>JGI26088J50261_1001727_pt1 | contig 11532 bp, 9 predicted proteins | sample SaaInl1SG_22_DNA_FD_50261 | JGI IMG/M metagenome (IMG submission 50261)
GGTCTCTGGCACATAGGTCAATGCGGCGAAGCTGGCGACTTGCTGCCAAATTTCGGGCACCACTGCGCCGCGTGATACCTGCGGACGCACCGCCTCTTGTTGGGTGAAAACCACATCCGCCCCCTCCGCTGCAATCGACAGGCCGCGGGAGCGCGCGAGTGCATGGGCCAGATCACAGGCCGCCAAGCCGCAAAGACGCACCGGCTTCACCCCCAGCGCGGCCGCATCCGCACAGGCCGAAAAATCGCGCAGCAAAGCGGCATCCTGCACCGTCAGCCCGTCGGAAAAATCAAACTTCGCAGACTTCATAGGCAGGGCTAAATGCGGCAGCAAGGCGCCCAAGGCTTGCGGGCTTTCCGCCAAAGCCACGGCCACCTCTTGGGCCTGCCCCATTGGAACCCCCACGCCCCGGCAGGCTTTGAGCACCAGCATTTGCAGCTCATTGGACGAGACGATCATGGCGCAGACACCGGAAGCCACCAATCATCGCGCGCAGTGCCATCGGCCAAATCTTGCGCCAGAGGTGCCCCCTGCGCCAGGGTAATCCGGGTCCAAAGCTGCGACTTTGGATCAAATTTACTGGCCCCAAAGAAGGACAATTTGCAGCGCAGCATATCAATTGGCGCCATATCCGCATCCACCAGATTGTCGCGAATCTCCGCATATGGATTTTGGGCCAAAGCCTGCACCCGCTGCACGGCATAGCGATGCTCAGGCAATTGTGCCAAAAACTGCCAAATAGGCCCGCTGTGACCGGTTAAATCCTTGGCAAGCTCCTGAATGCGGCGCGCGATATCAAGCGGGCTTTCCCGATCTGCACCCGGCTCCGATTGGCGCTGCCCGATGCGTGGCTCCAACTTGGCTTCAGAGACATACCAAAATTGCGCGCTGGCTTGCGGATCTGTGAAATCAATCTCGGTGGCAAATGCGCAATGCTCCTGCAAAAGCGCGCGCAGCTCATCACAGCTCATCTGCGGCTGCAAAACAGGGTCAAACGGGTTGGCCATACACTCTGTCAACCCATCCACCACATCGCCAAAAGGCTCGATCAGCCAGCTGACAGCCAGTTCTTGCAAATCAAAGCTGCCTGCACGGCTACGCTCCAAAAGCGCTTCAACAGCACCCTCCTGGCACAGCCCAGCCTCGGTCAGCCCCTGCGTGAGCCGCGCCCATTCTTGCCGCAGTGTGACAATCCGCGCTTGATGCATCGGGTCAGGGATATTCCACTCAAGCAAGTGTTGCGCGGCCCGGCGCGCCAGGGCCATTAGCCTCTGTGCCACGCCTTCGTCAATCTGCGCCGCGCGCACCCGCGCCAAAGCGGTCTCACGGCAAATCATCCAGGAGTGCAGCAAGAGGGGATGCGACACCAAAAACGGTGCCATGCCCAAGCCGGTTGAATTGCCAATGCCCAATTGCCGTTTCACCCGCGCCGGAAGAGGCGCCCCCCCCATATGCTCAATCAAATCATGGGTGAAGGTGCGGATCAGCCAAACGGTGAGCATTTCGGCCATGAAGGGCCCTTCAAGCCCCGGTCGTTGCGCCACGACACGCCGATCAGCAATGCCAAACTTGCCATTGCCGTAAACCGCCGTGGTACGCATCAAATAGCCAATCTGGTGGATCATCCCCATCGGCAAGGCGCTGCCCGCGCGCAGGGCACCGACAATCTGCTCAAACAAGCGGACGGATTTATTGGCCCGCGACAGGCAGAGATCTTTTTGTGTGAACCGGCCCGCCTCTTGCAAGGGGGCCTGGCTTGACAGACGCGCAATCTCGGCGGCATCCGGTACCCCATCATACAAGACAAAGGCCGCATCCCAAGCCTCAGCAATCACCCGGTCGGTACGCATTTCTGGGTCAAGCGGCTGGGTGATGGCAAAGAGCGAATAGCTATGCCCGCCCAAGGTCACCGTATAAACTGCGGTGCCAAACCCATCCCCATCTATCTGCCAATGCGGCCGGCTCACCCGGCTGCCATCCGCGATCAGACGGCGGGTTAATGTGCGCAGAAACGACAGGCGCGAGGGAAACATAGACCCCATACGCCGCAAGCGCATCACCTCATCGGCCGGGCGCAAATCGGGCTGCTCGATCACGGAATCTTTCATGGCTTTACAAATGCCTCTTGCCAAAACCTCATCCAATTACCCCCCAAGAGGCCCGCGACTTCTGCCCCGGTCATGCCCGCCGCCTCTAGCCCCGGCGCCAAGCCAGGGAAATCGCGATTGTCGCCAAACCAACTTGGGCAGTCCGGAAAGGCGACAGGCGGTGCGGGATGTTTACGCCAATGGCCATTACGCATCCAATTCACCACGCTGTCGGGTTGATCTTGGCACAGATCCGAGCCAATTCCAAACATCCCGGCCCCATAGCTTTGCATCATCTCCAGCGCCATTTCCGCGAAGTCAGCCAGGCTGCAATCGCTGCCGCCGCGCAGATGATGCGGATAAAGTGAAAAGCCCACCATGCCACCGCGCTCAGACAAGGCTTGCAGCAAATCATGATGCAGGTTGCGCGGCGCGGGATGCCAAGCATCGGGGTTGGCATGGGTCACGGTGACGGGACGCGAAGAATAGGCCACCACATCCATCGCCGTTTGATGGCCCGCATGGGACAGATCAATGACCATACCGACGCGGTTCATTTCGTTGACCACTTCACGGCCAAAAGAGGTGAGACCGCTGTCATGGGGTTCAAAACAGCCGGCGCCAAGAAGGGATTGCTGATTATAGGTGATCTGGCAAAAGCGAATGCCCAATTGCGCTAGGATTTCAACCCGGCCGATATCCGCCCCAATCGCCAAAGGATTTTGCAGGCCAAATAAAATAGCGGTTTTGCCCGCAGCATTGGCCGCCCGGATCTCATCGCAGGTCACAGCCCGGGCAATCACATCGCCGCACTCCTCGAACCACCGATTCCAAACCTGCAGGTTTTGCACCACCCCAAGAAAATCTTCGTGGTATCCAACCGTCACATGAACGGCCGACAGGCGCCCAGCGCGCATTTGCTCAAAAACAGCGCGGCTGGGGGCAATATATTGGAGGGCATCTATAAACATGCCATGACAGTAATTTATCACGGCAAATTGGCAAGAGCTTGTGCGACATCAACCTTTGCAATTGCGCCATCGCCCCTGAATGGGTCACATTTCGCGTCTAGCCATGTCGCCAATATCGGTGCAATGGCAGCACTTCTTCCTGTTCAGCTTCTAAAATGCGCCCCCCGAAGGCCAATAAAAATTCATCAATTCGGCGCGCTGTCATTTTGGAAGCCTGTGCACCAAGCTGAGGCACTGCCCGATCTCCCATCGCATGGAGATAGGCCGAAAGGTTGCGCAATGGCAAAACAACATCTTCCAAAGCTGGCACTGCGCCCTCCGCGCTCGGTTTGGCCACCAACTGCTGAACGCCGCCGCGGGTGAGACGCAGGGTGACCTGCGGATGGGTCTTGGAATCGACATCTGGTTGAAAATCTTCCAGTCGCAAACCTGGCAGGTCATAGAGGAACCAATCGCGCCGGACCGGCCGGCGCTGCGCGGCGCGCAACAGCTCCTCGCCCAATTCAGCAAGGTCTTCGCGCAGCCAATCTCCACCGCCATTGGCTTCCAGCGTCAAGCGATGCCCCGGCGCTTGTAACAACACGGAAAGCAGTCGCACCGCACCAGATGAGGTCAATTCGCCCGAAAATGTCAAAAAGGAGGCATTCTGTTGTAAGCTGCTCATGATATCGCCCCAAAGTTAATAAAACCTCTATGACCCGAAAAGTCCTAACAATTGATTAAAGACTATCGNTGGGCCGGTGGATTTAAGCATTAAATTGCCCGCCCCAAAAACGCGCCCCACGCATCCAAGGAATACAGCGATTGTGCCAAAGTTCTTTTGACCTAGGGTAAAAAACATGGATAAACTGCAATCATCGCGGCCCAAAGGTCCAGGGGCGTGGCCGGTGGTTCATTAAATGACACGGAAAATTAAAAATAAGGATCGATAATTGGCAGGTGCCAATACTCACAACGAAGGGAAAAGAAATGTCTGATATCAACTATGGCGATCCAAACGCCACGCCCCCAATGGGGCAGGCTATCCCATTGGGATTGCAGCACGTGCTGGCGATGTTCGCCTCAAACGTGACCCCATCTATCATCGTCGCCGGGGCCGCCGGTCTGGCCTTTGGCGGTGCAGAGCAGGTCTACCTCATCCAGATGGCCATGCTCTTCGCCGGCGTGGCAACTTTGTTTCAAACGGTTGGCATGGGCCCGATTGGCGCGCGTTTGCCCATCATGCAGGGCACAAGCTTTGCATTTGTCGGTGTTTTGGCCGGTGTGGCCGCAACACAAGGCTTGAGCGTCGCCCTCACCGCCTGTTTAATTGCCGGCATCATACACTTCGCTTTGGGTAGTGTGATCCAGAAGCTGCGCTTTATGTTCCCACCTCTCGTCACCGGTCTGGTGATCTTGGCGATTGGCCTCTACCTCATCCCCGTTGCGATTAAATACGCAGCAGGTGGCGCGGCAGATTTTCAAATGGCTGCTGAAAGCTTTGGATCATTAAAGCATTGGACTGTGGCCTTGACCGTCGTCGTCGTCTCCTTGGCTTGTAAGTTCCTGACCAAAGGCCTGATTTCCAATGCAGCGGTTTTGATCGGCCTGATTGCCGGCTACGTTGTCGCCATTCTCGCTGGAATGGTTAGCTTCGGCGGCGTCACCAAAGCCGCTTGGTTCCAAGTGCCGACCGTTATGCCCTATGGATTCGAATTCAGCCTCGGCGCTGTGATCGGTGTCACATTGGTATCTGTCGTCTCAGCCATCGAAACTGTGGGTGATGCTTCAGCAACAACCAAAGCCGGCGCGGGTCGCGATGCAACCGATGATGAAATCGCCGGCGCGACCTATGCAGATGGTCTGGGCACAGCTGTCGCGGCCGTCTTTGGCGGCCTGCCAAATACATCCTTCAGCCAAAACGTCGGGATTGTGGGCATGACCGGCATTATGTCGCGTCATGTGGTGACCATCGCAGGGATTTTCTTGATCGTCTGCGGATTGATCCCAAAAATCGGGGCCGTCATTTCCTCCATGCCTTTGCCTGTTCTTGGCGGCGGCGTGATCGTGATGTTCGGAATGGTGGCTGCGGCCGGTATGAATATGTTGACTGAAGTGAAGATGTCCCGTCGCAACATGATCATTATCTCTGTATCGCTTGCGGTCGGTCTGGGCCTCAACCTGGTGCCAAGCGCTGTACAATATCTGCCTGGTATCTGGAAAACTTTGGCAACCTCTGCCGTCGCGCCAACAGCGTTGCTGGCCGTGGTGCTTAACTTGATGCTGCCTCAGGACGACTGAGTGTCCGCGTGAAACACGCCAACATTGCCCCCGCATCGAAAGACGCGGGGGTTTTTTATGGGATGATTGGCCAGTGTCACCCGACGGGCGGAAAGCGGAAGCGTTCGGCCACCACGGTCCAATCCATATGATTGCGCACATATTGCTGTGAGGCGTCAGACGGCGGGTTGTAATCCCAATGTTCCGATGCCCCGGCCTGCATCGCAGCATTCAATGCAAATCGATTTTTCTGGGTCGCCATGACCTTATCGCGCAAGGCCGCACTGTCCCAACGCTGCACCACCTCCTGTGCAAACCCCTCGGCAATCACCCGATAGGCCGGATGGTCAGCCAGATTTTCAAGCTCCCAAGGATCATTCGCCAGATCATACAGCTGTGCCGGATCACTGTCGCAATGGATATATTTCATATCGCCCCGTCGGATCATAAATACCGGGTGCCCTGTCATCTCCGCACAATATTCACCAATGGCCTCTGAGACCCCATCATCCTCTCCCCGCGCCAAAGCCATCAACGAGCGCCCGTCCACAGGCATGCCAAACATATCCGCTGTTCCACCGCCGATCTCGACCATCGTCGGCAATAAATCCACCAGCGAACAGGCATTTGCAGTCTGCCCCCGGGCCACGCCTGGGCCCGCCATAATTAGGGGTACGCGCGCGGAGTGCTCAAAGAAATTCATCTTATACCATAGGCCTTTTTCGCCCAGCATATCGCCGTGATCTGCGGTGACGATGATGATGGTATTGTCCAGCTGGCCCATCTCTTCAACCGTTTGAACCAACGCTCCGATCTTACTGTCAAAATAGCTGACATTTGCGTAATAGGCTCTGCGCGCGCGCCGGACCTCCTCCTCGGTCAGAGGCTTAGAATAGGCCTCAATCCCCTCCAATACCCGCTGACCAAAGGCATCGGTTGCATAATCGGGATGGCGCGGCATATCAATTTCTTCATCACTATAAAGACCCCACCACTCGGGCCGCGCAACATAAGGGTCATGAGGATGAATGAAAGAGGCCACCATGCACCAAGGTTGGGCCCCATCGCGGGCATAATCAAACAGCTTGCGCTTGGCCGCAAATTCCACCTCGTCATCATAGTCAATTTGAAAGCTGGCCATGGTTTGCCCGCTTTCTTTCACGGTCTGCATGTTGTGGTACCATTTATCGATCCGCTCATCGGCCTGCTGCCAATTTGGGGTCCAGGCAAAATCAGAGGGGTAGATGTCTGTGGTCACCCGGCTTTCAAAGCCATGCATTTGATCTGGGCCCACAAAATGCATTTTTCCAGACAGGCATGTGCTGTAGCCTAGAGATTTGAGGTAATGGGCAAAGGTTGGGATGGAGGCGGCAAATTCAGACGCATTATCGTAGGCGCCAATCTTGCTAATCAATTGCCCCGCCATCATAGAAAAGCGCGATGGGGCGCAAAGCGGGCTATTGCAATAGGCCGCATCAAATCGCATCCCGCGTTCGGCCAAAGCATCCAAATGCGGGGTTTTCACCACCTCATGACCATAGGCACCGGTGAAATGTGGCGCCANTTGATCGGCCATGATCACTAGAATATTCGGGGGTGTCATTGCGTTGCTCCATCAAACCAATTTGGTTTGATGTGGCGCAGTTTCAANTTNTAAGCCATCCCAAAAACGACACTGCTGCGCTGCCAAGTTTACGGATCGGCGCGNGCCTCCGCCACGAGCGTGGTGATCTCGTCCAGACTCAACATGCCTGGCGCAGTTTTATCGCCGACAATAAAGGCCGGCGTTCCGGTAAAGCCCAATTGTTGCGCCAAAGCATTGCTCAAGGCGATATGCGCCTCCACAGCCGGGCTCACCATATCCGCTTCAAGTTGGGCCACATCCATGCCCAGATCTCGCGCCACTTTGAAAATAAGAGCCTCCGTGACACGCCCTTCCCCATTCATCAAAGCCCAATGGAAGGCTTCATATTTGCCCTGCTCGCGTGCGGCCAAAGCAGCGCGGGCCGCAATCACGCTGTCATCGCCCAAAATTGGCCATTCGCGATAGATGACCCGTATATTTTCATCGGCCGCGAGGAGCGCCTGCACCGTCTGACCCGCGCTTCGGCAATAGGGGCAATTATAGTCGAAAAACTCCACCACGGTGACATCCCCCTCGGGGTTGCCAAGATTGGGGGCGTTGGGGTCGGATTCGAGTTCCAAACGCACGGTATTGGCTCCAGAGGCCGCCCGTTCCTTCTCGCGCTGTTGCAAAATAGCGACCGCCTGCATGATGATTTCTGGATTTTCCAAAATCGCCTCAAGCGCCAGCTGTTTGACCTGATCCTCCGTCATGCTTTGGGCGGGGGCACTCTGTGCAAAGCCTGCAAAGGCAAGGGCCAAAAGGATTGCGCGCATTCTCTAAACTCCTATAGATCCGGTTCAGTCTGGCAGATGCCTGTGCCGAAGACCAGCGGCCAATCTGCCGCAACGGGTAAAAATTCTCACACCGCACCCTTGCCCCGCGCAGGTGAACCGCAGTACTCATTGATCCGGAAACTTTGACAGAACCTCGCAAGATCTTCCGGCGACGCCAGCTCTGCGTGGACAACATTATGGATGAAGACATGCGCCCCTCTCCACCCAAAGCCTGGCAATGCGTTTTGATCTGTTGGGGGACAAAATATGGCGCGGCTGATGTCAATAGATTGGTCAAACGGGTGGCGGATCAAAACAGCTCTGTCGCGCGCTTCGTGCTGGTTTCGGATCGCCCGCATGAGGGGCTTGACCCAAGGGTCGAACATGCCGCCTTGCCAGAAGTCTATCTCAAACCTGAATTCATGACCGGCGGATGCCAGGCGAAATTGGGCATGTTCAAATCGGGCGTTTTAAAACCTGACATGCCGGCCATTTATATTGATTTGGACACAGTGATCTTGGGGCCGATTGAACAGGCCTTTCAGTTTCGCAAAGACGACAGGTCCATTGTGATGTTTCAAAGTGCGGTCCTGCCCTTTTCAGGCTTGGCGCGGATGATCTATCGCCTGACCAAGGGCAAACGCTATGCGCGGGGCAATTCGTCTTTTATCGTCTTTCACCCCAAGCATTGCAGCAGGATTTCTGACGAATTTCTCAAAATTTACGACGCGGGCAAGTTTTTAAAATTCCGCCCAACCATTGCCGATGAGCGCTTCATCAGCTGGGTCGCACAGGAGCATATGATTGCACTGCCCAAACATTTTGCAGTAAAATTTCCCACGGAATTTATGCTGCATCATTGGCTGCTTACCTATGCAAAATCCTGCCTGCCTTGGGTGCGCAAACGGCGGGACAAGCTGACGGTGGTCACCCTGTGTGACGTTGGGAACAAGCCAGAGAACTTGATGAAACTTGAGCTCGGCGCTCATATCTCTGACCCCAAAGGTCGGGTCCTGGTCTGGACAGACTTCGCCCTCGGCAGCATGCGTCAAAAACTCATTGCTTATTATTCTGACAAAACAGAGGCAGATGCCGGCTAGCAACCCGCTCAAGAGTGGTTTTGACTTCACCTTACCCGGGCTTCGGTCTAAGTTGCGGCAAGTTTCACCGGAGCGGCACATGCAAATCGGACATCGAAAAATAGGACCCAATGAAAAGCCATTGGTGATTGCAGAAATTGGTATCAACCATGGAGGTGATCTTGCGGTGGCCAAACATATGGTGGAGCTGGCCGCGCGCTCGGGCTGCGAGTGCATCAAACATCAGACGCATTTTGTCGAAGATGAGATGACAGAGGCCGCCAAGCAGATTTTCCCTCCCAATGCAGATATGTCGATTTGGGATGTGATGGCCAGCTGCGCCCTGTCCACAGACGATGAAATTGCCCTCAAGGCCTATACGGAAGATCTCGGTTTGATCTACCTATCCACCCCTTTCTCACGCGCGGCCTCGGACTTTCTCGAAGAAATTGGCGTGCCTGGATTCAAAATTGGCTCGGGCGAGGCAGATAATCTGCCACTGATCCGACACATTGCCAAAAAAGGTAAGCCGGTGATCCTGTCCACGGGCATGCAGACGATTGAGACGATTCGCCAAAGCGTTCAAATTCTTGAAGACTCCGGCGTCGATTATGCGCTGTTGGAGTGCACCAATCTCTACCCCTCGCCACCGGAAATTGTCTCTCTGCGGGGCGTGAGCGATCTTAAAGCGGCTTTCCCCAATGCCATTATTGGCTTTTCCGATCACTCCATTGGCCCAGAAATGGCCTTGGCCTCAGTGGCTTTGGGCGCCTCAATTTTGGAACGCCATTACACGGACAGCCGCTACCGGAAAGGGCCCGATATCGCCTGTTCGATGGACCCTTCCGAATTGCGCCACCTGATCGATCGGTCGCAGGAAATCCACACCGCGCTGCACAATCCCAAACAACGCACCGGACCGGAGGAAGATGTCTATCGCTTCGCCCGAGCCAGCATTGTTGCCGACAAAGATTTGCCCAAGGGCCACCGCATCACGGAGCAAGATATCTGGGCCCGTCGTCCCGGCAATGGCGAAATCCCTGGCTTTGAATTTGACAAGGTTTTGGGCAAATGCCTCACCCGGCCGGTCAACCGAAACGACCAACTGACCTGGAGCGATTTGACAGATTAGCCCCGCGCCCCTACCGCACGCCTTTTATGGTCGCGCGATTTAGAGTATTGAGCCTTATGATCCAAAAACAGCGCCTTCTCTTTGTCACCGGAACACGGGCCGATTTCGGAAAAATCGAACCGCTGGCCAAAGCCGCGATTGCGGATGGGTTTTCAGTCTCTTTTTTCGTCACCGGCATGCATATGCTGGAAAGCTATGGTCTCACCAAAATCGAAGTAAACCGCCTTGCGGGGGCTTCAGTCCATGAATTTGTCAACCAAAGGCCCGGTGATCCCCAAGACGTGATCCTAGCCAAGACCATGCTCGGATTTTCTGACTTTATTATGGAAGATAAGCCGGATCTCGTGCTGGTGCATGGGGATCGGGTGGAGGCCCTCGCCTGCGCTCTCGTATGCGCGACAAACTATGTGAAATGCGCCCATATCGAAGGTGGCGAAGTTTCTGGAACCATTGATGAAATTCTGCGTCACTGCAATTCCAAACTGGCCTATTGCCACTTTGTCAGCTCCCAAACCGCAGCCCGCCGCGTGCAGGCTTTGGGGGAGGATGACAGCTCTATTCATGTGATCGGCTCGCCTGAACTGGACATTCACGGCCAGCCCTCTGGCTTTACCTTGCAAGATGTCTTGAGCCATTACGAGATCCGCACAGCGGATTATGGCATTTGCATTTTGCACCCCGTCACATCCGAAGCTGCCACCATGGGCCAGCAGGCCCAGGACTTATGTGCAGCCTTACAAGCCAGCGGCAAATATTTCGTCGTGATAAAGCCCAATAATGATCCCGGTTCAGAAGGCATCCTCAAAGTCCTGGAAACCCTGCCAAGATCGCAGTTTCAAATTATCCCATCCATGCGCTTTGGCAGGTTCTCCGAGCTTTTGCGCAACGCCGGCTGTCTGGTTGGCAACTCTTCTGCGGGGGTGCGCGAGGCGCCATTTTTGGGGGTTGCCTCTCTTGACGTGGGCACGCGGCAAACGGATCGGGCCTTCGGTCCATCCATCTCCAAGCTCCCCGCCTCAGACATGCAAGGAATTTTGCAATTTATTGAAACCAATTGGCACAAACGCTTTGCCCGCGGCGCTGAATTTGGCGATGGCAATGCAACAGAGCATTTCATCACCCTGCTGAATTCCGATGCGTTTTGGCAAAGATCCATGCAAAAACAATTCCATGACATTGCGTCCTAATCTCTTCGGCCGCATCAGCTTGGCGATGTACCAAGGGGCCACGGCCCTCATCACCCCTATTTTGCCTTGGCATCTTAAGCGCCGGAAAAACAACGCCAAAGAACACCCTAAGCGTTGGCGCGAAAAACTTGGCCATGCCCGCCAGCCGCGGCCCCAAGGGCCTTTGATCTGGATCAACGCTGTGGGGCTGGGCGAGGTCATGGCCCTGCGCGGCCTGATCGCGGCGCTTCACGCAGCCCGGCCAGAGCTGCATTTCTTGGTGACCTCAACAACTCTGGCCTCAGCGGAAACTTTTGAGAAAAATCTTCCGCCTCGAACCCTGCACCAATTTCTGCCCCTGGACACGCCACTCTACAATCGTCGATTTCTAGATCATTGGCGGCCAGATCTGGCGTTGTGGTCAGAACAGGACATTTG
>JGI26088J50261_1001736_pt1 | contig 11513 bp, 13 predicted proteins | sample SaaInl1SG_22_DNA_FD_50261 | JGI IMG/M metagenome (IMG submission 50261)
GTAGAGGTCTATGTTAATGGATTTAGCTCAAGCTTACCCGTAGAAATACAATACGAAGCATTACACAAGGTAAGAGGCTTCGAAAACGCGAAGTTCTTCCGCCCAGGATACGCTATTGAATATGATTATTTTCCCCCTACTCAACTAAAACATACGCTTGAAACTAAACTAGTGAGCGGATTATTTTTTGCTGGTCAAATAAACGGCACGACCGGATACGAGGAGGCCGCGTGTCAAGGATTAATGGCAGGTATAAACGCGGTTTTAAAGACGCGTGGCGACGCTCCTTTTATCTTAGGCAGAAATGACGCATATATAGGTGTTTTGATAGACGACCTGATCACTAAAGGCACAGAGGAACCGTACCGTATGTTTACCTCCAGGGCTGAATATAGATTGTTACTACGTCAGGACAACGCTGATATACGGCTGACAAAATTAGGCCACGAGATAGGCTTGGCGTCTAGAGCGCGTATTGAATTATTAAAAGAAAAGGAGCNGCTGATAGCGGAGGGAAATCTTGCGTTAGACAAAAACCTGCCGCTTNCGTTCATAAACGATGTGCTANGATCAAAGGATGAAAAAAGTGCCTCTGAGAAAATTAAAACCAGCAAATTNGTGGCCAGGCCNAACTTGAAGCTTGAGGACTTTAAGCTTAAGTTTGATCAAAAAGACTGGTGGCGCGCAGACATTATTGAGCAGCTAGAGATTGATATAAAGTACGGTGGATATATTCAGAGAGAGCGTGAAAATGTAGAGAAGATGAAACGTCTGAATAACAAATCTATACCAGACAAATTCGATTACGACAAAGTAAAAGGGCTAAGTTATGAGGGCCGTGACAAGCTAAAGGCGATACAACCGGCAACTATTGCACAGGCGTCTAGAATAAGCGGCATTAGCCAAAGCGATATACATGTTCTGCTGGTTTATATGGGCAGGTAATAGTTTCACGTGAAACAATATGAAAGAAGAAATAACACATTGTCCGGCTTGTTTAGAAATAGACATAGCATTTAGCAAAACCGTCAAGGATCATAGCACGAGTAAGGAAGAGTTTGATATATGGTCTTGCGGCACATGCAGTCATATTTTTACCAATCCCCGTGTGGGAGAAGAGGAGATAGGGCCGTATTATGATAACCCAGACTACATAAGTCATACCGATGACGACTCCTCCATCTTTGCGAAGGTTTATCAATTTTTGCGGGACATTAATCTTTCGTGGAAACACGGACACGTTGCTAAACACGCTGCTGGGAACACATTGCTAGACTATGGCTGTGGTACAGGCCAGTTTCTAGAGAAAATGGCATCGAAGGGATTTCAAGTTCAGGGCGTAGAAATCAACGAGGGAGCGAGAGAGAAGGCTTCGAGGTTTGGAAGTGTTTATAATTCTATAGACGAAGTAAGAGGAAAGGTAGACGCTATAACAATGTGGCACGTTTTAGAACATGTATATAACATAGACGGTCTTCTTCAAGACTTTAAGACAAAGATTTCAGAGAACGGAACCTTAATTATTGCAGTTCCTAATCCAGAGAGCCATGATGCAATGCATTACGGAGCAGACTGGGCCGCTTGGGACATCCCAATACACGTCCACCACTTCACAAAACAAAGCATGAAGACAGCAGTTGAACGCAACGGCTTTAAGCTTCAAAAAGTGTTGCCGATGGCGCTAGACAGTTATTACATTAGTTTGATCAGTGAGCAATACAAAGAAGGCGCCTCCACAAAGAAGGCGCGCCATTGGCTTAAAGGGTTTGTAAGGGGCATGATCAGTAATATAAAAGGAGGCAGAGATAATAAAAGCTCCCTTATTTACATTTTTAAAAACGCTTAGTTCCCGCGAAAGGCTCTGTGAAGAGCATAAGAGGTGTGTGTTAAAGTTGTTTTGACATGAACGTTTCGTTCGAGTCGTTCAAACAAGCGCCCAAAGAGCTTGTGATTCCAAACGTACCCTTTGGCACCACCGCTCCACTAAGTTTTTGCACATTGATTGCGCCGAGGTCGGTAGCACTGTTTGGAGTATCCTGAACGTTGTGGTAAAAACCACGCTCAAGAAAATGTAAAGACCTTAAAATCAGNGTTTTAACAGTCTCCTTTGGCAGTGTCGAAAGATCGTTAACAGCGGCTGTGATTTCCGTGGGAATGCCTTTATAACAGATTCTCATCCATTCTGCAAATCTATCGATCTGCGTACTCTCTGGATCGTCGTAAGCGGTAATTGCGGCACCGAGATTTGGGGCAAACACCATGCTTAACAATTTAGAGGTTTGTTCTGGGCTGCTCTGGAAATGTTCGGTGAAGGAATTGTCATCTAGAGGCTTACAGGACCACGGAGCGCACCTAGACACGATCGTGGGCAGTAATTTATTCTTGCCGTGTGAAACCAGAACAATAAAGGTGTTTGGTAAAGGCTCTTCTATGAGCTTAAGAAGCTTGTTGGAAGCGGTTGTTTTAATCTGTTCAGGCATCCATATAATAAGCACCCTATTTCCCCCTTCGGCCGCAGTTAAACTAAGTTTTTGTTGGAGGTTTTGAATCTCTTTGACAGGGATTTGCAGCTGTTGATTTTTACTCGTTATCTGTCTTTGCCAACTATCGGGGTCCAGAAACGGGTTTTTTAACACAGCGCGCCTAAAATCTTGTAAAAAGTCATCCGACGTTCCTGAGTTTCCGCCACTAACAAACGGAAATGTAAAGTTGAGATCTGGGTGTTCTAGTTTTTCAACGCGTTTACAATTTCGGCAAGTCCCGCAGGCGGTCTCTGTTTCGCATAGAAGCATTGCTGCAAGGGAGAGCGCTACGGGTAAAGGATCTTCCCCTGCGCCGCCATAGATAAGATTTGCATGATGGAGTTTTTTACTGTTGTGTGCAGCAATCAATTGGTCCATCAAATCTTGGTTGTTATATATGCTAAACATCTAATGCAGAGTGAAAATTGGGTAGTAAATTGGGCGCTGAAATAACACTCAAAAATATATGAAAAGCTTCGACTTTACAGGCAAGAAAGTATTAATCCGCGTTGACTTCAATGTTCCGCAGGATGAAAACCTTGCTGTGACTGATAATACACGAATTACAGCTGCTGCGCCGACCATTAAAAAGGTCTTGGCCGGTGGCGGAATTCCGGTTCTAATGAGTCATTTAGGTCGTCCAGGCGGAGAACGTGTGGCAAAAATGTCGCTTAACGCATTGGTGGGAGAGGTTGAGAAGGCCGTCGGCGCTAAGGTTCATTTTGCAGAGGATTGTATCGGCCAGGCGGCAGAATCTGCCGTGTCTAAGGCGCAGCCAGGCGAAGTGGTTTTGTTAGAAAACCTGCGTTACTATAAGGAAGAAACAAGCGGTGATGCTGATTTTGCCCAAGCCTTATCAGAACTAGGAGATATATATTTGAACGACGCTTTTGGAACAGCGCATAGGGCTCACGCCTCTACAGCGATTATTGCACAGTATTTTTCCCCGGAAAACAAAGGCTTTGGAGATCTAATGAACGCGGAAGTAGAAAGCATCTCGAAAGCATTAGGGAGTAACCGTCATTCAACAGTGGCTATTGTCGGCGGAGCAAAGGTTAGCTCCAAAATTGGCGTTATTTCTAACATGATAGATAACGTAGGCACGGTCATAATAGGCGGCGGCATGGGTTTTACGTTCGTAAAGGCGATGGGCGGCGCTATTGGAACGTCTTTGGTTGAAGACGACAAGCTTGANTTAGCGAAAGAACTTATGCAAAAAGCCAAAGAAAANGGATGTAACCTTTTAATTCCGGTGGANACCCTTATTACAAAAGAATTTGCGGACACCCCCGCCGAGCGCGTTTGTGCGATTGGGGAGATTCCAGATGGCTATATGGGTCTAGACAACGGTCCAAAAAGTATTGCAAACGCTGTCGAAGCATTGGCTTCAAGCAAAACCATTATATGGAACGGCCCGATGGGCGTGTTTGAATTTGATCATTACGCGGGAGGCACCAAAGAAGTNGCACAAGCGGTGGCAGACGCAACGGCGAACGGCGCTTTTTCNCTCATTGGCGGAGGCGACAGTGTTGCAGCGGTGAATAAATTTGGCTTTACAGACAAGGTAAGCTACATCAGCACAGGCGGCGGAGCAATGCTAGAGTTTCTAGAGGGTAAAACGCTTCCTGGAGTAGCGGCGCTGCGTTAAGCGGGAATTAAACTTTCTCCTATGCTAACCAGATCTAGTAAGAACGGATAACACATAGAATCGGTCACCCAGAGCGGGTGACTAAAACCAATGCCTAATTGGACCTTCGTGTAGGAAAATGTTATGAGGGTTAGCCAAAAACAGGCCTTAATTAACCCAAATACAGCCCCAAGCACGCGGTTAATGCCACCNAGGAAAATNGAACGCAGTATTTTATCCANAAGCTTGCCAATCAGCATAACGATCAGGTAAAAACCAAGGAAAACGAGCACGTAAGAAGCCAATTGGACGTACTTTTCTGCAACGAAACTAGAGATGTGCGGCTGAATTTGCGCATGAAACAGAAAAGACACGGCCACACCGCCTATTACAGCGACGATTCCGGCAATTTCTTTTACAAAGCCCTTCCACATACCTTTGGCGAGAAGAAAGGCGCAGAAAACGACAACAACAAGGTCTAGTCCAACCATAATAGTGGCAAATTAATGAGAAGCGAAGAATTAAAGCAAGATTGGGAGCGATTAGTAAAGAAACTTACGAAACANTTCCCNGGAGATGGCGATTTAGATTTAGACGGAGTTTTACTTCTTGTAGGTACGCAAGAGCTTCAAATGGGATACATTAAAATGAAAAAGGACGTAAAGATTAACGTGCTTCATATTGCAATATGCACCATTTTAGAGCCCTTTGGTTATTATGAATTTGAGAAACGCGACGATGAAGGCTGGCCACACTTTAAGGCGCTTAAGCCGCTGCCAAACTTAAAGGCAGGCGAACAAACCATATTAATGAAGGAGGCTGTTGTTCAGTATTTTAAGACAAACGGGTATTTATAAAAAAAGCGGGCTNNNAGCCCGCTTTTTTCTTATCGTAATAATCGCGCTTAACAACCNGGATCGCTAGGATCGTAAGGAAGTAAGACGATTTCTGTTTCTACTGTTTTATTAGGCTCTAGTTTAATAAAGCCACAACCAATATGTGTGAAGGGGTTTTCACCACGTGTTCCCAACACTTTGAACACAGCTTCGTAGTCGTATTCAAATTCAACAATACCATCAAGTCCAGTAACGCCAATAAAGTAGGCTTCTTCACGGTATCCAGGAACATCAACAGACGCTTCTACGGTTACGTTTTGAATAGCAACACCACTAGGATTGGTTACCTTAATTCTAAAAGGATAGGTAGGGTTTTCTATCTGACATCCCGTAAGGAGCAGCGCTGAAAAAGCAAAAAGAGCGATAATACGTTTCATTATTCTACACAGCCGTTTGGTTCGCCGATGGGGTAAATTACAACATTTACTTCAACTGTCTCTCCTTTTACGAGTCTAACGTAGTTGCAGCCTTCGTAAATCATCTTCCACGCCTTAAGGTCATAGTATGCTTCGAAGCCAGAGCGGAAGACTAATTCTCCACTAGGGTCGGTAAAGTTGTACCACTCTGTGGCTCCAGCAACAGGGGCAAACATTTTAACAGCAGCGTTTTGAATAGGCACGCCATTTTCATTGACTACCTTGACTTTTACGAAGTATTCGTCTACCACCTCTTCTTGACAAGAGGTGAGAACAAATCCAATGAGTACTAAAAGAATAAATCGTTTCATGCGGGGAATTCAGTAATTTCGCCAAATCTACAACAAAGCTAACGTATTAGAACAGCCAATTATGCTGGAAAGAGTTGAAAATTTAAAAAGTCAGGTTGAAGCTACCTCCCTCACTAACAAGGAAGAAGCCGAAATTTTCCGTTTACAGTACCTCAGTAAAAAAGGTGCTATTCAGGAACTTTTTAAAGTATTCAGAGAGGTCCCTGCAGAACAGAAAAGAGACTTTGGCGCGGCGCTAAATACGTTGAAAGATCTTGCGGAGTCGAAGTATAACGTGGCTTTAGAAGAATTGGAGTCTTCAACCGCATTGGGCCAGAACGGAGACTTGACGCGCCCGGGAAACCCACAAGAATTTGGCGCAATACACCCAATCAACGCCATTAAAGACGAGATTGTAGACATCTTTAAACGCATTGGATTTAACGTTAGCGAAGGCCCCGAAGTAGAGGACGATTGGCACAATTTCACGGCCTTGAATTTTCCAGAGGAACACCCTGCACGCGACATGCAGGATACTTTTTTCGTTCAACGCAACCCCGACTGGGCACTGCGAACCCACACCTCTAGCGTTCAGGTGCGGGCAATGGAAAACAATCAGCCGCCGATCCGCACCATTAGCCCTGGCCGTGTATTTAGAAACGAGGCAATTAGCGCGCGCAGTCATTGTATTTTCCATCAGATAGAGGGATTATACATTGATAAAGATGTAAGCTTTGCTGATTTAAAGCAGGTGTTGTTGTATTTCGCCCAAGAGTTCTTCGGCAAAGCTAAAATACGCATGAGGCCATCATACTTTCCCTTTACAGAGCCAAGCGCTGAGGTAGATGTTTATTGGGGGTTAGAAAATGAAATAGACCATAAAATCACGAAAGGCACAGGATGGCTTGAGGTAATGGGCTGTGGCATGGTCGACCCTAATGTTTTAAAAGCAAGCGGAATAGACCCTGACGTCTATACGGGGTACGCTTTTGGAATGGGCATTGAAAGAATAGCAATGAACCGCTATCAAATTCCAGACATTCGACTATTCACAGAAAACGACAAGCGTTTTTTAGAGCAATTTAAAACAGGCCTCTAATTAATCATTCCCCTTGTAAAGACGGTCTATTGCTGCGGCTAATTCGTGGTCTTTAGCCGTTACCACATGCCCTGCGTCGTGGGTGTTCACAGTCAAATTAACGCGACAATAATCAATTGAAATATTTGGATGATGGTGTTGCTCTTCAGANACCCGGGCAACCGCATTAACGAAATCGATTGCGGTCAAAAAGCTTTGAAACACGAACGTTCGCCGCAATGTGTGCTCGTGTGTTTCCCACAAATGTTTTGCTTGTTTCATAGCACGTTGAAAAAAAGAAAAGGCCAGTCGTCCCGGCCTTTTCTTGTTTATTGGGCCTGTTGACGCTTAGTCAATGGCCGATATTTTTAACATATTGGTAAATCCGCGCTCTTCAATAGGCATTGACGCTATATTCACAATAAGGTCACCTTCTTTAACGGTACCACTTTCTTTTAGGATAGCCTTAATGTCCTTAAAGCTTTTATCGGTACTCTCCATTTTATCGTAGAAGAACGCTTCAACCCCCCAAACCAGTGACATTTGGTTCATTATTTGACGGTTCGCGGTGAATACAATGATTTTTGTTTTCGGGCGGTGTCCAGCAATTTTAAGCGCGGTATAGCCACTAAAGGTCATGGTTAAGATGGCTGCCGCATCTATTTGATCAGCAATTTTTGCTGCGTTATAACAGATGGTTTTAGTTATATAGCGCTCGTTTTTAACGGAAGGTTCGTTTTCAACGTTAGGCCTAACATCAAACGTAGATTCCACGTGCGAAACTATGTTTGCCATTGTTTGAACCACTTTTGCAGGGAATTTACCTACGGACGTTTCACCGGAAAGCATCACAGCATCTGCACCGTCACAAACAGAATTTGCAACGTCGTTAACCTCTGCGCGAGTTGGGCTTTGGCTGTCGATCATGCTCTCCATCATCTGTGTGGCGATAATACATGGCTTTGCCTTTAAATGGCATTTAGCTACGATCATCTTTTGTACCATTGGCACGGAAGAATAAGGTATTTCAACGCCTAGATCACCACGGGCAACCATTATTGCGTCAGTGGCGTCAATGATGTTGTCTATGTCTACAACCGCTTCAGGCTTTTCAATTTTTGAAACAATTTTTGCGAACGAACCAAAGTCGTTAATGACTTTCCGCAGTTCCTGCACATCAGCTGCGTCGCGAACGAAGCTCAACCCAATCCATTCAACACCTTCTTCCATTGCAACAACAACGTCTTCTAGNTCTTTTTTGGTCAAACAAGGCAAACTTACCTTCGTATTAGGAAGGTTGACGCCTTTCTTGCTTTTTAACGGTCCGCCCTGAATTACCTTGGTGACAACAGTGTCTTTTTTATTGGTTTCAAGAACCTCACACATCAATTTTCCGTCATCAAGCAAAATCCGTTCTCCAGCATTAACGTCTTGAGGGAATTGCTGGTAGTTCATGTACACCAATTTTGCCGTACCGCGGACCTTATTTGTCGTGAACGTCAAGACATCGCCCTCGTTGATAATTGCGCCATCTTCTACATCACCAATACGGAGCTTAGGCCCCTGTAGATCAGCGAGAACAGCNGTTTTACAATTAAACTCTTCGTTCAGCTCCTTCACCAAACGAATAGTGCGGCGGTGCGTTTCATAATCCCCGTGTGAAAAGTTAACGCGGAAGACATTAACCCCCGCATTAATCATGTCTTTCATGACCTCTTTATGCCAAGAGGCGGGTCCCATTGTGGCGACTATTTTAGTGTTATTAGAGGTTCCTAATTTCATACAGTAAATGTGTTTCTCGTTGTGTTAGTTGTGTGTGTGCCTCAAAATATTGGGCCGTTGTGATTCTTTCGTTTCGTTTCAAAACAGTTTCTAAATCGAACGCAAAGTCCGCATTTTCCACCATTAAAACATAGTCCCAGTGTTTTACAGAANGCAAAAGATGCTTTTCCGGAACACTATCAAATAAGCTAGGAGCTTCTACCGTTTCTAGCTGAGCACCTGAGCTTAAGTTGGCAACCATGCAAAGGGACTCGCCAAAAGGGTCGGATCCGTCAAATACGTTGTATTCCCATACAACGTCATTCTCCCATTCGTCTTCAGGATCTGGCCTACAAACCAAACGCATGCCGTATTGAACGTTGAGCCAGTANGCCAACTCATAGTCNTTTAGCGGCGAACGAACNCCTACGGCACTGAAGTTCATCTTCAGCTTAGAAAGCGCGTCTATATGTTTTACTCTAGCCATTCAGNAACTCTGGGTTTTGATTGTAAAAGATTTTAGAAGCGGCCTCCTCTCCTTTTTTCTTCGAGCCACCTTCAGCCTGTGCTACGAGCTCGTCCCCCACAAACAAGCCCATGGTGAAGGTGCTGTTGTGCTGCTCACCGATACGCGACAACTCCTCAAAGCGAAAACTGAGCTTTTTAGACTGGAAGTATTCAATAACCTCACTTTTATAGTTGTGCGTGGTCAATAAAAGATCTGAGTTTTCGATAAAAGGCAAAACAATGGTTTGCATTACGAAGAACCGCGTCTTTTTTATTCCCAGATCGATATACACCGCACCCACTAAAGCTTCAAGGGCATCTCCATAGATACTCTCCCCGTGATTTCCTTTTAAATTCGCGACTAACAAATTTGGGAGACCCAACTCATCAGCAACGCGGTTTAAATTGTTTCGGGAAACCAATTTACTCCGGAGTTTGGTTAAAAACCCTTCGTCCTCGGTTGGAAAACGGTAAAACAACGCTTCTGCAACGACTAAATCAATCACAGCATCGCCTAGATACTCTAGTCGCTCATTGTTACGCTCGCCTTTCTTTTTACGAAAAGGATAGGCGCTTGAATGACGGAGGGCCAATTTATACAAAGAAATATCCTTGGGCCAATACCCAATGATTCCCTTGATTTCATTTTTGAACCGGGAAGGCTTAAAAGAAAGAAATACCTGGGAAAGTCTACTCATTTATTCAGCTTTCTTAAAGAGGACAGAGGCGTTGTGACCCCCGAAACCGAAGGTGTTGCTCAACGCTGCTCTAACCTCTCTCTCCTGAGCCGAATGGAAAGTAAAGTTAAGTTTAGGATCAAGGTTTTCATCGTCGGTGAAGTGGTTGATGGTCGGTGGGACCATCCCGGTATAGATTGCCATAATAGAAGCCATGGCCTCAACAGCACCGGCGGCACCCAAGAGGTGACCCGTCATACTCTTCGTAGATGAAATATTCAAGTTGTAAGCGTGTTCTCCAAAGACCTTCTGAATAGCCTTTGTTTCAGCAATATCACCGAGCGGTGTGGATGTACCGTGAACATTTACGTAATCAATATCTTCTGGCTTTAGACCCGCATCCTCAATGGCATTCGCCATCACATTGCGTGCGCCCAGTCCTTCTGGATGTGGCGCAGTAAGGTGGTGTGCATCAGCGCTTAGGCCACCGCCAACCATCTCAGCATAAATTTTAGCACCGCGCGCTTTTGCGTGTTCATATTCTTCTAAAATGATGCCTGCACCACCTTCACCCATAACAAAGCCGTCGCGGTCTGCATCAAAAGGTCTAGATGCGGTCATTGGGTCATCATTTCTCGTGGATAGCGCATTCATCGCGTTGAATCCACCCATACCCACCGGGTTAATAGCGGCCTCTGAGCCGCCGCTCACAATAACATCAGCTTTACCTAAGCGGATAAGGTTGAACGCGTCAATAAGGGCATTTGTAGAAGATGCGCAAGCGCTAACTGTCGTGTAGTTGGGTCCGCGTAAACCGTGTTTCATTGAAATGCGACCAGGCGTAATGTCTGAAATCATCATCGGAATAAGAAACGGATTAAAACGGGGAGTGAGGTCGTTATCAACGAAGCCTTTGACTTGTTCAAAGAAGGTGTCGATACCGCCGATACCAGAACCCCAAATAACACCTATGCGGTCAGGGTTTTCTTTTTCAAAATCCAACCCGGAATCAGCAATAGCCTCGTCGGCTACTACCATTCCGAATTGTGTAAATCGATCCATACGACGAGCTTCCTTGCGGTCGAGCAAGTCGTTGGGAGAAAAGTCTTTGACCTCACACGCGAAGTGTGTTTTGAACAATGAGGCATCAAATCTCGTGATGGGTCCGGCACCGGATTTTCCAGCAAGGAGATTNGTCCAAGTTTCTTCGGCTGTGTTGCCCACGGGTGTGAGCGCACCAAGCCCTGTTACTACTACGCGTTTCAGGCTCATAAAAAAAGACTTTTGCTTATGCTAAAGCTTCCTCGATGTAAGAGATAGCTTGACCTACTGTACCAATGTTTTCAGCTTGATCGTCAGGGATCTGGATATCAAATTCTTTTTCGAATTCCATGATCAACTCAACGGTGTCTAGCGAATCCGCACCTAAGTCGTTAGTGAAGCTAGCATCCACATTAACTTCGTTTTCGTCAACACCTAATTTGTCAACGATGATAGCTGTTACTTTTCCTGCAATTTCAGACATGATTAGAATAGTTTAATAATCGCCACAAAGAAAATAAAACTTTAGTTATCCCCCACAGCGGATATCTAGGCTTAAATTTGCTCTTCCAAGGTACAAAAATCATGTTAAAAATTGCCGTACTCGCCTCTGGATCAGGAAGTAATGCAGAATCTTTAGTGCGTTATTTTAGGGATTCGGACGTCGCGAGTGTAAAATTAATAGTTACGAACAACCC
>JGI26088J50261_1001738_pt1 | contig 11505 bp, 11 predicted proteins | sample SaaInl1SG_22_DNA_FD_50261 | JGI IMG/M metagenome (IMG submission 50261)
CCTTCAGAAGATTTTTGGCCCGTTCAAAACTTAATGATTCGTACTCTTGAATCTGAAGGAATTAGCTTCGAAAAAATAGCTATCGATTCTAGTTTTCCATCTGAAAATTCTCCAAACAGAAAACCAAGAACAGGAATGTTAATGGATCTCATATCTCAAGGTTTTGATCTTGAAAATAGCTTTGTCATAGGTGATCGATACACCGATGTAGAATTAGGGAAAAATCTAGGGATCAAATCATTTCTGTTTAATGCAAGTCAATCAGGTAAGGATGAATTGAATGAATCTCTTCAAGAGCTTAATAACTATGTTGCGTTAGAATGTAACGAATGGAATTCAATTACCGATTTCTTGAAGAAACTCGATCGCAAGATTACTCATCAGCGAAAAACTAAAGAGACTAATATCGAAATTAGCCTTAATCTAGAGGGAACCGGTGAATCTGAAATCAATACAGGTCTAGGATTTTTCGATCATATGTTAGAGCAGATTGCTCGTCATGGACAGCTTGATTTGTTTGTAAAGTGTAAAGGGGATTTACACATCGATGAACACCATACCATAGAAGACACTGGAATCGCTCTAGGAGAGGCTTTTGCTAAAGCACTCGGTAATAAATTAGGAGTAGAAAGATACGGTTATTGTCTCCCTATGGATGACGCACTAGCTCAAGCAGCTATTGATTTTGGAGGTAGAGCTTGGTTGATGTGGGATGCAAAATTTAAAAGAGAGAAGATAGGGGATATGCCAACGGAAATGTTCTTTCACTTCTTCAAATCGTTTGCCGATGGTGCTAAAGCCAATTTAAACCTTAAGGCGAGCGGTTTTAATGAACACCACAAAATCGAAGGTCTTTTTAAAGCTTTTGCTAAAGCGATTAAAATGGCAAAGAAAAGAGATACCGAGCATTTGATTCTTCCAAGCACAAAAGGTAGTTTATGAAGCAAGTAGCGATTATCGATTATGGGGCAGGTAACGTTCAGAGTGTACAATTTGCTTTCGAACGTCTTGGGATCAAAACCTATGTAACCTCAGATTCATCTAAAATTCAGAGTGCATCACATGTTATATTTCCAGGAGTAGGACATGCAGAGGCTGCTAAATCACACCTTATAGAAACTGNTCTAATCGATGTTATAAAAATCCTAAATCAACCCGTTCTAGGCATCTGTCTAGGNATGCAACTTCTTTGTAACCAAACAGAGGAGGGACGAACAAAAGGTCTTCAAATTTTTAACACTAGTGTTGTAAAGTTTGATGTAGATCTCAAAGTTCCTGCAGTGGGTTGGGCACCGGTAAAATCAAAAAATCATCCCTTGTTTGAGCGTCTCGATAATGAACAATTTTATTTTGTCCATTCGTATTACGCACAGGAAAGTCAACAAACTATTGGAGTTGCCGATTATCAGATTTCTTACAGCGCTGCGCTTGCGAATAAGAACTTCTTAGGCGTACAATTTCATCCTGAAAGAAGCGGCAAAGCAGGAGAGCAATTACTAGCCAACTTTCTAAAACTATCATGAGTTTTTCAGTTATACCAGCCATTGATTTGATCGAAGGTAAATGTGTAAGGCTTACCCAAGGTGATTACGAAACTAAGAAGGTCTATCACGAAGATCCTCTAGAAATAGCAAAATCCTTTGAAGCACACGGAGTAATGAAGCTTCATTTAGTCGACTTAGATGGTGCTAAAGCCGGCAGAATCATTAATTATAAGGTGATCGAAAGAATTGCCTCAAAAACGAATTTGTCGATCGACTTTGGAGGAGGTTTAAAATCAGATGAAGATCTTAAGATTGCCTTTGATTCGGGGGCAAAACAAATTACAGGAGGTAGCATAGCGGTTAAAAATCCTTCACAATTCGTTTCCTGGTTAGAAGTATATGGTAATGAAAAAATCATTCTTGGTGCTGATGCGAAAGATCGTAAAATTGCGATTTCGGGGTGGTTAGAAGAGTCTGATCTTATGATCAATACCTTTATCGGAGATTACCTTAATAAGGGGATTAAGCACGTAATTAGTACCGATATAGCTGTAGATGGTATGTTAACAGGGCCTTCTCTAAAGTTGTATAGTGAATTAATCAGTGAATTCGGAAACAATCTGCACCTAATTGCCAGTGGCGGTATCAAGGATTTATCAGATTTAGAACAATTAAAAGAAATAGGGTGTTCGGGTGCCATATTAGGTAAGGCTATTTATGAAAACCGAATTACGCTTAAGGAACTCGAAAACTTCATACTCAATGATTAGTAAACGAATCATACCTTGTTTAGACATCAAAGATGGTAGAACGGTCAAGGGAGTGAACTTTGTAGATTTGAAGGATGCCGGAGACCCTGTTGCCCTTGCCTCTTCTTATAGCAAACGTGGGGCTGATGAATTGGTCTTTTTAGATATTTCAGCAACCGAAGAAGGCAGAGGAGCCTTTGAGCCCCTGATTTACGAGGTTGCTAAAACACTCTCTATTCCTTTTACTGTGGGAGGAGGAATACGTTCAACAGATAAGGTGAGTAGCTTACTCCAAAAGGGAGTAGATAAGGTCGCTATTAATAGCTCTGCGGTTAAACGTCCAGAACTCGTATCAGAAATTGCAAATAAGTTTGGTTCTCAATGCCTTGTTGTTGCAATTGATGCAAAATGCATTAATGGTACTTGGAGAGTTCATACCGTAGGAGGTAAACAATCTGAAGCACTTGAATTATTCGCCTGGGCTGAAGAGGTTACTAATAGAGGTGCTGGAGAGCTCTTGTTCACTTCAATGGATCATGATGGGACTAAGGTTGGCTTCGCTATTGAGGCCTTGGCCGAATTGTCCTCGAGAGTAAACATTCCGATCATAGCATCAGGTGGAGCCGGGACTAAAGAGCACTTTTCGGAAGTGTTTTTGAAATCAAATGTGGATGCTGCATTGGCAGCGAGTGTTTTTCATTTTTCTGAAATTGAAATAACTGATTTAAAAGATTATTTACGATCAAAAAACATACTTGTACGATGAATAACGAACCTGATTTTACAAAAACTGTAGACGGATTACTACCCGCTATTATTCAAGACGATCACACTGGAAAAGTTTTGATGCAGGGTTATATGAATAAAGAATCGTTTCAGAAAACCCTTGACGAAAAGGTGGTTTGGTTCTATTCGAGATCGAAGCAAAGACTATGGAAGAAGGGGGAAACAAGTGGAAATGAATTACAGGTATGTTCAGTCAGATTAGATTGTGATTTAGATAGTATTTTGTTCAAGGTTATCCCACTAGGCCCAGTATGTCATACAGGCGCCGATACTTGTTTCAATGAGATAAATACGGTTAGCTATGATTGGATTAAGCATTTAGAGGCGATCATCGAACAGCGTCAAAAAAGTGGAGATTCTAAAAGCTACGTAGCTTCTCTTTTTGAGAAAGGTATTAACAAGATCGCTCAAAAGGTTGGTGAAGAAGCTGTTGAAGTAGTGATTGAGGCTAAAGATGAAAACGAGGAATTGTTTTTAAACGAATCTGCAGATCTTTTATTTCACTTTTTAATTCTCTTAAAAGCTAAAGGTTATGAGCTAAAAGATGTACTTGGAATCTTAAAGTTAAGAGAAAAATAGGACCGCTAAATTTGTACCTTTATAGGGCTATGAATTTAGATTTAGGATATCGAATTACCCTAAACTCCCCAGAAGAAAAGTCTCCTTTTCAAAGACTTTATGATATATTTCAGGAGTTAGTTACCCATACCTCTGGTGATGTAGAAGAAGCTATTGATTGGTTAAGAGAATTGGATAAAGAGTATGAACTGACTACTGAGGAGTACACTATTGATGACTTTATAGACGACTTACTCGAAAAAGGAGTGGTGCGCCAAGAGTTTGAAGATAATCCCGCGGATGGAAATACTCCTNCCGAAGCTGCTAAAAAACTAAAAGCAACTGCCAAACTTGAACGTGAACTTCGAAAAAGAGCACTAAATCAGATTTTTGGGAAATTAAAAAAGGGGCAAAAAGGAAATCACAACACCAAATCGGCAGGTAACTCTATAGAACGAACTGGGTCAACAAGACCTTACCGCTACGGGGATTCGGTGGATCAGATCGATATGAATCAATCGCTTAAAAATGCGATGCTTCGTTCAGGTATCGATAACTATACATTAGATCATGATGATCTAGAAGTCTACGAATCAGAACATAAGTCTCAAATGAGCACAGTTCTTATGATTGACATCAGTCATAGTATGATTCTATACGGGGAAGATCGAATAACACCAGCGAAAAAGGTAGCAATGGCTCTATCTGAGATGATTACCACCCGATTTCCAAAAGATAGTCTCGAAATTATCGTATTCGGAAACGACGCTTGGCCTATTTCAATTGCCGAATTACCATATCTCAAGGTAGGTCCCTATCACACCAACACCGTAGCTGGATTAGATTTAGCGCTACAGCTATTAAAACGTAAGAAAAATACCAATCAACAGATTTTTATGATCACTGACGGAAAGCCTAGTTGCATTAGGATGAAGGACGGGTCGTATTATAAAAATAGTGTTGGTTTAGATGAAATGATTGTAGAAGAATGCTATCAAAGAGCGCGTTTTCTGGCAAAAAGTAAAATACCTGTAACCACTTTTATGATTGCTCAGGACACCTACTTGATGCATTTTATACAAGAGTTTACAAGATTAAATGGAGGTAAAGCATTTTACACGGGTCTAGATGACTTAGGATCAATGATTTTTGAGGATTATACTGCAAATAGAAAAAGAAGATTATGAATGTTAGCGAAGTAAAAACACTAGGCGATTTAAAGAAAATCAACTATCAATCAAAAAGCATAAAAAGAGAAATGAGAGAAAATCTCATTCGTCTGACGCGAAGTGGGAAAGAACTTTTTGAAGGGATTAAAGGATACGAGTACAGTGTAATTCCTCAGCTAAAGCAAGCTATTCTCGCAGAACATAACATTAATTTTCTTGGATTACGTGGTCAGGCGAAAACAAGAATGGCCCGGCAAATGATTGAATTACTGGATGAGTATATACCTATTGTATCTGGCTCAGAAATTAATGACGATCCTTTTCAGCCTATATCCGACTTTGCTAAAACTAAGATTAATGAATTAGGTGAACAGACACCAATAGAGTGGCTACATCGATCAGAGCGTTTCTTTGAGAAATTAGCTACTCCTGATGTGAGCGTAGCAGACCTAATAGGCGATGTAGACCCCATTAAAGCAGCTAACTTAAAGTTAGCCTTGTCTGATCCAGAGGTTATTCATTACGGTATGGTTCCAAGAGCCAATAGATGTTTATTCGTAATTAATGAATTACCAGATCTTCAAGCGAGAATCCAGGTTTCGTTATTTTCGATCTTACAAGAAGGGGAGGTACAGATTCGCGGATTCAAACTTAATCTTCCATTAGATGTAGCCTTTGTATTTACTGCGAATCCTGAAGATTACACTAATAGAGGAAGTATCGTTACACCACTGAAGGATCGAATCGGGTCTCAAATCGTTACTCACTACCCTAAAGACATGGAAACCGCAAAGGCGATAACCGCTCAGGAGGCAAAATGGAACTCAATAATCAATATTAATATACCGGAGCCTGCTAGAGATATTATTGAATCGATTGGGTTTCAAGCTAGAAAGAGTGAGTATGTAGATGCTAAAAGTGGAGTTTCAGCTAGATTAAGTATTTCTGCATTTGAACATATGATGAGTCATGCCGAGTTGCGTTTAATCGAAAATGGAGAGCAGGAGGGAACGATCCGGATCTCTGATATACTAGCTGTAGTACCAGCAATAACAGGAAAGGTTGAATTAGTATATGAAGGAGAAAACGAAGGTCCTGTATTTGTGGCAGAACATCTTATAGAACATGCAATCAAGCAGATATTTGAAGATTATTTTCCAAAAATCGAAAAGCTAGAAAAAAAAGGCGTAGAAACACCATATGATCATCTTTACACTTGGTTTTATGAAAATGATGCTTTAGAACTTCACGATAATGCAGATGACGCCTATTACCATCAGATTCTTGATCAAATCAAACCTTTAGAACAGCTTCTAAATAAATATACCCCCGAAGTTGAAGGCGATTTGAAGTATTTTTTTAAAGAATTGGTGATTTTTGGATTAGTAGCGAGTCAAAAACTATCGAAAGGAAGGTTCGAGAACACATCGACTATTAATGACTTGTACAGCAGCTATTTCTCTTGATTATGAATCAAATTCCTGAAAATCTTTATAAGTTTTTAAACGAGTTAAAAAACAATAATAACAGAGAGTGGTTCGCTGAAAACAAGGATCGTTACAACCAGTTAAAAATAANTTCTTCCCTCGCTTTCGACGATATACAAAGGGGGTTAGGGGTCACAGATCAACTTGAAAATCATAAAATTTTCAGAGTTTATAGAGACGTTCGATTCTCTAAAAATAAATTACCCTTTAAGACTAATTTATCAACGTCTATTCATCGTGAGGGTAAACAGTTACGTGGCGGATACTATATCCACCTAGAGCCAAACAATAATTTTATCGCATGTGGCTTTTGGAATCCCAATAAGGAAGACCTTTTTAGAATTCGAAAAGAATTAGAATTAGAATACGAAGAGTTTTCTAATCTTCTTGGTAAAAAAGATTTAAAGAATCAATGGGGAGAACTCTTTGGAGAGCAACTAAAATCTTGTCCAAAAGGTTTTGACAAAGAACATGAGGCTATTCATTGGTTGCGATTCAAGCAATTCATTCTAAAAAAGAATTTTACCAATGAGGAATGCATGAGTGAAGATTTTTCGAAAAAGGTTATTGAAAGCTTTGTTTCTGCTCGACCTTTTCTAGACTTTATGACCCTTGCCTTAACTACAGACCTCAATGGAGAGCCTTTATTTTAGGCGGCATCAATTCGATCAAAAAGTAATAATTGATCTTTCAGACGAACGATAAGTAAATTCATCATTCGTTTGTTCAAAGCAGAAGAATTCAGCTTATATGTTTCGTACTCCTCAACAGTAAACATACCAATAATCATTCCTTTTAGGGAGTTTCGAAATTTAATATCCTTTTGGATCGCATGCTCAACATAACGTTGTTTCTTCTCTATACTAAGCTCATAAAAAACGTTTTTGTGTTTTTTAATATAGTTTTTAAAGACGCTTATAAACAGATCGTTTTGAAGTTTTAAAATGGGTCGTAGAACTGCATTTTGAAAATATTCTTCTGACCCCATCTGATCATTTATTTTTGAGGTAGGTATGTCTGGGCGTTGCTGTAGCAACTTTTCACTTCTCGTAGACATGATTTTAAATATTAGTCGATGAAAGACTGAATAAGGTCGCTTTTCGCTGATTTTCTAAGTTTTCGGATGGCTTTCTCCCTGATCTGTCGTACACGCTCTCGAGTTAAATCAAAGGTATTTCCAATTTCATCTAGAGTCATCGTAGAACTCTGTCCAATACCGTAATAAAGTTTAATGACATCGGCTTCTCGTTCACTTAAGGTATCTAAAACTCGACCTATTTCTTCTCTTATAGATTCTTTGACTAATTCTGTGTCGGGCATTGGAGTCTCTGAAGCTGAAATAACATCATATAAATTGGAATCTTCTCCTTCGGTAAATGGAGCATCCATAGAAATATGCTTTCCAGCATTTTTCAAAGATTGTTTCACTTCTGAAANCGAAAGACCTAGTTCTTCTGCTATTTCTTCAGCCGATGGAGGACGTTCATGAGCCTGTTCTAAATAGGAAAAAGTTTTATTGATTTTGTTAATGGAGCCAATCTTATTAAGGGGTAAGCGAACTACTCTCGATTGTTCAGCAAGAGCCTGCAGAATACTTTGGCGAATCCACCAAACTGCGTAAGAAATAAATTTGAATCCACGGGTTTCGTCGAAACGTTGAGCTGCTTTAACTAATCCGAAATTTCCTTCGTTAATTAGATCGGGAAGTGTTAGGCCTTGATTTTGATATTGTTTAGCCACCGAAACAACAAATCGAAGGTTGGCATTTACCAATTTCTCCAGAGCTCTTTGATCGCCTCTTTTAATTTTCTGTGCCAATTCAACCTCTTCCTCTGCTGTAATCAAATCAATCTTACTGATATCTTGAAGGTACTTGTCAAGAGATTTAGATTCCCTGTTAGTTACCTGCTTAGCGATTTTTAGTTGTCTCATGGGTTTGTTTTTACACTATCTATGATACAAATCATTTATAGTCACCACAATAACAAGAAATAGGGGTTATCAAGAAGTTATCACCAAAGATTCTGCAAATTAAGATTTGGCAGAAGGTAGAGATTTGGGCTATTTTTGCACTTTAGTCAAAATCACATCCACATTGCCACGTTCCAAAGACCTTTATAACTACCAACAGAATGATTTAAAACGAATCTTTGATTCCATTGAGTCTCTAGATGAAGGTGCAAACATTCTTTATCAGCTACCAACGGGTGGTGGTAAAACGGTCATTTTCAGTGAGATTGCACGTAGGTATATCGAAACCTATCGCAAGAAAGTAGTTGTGCTTACACACCGAATAGAACTTAGTGCACAAACTTCTAAAATGTTGGCTGATTTTGGCGTTAAAAACAAGGTAATTAACTCCTCCGTTAAAGAGATTCCCGCGGCCGATGATCATACGTGTTATGTAGCTATGGTGGAAACTTTGAATAACCGATTAAACGATGAGAAAATCCTCTTAGAAAACGTTGGTTTAGTCATCATCGATGAGGCACATTACAATTCTTTTAGAAAGCTCTTTAAATACTTTGAGAAGGCATATGTTCTTGGGGTAACTGCTACTCCTTTGAGTTCGAACATCAAGCTTCCTATGAAGGATTATTATAAAAAATTAATCATAGGAGAGTCGATTAAATCATTAATAGATAAAGGGTTTTTAGCCAAAGCAGAAATTCATCGCTTTGATTTAAGTTTACAAAGTTTAAAACTCGGAGCTAATGGTGACTATACCGTAAAAAGTAGTGATGCTTTCTACACCAATCAAAGCATGATTGGAAAGCTCTTGAATGCCTATATGGAGCTTTCTAAAGGTAAAAAGACACTTATTTTCAACAATGGAATTTTTGCTTCCTACTCGGTATATGAGGCTTTTAGTAAACTTGATTTACCTATTCGACATCTGGATAACAAAAGCTCGGCAACAGAGCGAGCTGAAATCTTAGATTGGTTTAAACATACACCAGACGCGATATTAACTTCTGTAAGTATACTTACAACTGGATTTGATGAACCAAGCGTTGAGACTGTTATTCTTAACAGAGCGACAAGATCGTTAACACTTTATTTTCAAATGATTGGTCGAGGGTCTAGAATTTTACCCGACAAATCATCGTTTAAAGTAATCGACTTAGGAAATAANACCTTGCGTTTCGGACCATGGGACGAACCTATTGATTGGCAAGAGATTTTTCATTTCCCTGATTTCTATTTGGAGAGTATTAAGAGTGATGAAGAGATCGAAAGAGACTTTGAATATATTATGCCCGATCCAATTCGCGAAAGGTTTAAGAAAACTTTAGATCCTACTTTTAATATTAAGGAGCGATACAAAGAAGTTTTTGCTCAAGGGGGTAGAAGTAAGCAAGTATTAGAAGAAAGTATCGATCAACACACTCAAATGTGTATTAAAAATAGTGAAACTGTAATAGAAGCGCGCCAATTAGCCAAATTACTTGAAGAGGATATAAAGTACCGAGTTCAGCAGTACACTTACTGCATCATGAACAATACAAAGAATTATAAAGAATGGCTTGAAGAGGACTATATTCGAAAACTTAGAGCCAATATTGCTCGACAATTTGCTACGCTCTCCTCGTGAAACGAAAACTGCTAATAATTGCACACTTATGGCCAGAGTCAAAAACTACTGCTGCTGGTCAGCATTTATTAGCCCTTATTCAATCCTTTAAAAGTGCAAAATACCAAGTACATCTTGGATGCACCGTAGACAAGACTCCATTAGGGGATTCGTTAAGTGAATACAATATTCAGGTTCACAAAATCGTCTTGAACTGTAATTCATTTGATGAACTACTTGTAGATCTTCGACCTGAGGTGGTTCTTTTCGATAGATTTATTTCAGAGGAACAATTCGGATGGAGAGTTTATAAGAATCTACCGCAATGCTTTACTCTGTTAAACACAGAAGACCTACACAGTCTTCGTCTTTCAAGATTGAAAGGTAAGGAGGAAGAATGGGAAACTACTGACACTTTTAAGCGAGAAATTGCCAGTTTTTATCGCGTTGATAAAGTCTTAATCATTTCACNTGAGGAGATTAATAAATTAACTGCTTTACTGCCATCCATAGGTTCAAAACTCATCTACGCACCATTAATTATTCATCGTAGAGAAATAACTAATAACATTAGTCGAAAACCTTGGAGTTTTGTTTTTTTCGGTTCTGGAAAACATCCGGGTAATACAGCAACCTTGCAACGTATCATTGAGATGTGGCCTAAAATTTTAAAAATACAGCCTAAAAGTTCGTTGTTCATCTATGGTGCTTATTACCCAGAATCATTAAGAAATAAGGCCAATAAATTAAAACAGGTTTCTTTTCTAGGATGGGTAGAAGACTTAAACGAAACCCTTTTTAATTATCAATTTTTACTATCACCAACTCCGTTTGGGGCTGGGATAAAAGGTAAAATACTTCAGTCTATTAATAATGGGGTTACCTGCCTTTGCTCTTCTTTAGCAAGTGAAGGAATCGATATGGAAAATCGTTCACTATTGATGCATTTAAATAGTGAGAGCGAGTATTTGAATAGTATAGAAAGTATCCTTAATAGGAGTGAAATTTTAGAGAGAGAACAGTCGATACAATCTGAGCTACTTCGCCATTTTTCTGATTTTTCAAATGATTCTTGGATTGCCAATTTAAACGTCGAGAGCAATTCAAAAGCTCCAGAAATCCTAAAACAAGTGATGCGTCATTCGACGATTAATTCAACCGAAAATCTAGGTAAATACCTTACCTTGAAAACAAATAAAAATTAAAACATACAGGCCTTATGTTACAATTCGAAACGGTAAAAGAATACGAAGACATTACCTTTAAAAGAATGGGTAATATCGCTAGAATTGCCTTTAATCGTCCAGAAGTTAGAAATGCATTCAGACCAAAAACGACTTCTGAATTGTACGATGCCTTTTATACGGTATCTGAAGATCCAACGATCGGTGTTGTTCTCCTAACAGGTGAAGGGCCTTCTCCTAAGGATGGAATTTATTCCTTTTGTAGCGGAGGAGACCAAAAGGCTAGGGGAGAACGCGGTTATGTTGGTGACAATGGTATACATCGACTAAATATTTTAGAGGTTCAACGTTTAATTCGGTTTATGCCTAAGGTAGTTATTGCAGTGGTTCCCGGATGGGCAGTCGGAGGTGGTCATAGTATTCATGTAATATGTGATCTAACTATTGCTAGTAAGGAACATGCAATATTTAAACAAACTGATGCGGATGTAAGTTCATTCGACGCGGGTTATGG
>JGI26088J50261_1001741_pt1 | contig 11497 bp, 14 predicted proteins | sample SaaInl1SG_22_DNA_FD_50261 | JGI IMG/M metagenome (IMG submission 50261)
GTATTGAAGTAGTATGGTGTAGCCCCTTGAGTTGCTAGAATTGCAAATGTCATTGACTCACCAGTTGCCATTACAGAGTCTAGGGTTGTAGAACCATCGCCTCTAAAGTTGACTGTGCGGTCTGCAGTCTGGTCTGTATCTAAATAAACAACTGCTTGTGTCAATACATCAAAATTTAAAGTACCTGTTGTACTTGTATCAATGGTGCATTTCTCAATCACTTCATTGATCGACGCAGTGCTAGTAACTACAACATCCCCAGTGAATGTTTGAGTTGCTGTGAATGACTGAGCAGTATCTAGTTTTGCTGTATCCGCATCGTAAGCCTGTACAGTCGAACCAACGTCACTTGACTTGAGAACTGCTGATCCGTTTTCACTTAATGTGCCTGTAACATCCAATGCACTGTTGAGTGACATGCGAGTGTTAGCATGGTCATAACTCAATGAAATAGACGCACCATCGATTGTTAAGCCTGCACCATTAGCGGCAGAAGCATCAGCGGCTCCAGAGGCTACAACAACATTTAAGTCATCGACAGTCATTGTTGTCGAGTTGATTGTTGTTGTCGTACCGTCAACTTGTAAGTTACCTGCGATAACAACTGTACCTGTGTTGTCACCGTGTGCGGCAGGGTCAATCGTAAATGACGCAGGGCCACGCAAGTAACCAGATAAAGTAAGGTTTGTTCCTGATACGTCACCAGTAAACGTGTCACCTGCAACATCAACTGGGGTGTATCCTAACGCTGTTGTTACGTCAGAAGATGAAAGGGTTACTGCNCCTGTGCGAGTNTTNAATGANGTTACAGCACCTGTTGCATTAAATGCCGCTTCATCCCATGTACTACCGTCCCAGACGTATAGCTGATCTAGGTTAGAGTTATAATACAAAGCACCCACAACTGAAGTCGTTGGAGCAACTGTAGCCTCACCTAAATAAATAGAGTTAAAACTTGCTAGGGCTGCTTCAGCCGCCGCCGCATTGTCGTCTGCATTTTGAATATCTGTGAGGTTTGCAGTGACGTTAGCAAGGTCTGTGGTGACTCCTGCAACGGTTGTAACGTCTGATGCGATACCTGCTACAGTAGTGACGTTAGAAGCTACGCCTGCGACTGTAGTGACATTAGAGGCAATGCCTGCAACTGTAGTGACGTTTGCTGTTACACCTGCAACTGATGTGATGTCTGCTGTGATATCTCCAAGAGCGTCAACGTCTGTTGAGACTCCTGCGACTGTAGTGACATCTGAGGAAATACCTGCAACGGTAGTAATGTTTGTTGTATTATCAGCAACAATGTTAATATTGTCTGTATTACCGGAAACAACCTGGGCTGATTCTGCAGCAGCTTCTGCGATACCTTGTGCAGTCTCTGCAGCCCCTTGAGCAGCCTCTGCGGCAAGTTGTGCAGCTGCAGCGGCTTGGGCCTGCTCAGTTACTTCCTGTACAAAGGCTTCTGTGCTTGTTTCACTGGCTCCGCCTGTGCCACGAAATATAGCCATTGATCTCTCCAGTATAAAATTAGGAAACCCCCTCCGAAGAGGGGGCTATATCGCTCAACTTAAGAGTTGAAGATCAGCGCCAAGGCTGATTCAGGACGAAGTACCTGTACACCGTAGAGAGTGTCTGCAGTGAACAAGTTAGCAAGATATTCTTGCTTGTATTGAGTCTGCGAACGCACACCCATTTGCTCAGCAAGTACCATAGCGTCACGATGACCCAAGATACCAGCTTTTAGTTCGCCACCGCCTGATGCGCCGTTTTCAGCTGCAGTTTCAGTGACTGGGCAGTTTGTAGAGACATAGATGTCAATACCGTACAACTGTCCGATGTTTCCGTTGTCAACGCCACGGTTGTTAACGAAGTCAGAAGAAACGTAACGATCTACGCCACGAATAGTCTGTACAACAGAAGGAGGAACAACTAGGAAACGATTGTCCATAGGAACATCGTTGTCATCTAACTGCTTGATTGCTGCACGGAAGCCGGCATCTGAGAAGATGTCAGCAGGAACAACAGTATCAGCTGCATAAGCAGCCAAGCCTGTTGAAGCGTCCATGTAGAATGAGTTAGAGTGAATCCAGTCAGTACCAGTACCGCCGTCATCGCCGAGACGCTTACCAAGTGTAAACAAGTCTGTGTCGATCTGCTTAGCCAATGCATAACCTGCGTCAGACGTGTAGAACTGACGAAGTGAAGCAAGCGCCTGGACATCTGTGATGTCTTCGATCAGACGAGAGTACTCGTAGTGCTGGTCTACAGAAACAACAACTTCATCTTCAGTGTTTGTGATGAGAGTTACTTGCGCTTCTGAAGTCTTTGCAGCAGCGTCGCCACGTGCAGGCTTAGGAATGTGAAGAGTGTCACCCTTCTTGCCTGTCATTGGCATACGGTTTACGAGGTTAGCAAGAACCAGTGATTTCTCATAGGCCGCTACGATTTCGTCACTCCACAACTGAGGGATGAAAGTCGCTGCAGTTGTGTTAGTGACCGAGTTGGTTGGTGAAAATTCTCCAGCCATGTTAGTCTCCTTAATACTAGGTTAAATTAACGAACCCTGTTTTCAGCGTATGCAGCCATAATTTCATCTTGTAGCTGTGCATAACGCTTTGGGTCCTTACGCATGAGTTCAATAATGTCGGCTCTGCGATAAACCTTTCGAGAAGACGGTTCTCCCGATCCTTTGGCGCTTCCAGTTGATGCGGCTTTAGCCTGGTTCTTTCGATCTTGCTTTTGAACTTCTTCAGTTTGCTTAACAACCTGCTGACGCTCTTTCCAGAGACTCAGTAGTTCGTCGGCACTGTCAAAGTCAAACTCTTTATCGGCACGTTGNAACAATTGCTGACGTATCTTAGACTTCATNACCCAGTCTGCAAAGTTTGTATCTTGTACAATGTCTTTGTAGTCAGGNTGTTTCTGTTCTAACTGACTCATTACTGANTTGTAACGAGCCTGTGCAGTNTATTGTTCAGCCTCTTTGATCTTCGGATGTGACTGTAGTTTCCGATCAATGTATGCGTCTGGATCATCAAAGAAATCCGCTTCGGGTTCTTCTTGAGCCTGTGGGCTTGTTTTTTGTTGTTCAAGTTGTGTCTTTACAAAGTCATCAACGATTTTACGTAACTCACCAACTTCTGAACTCTGTCGCCCAATGAGTTGTTCTGCTTCTTGATGCATACGAACAATTTCTTTGAGGTCTTTGTTCCGATACTTGTCAGGGATGTCTTCTGCTTCAGGTTGTTCAGGCTCTGCCTGGGCCTCTTCGGGTATCTCTAACGTATCTTCGTTGTTTTCTAGAGTTTCGTACTCCTCGTTCTCATCCTCTGCAGGACGCTCGATAAATGTTGCCATATTGTACTCCGTGCTATACTAGCATTATGGATTAGTTCGTATTAGCGGCTCTTTCGTGATCTCTTGCCCACTTATCATCAGCATCGGGCCATCCGAAGCCTTCAAATTTCGTAGAGATTGGAGAGATTATCCGCTGTGCAGTTTCCCCGCATTCTTTGCAAGTCACGAAGCGATCATCATCGGTTACCCAATGTTCTTCTACGTGTTCACAAGCGAGGCACTTATAATCATGTCTACGAAGCATCAGTTTGCTCCAAGACATAATCATAAGCATTCTTAATTCCCTGCTCAAAAGCAAGGATTTTACCAAGCATCGTTAGTTCGCCTTGCGTTCTATATAGATGCTCAGTATCTTTTAAACCTTCTATTGTATAGGACTCAGATACCTCTTTCATTTCCTCAATGAATTGTTTCCAACCAGTAGAAAGAAAAAGATCAAAGTACTGTTCGTAGTATTTTTCTTCTGAGGGGGTCAAAAACATTCTCCTGTATGGTGTTTTGACTATATAGTTTTATTCTAGCATAAATTATGCCAAAAGTCAAGCACTAGACGCAGTTTTCTTTGTAGTNGTCTTTGTCACCTGTTCTTCAAGTATTTTAATACGCTCGTCAAGGGTTTTTAAGACTCTGTTAACATCTTCTAGTAACTTGTTCATATCGTTTTGTGTAATCATGCGTTAGTTTCTCCTTGGTTGGACTGTCGCATTTGTTTATCAACAATCGCCTCATCTGAAGCAATTGAGCGCTCTTTCAGCAGCAGTTCAGCTATCTTAGCCCTGCGCTGGAACTCTTTTTCATCCTGATCACCAGGTTGTAGATTTGTTGCTAAGACTTTCAAGCGATCAGTCTCTGCTTCGTAACTCGCCAATTGTGTTTCCACTTGGTTCTTCTGAGCACGTGTCTGAGACTCAAGAGCCTGTCCTTGTAACGTAGCCACAGTTGCTTGTGCTTGTTCAAGTTGCAACTGAATCTGACGCATCTGCATTTCTTGTTGTTGTGGATCAGGTTGATTCGCTTGTTTTAGTCCTGCAATAATCTCTTCACGGTTACTGAGATTCATGTTGTCAACAATAGACTGAATCAACATAGGGTACATCGGTGACTCAGGAGACATTGTTTGTAACAACTGCACAAGTTGTGTCACTTCGTATTCACGTGCAATAATTCCAAGTGAAGAGGATGCAGTGAACTTAAAGTCCTGAACTGGGTACAACTCAGGATCAAACTGCATATAACGCCATGCAGCCTTCTGAACAAACGGCAGAAGGAATGAGTCTTGGAAGTTAATCAAAGTCCGCTTGTGACGCTTGATAATGGCTCCTAGACCCATTGAGATACCAGCCGCTGTTGACTCACCGTTAATAGACCCAGGAATCCCTGCAGCATCAACAGCACCAGTAGCCATCTGAACCATCGACTGCAATGCAGCAGCTTGGTTGAATGTATTGCCGTCTAAGTTACCAAACTTAAATGGCTGTAGAATCTCACGAGGATCACCGTTAGTCAGTAATGTCTTACCTGGACGTACTTCCATCTTCGCACCACGAGGTAGTCTAGAAGCGTCTACAGCGAGCATTGGATGTACTGTGAGTGCTAGCGCATCAATACGTGCACGAAGTTCTGTGTCAAGTGCCTTCTGAGCGTTGTAGCCCTTCTCACAAATACCACGTCCCCAGAAACGCCCTGGAACAACATCCCAAGGGAATGCGATGACAGGACGATCCTGCATCATGTATGGGTTTTCTTCAACCTTCAGTAACTGACCACCATTCGCAATGACTACAATGGCTTCAATGTACTTACTGTCTTTCTTCTCTCCGAAGTATTCTTCTTCATCTTCTTCTTTAATTGCGTCATAGAACAAATCAGCAGGAACAAGACCNTAGTACTTTGTTAGGCGTACTTTGTCCTCTTCNTACATGGTGAGTTCTTTGTCAGGCTCTAAATCTGTGTCGAGGTATGACGCTTCTAAGTCTACGTCTCTGTAGATTCCTGATTCAATCCCACGCTCAATGGTATGCTTTGGTACATACTCATCAATTGCAACACCAAGTGCCTCTTCAATGTTTGTAGCAACTGGATCAATTAAGAAATTCTGAGGTAGCACAGGACGTAACTTCACAACAAAGCGATCCTGCTCCATAACACCGTAGGATTGCATTGCACCATCCATAATCGGCTGTGTTGCTGGACGCATCTCAATGTTTTCTTCCAAGATAATCTCAGCCATACCTGTACCGAATACTGCAGAGTTAATCAAACACTCAGCAACAGCCTTACGGATACCAGTACGCTTAAAGTCTTCGTCTAGCTGACCACGAATCTGCTGAATGTCAATTGGATTCTGATCACCTAAGTCATCTTTAATGTCAAACCATTTCCCACGCCCAAATGTTGCTTCTTCAACCTCAGCAACTGCAGACTCTACAGCCTGTTGTAATGCCGGTGANATAATCCGTGAACGTTCTGATTCTCTGAGTTTATCTGAAGGGTCCCAGATACCTCGCCACAAGCGATAGTATTCATCAAACTTCTGTTCGTAGTTTGCTTCGTAGTGATCTCTCCACTGGTCACACTTATGGATAACCCAGTTTTCAAGTCCTGCTAACATCATTGAGCGATTCTCATAATCCACTGCTTAGTACCCCGATATTTCATCTAGAATTTCAAAGTCATCTTCTTCGTAGTCATAGTAGTAAGCAACTTTTGCTAACTGGTCTATGTACGCCAATGCATCCACTAAGTCATCGTGTACTAGCGGATTAGGAAACTGGAATAGTTCGTCCAAGAACTCAGTATTCCAATTACCTTCATTCAAAGTAATCTGTCCGTGTTCAAAACGTCCTTGTAGCGCCCACACAACTCGATCAGTCTTTTTCTGATTACCGTGTGTCAGTTCTTCAATACGAAAGAACCTTTGTTTCGACTTCATTAAATCTGTTANGTANGGAAGTACCGCATTCTTCAATGCACCCTTCTCAATCCCAACAGCAACAGGACGGTATCTGTGTACCGCTTCAAAGATTTTACGTGCAGTGGTTTTAATTTCCCAACGCCCGTGTACAATATCCTTAACAAACCAACCATCTTCATTTGCTTTGACAATGGCAATGGCGGTGTTATCCAAGCGTTTACTCTTTGCAGACTTTGCATTGGCAACATCTGCGAAACCTGCCAAGTCCACTGCGATATAGTAATCACCTACTTCAGGTTCTTCACCAAACTTAACCCAATCCTCTTTAAAGATTTCAGAGCCTAGCGCCTCAAACGATGCCATGAACTCCTGTCTGAATGCATAGGAACTCATTGACTTCTTAGCCGTATCAATCTCTTCCGGGTCTAGCAGAGGATTGTCGTAGGATGTGAAGTGCCAAGCCTTGTAGGTATCATCTTCTGATAACTCTGCATACTTGTACAACTCATAGAAGTGATTACGTCCCTTCGGTGTTCCGATGAACAAACACTCACCCTTCTGGTCAGCCAATGCAGGTCTCAGTACTTCCTCCCAAACCTGTGGCTTCATATCTGCATACTCATCCATTACAAGGAACTTCAGAGAGACACCACGCATCGTGTCAGGTCTATCAGCACCCTTTAGAGATATCGTTGCTCCGTTGATTAACTTGATCTGCATATTATTCACATGCGAACTACTAATCACTGGGTGTGCAAGTTCTATCAGAGTTCCCCACATAATATCCCGTGCCTGTCCCTGTGTAGGGGCTACATAGAATACGTGACCTCTCTCAGACTGTAATGCATTCAGTATCAACATCCAAGCAGCCAGTCGTGATTTACCACAACGTCGGCCTGCAGCAACTACCTTAAAACGCTCTTCAGCATTAAATACGTCTTGTTGCCAAGGAAGTAACTCAACCTTTAACTCAGACATTCTGTGGGTTATACTCCGGTACAAGCATCGGATCAATAAAGAACTCTTCGTTAAATCCAAGCAATTCATTATCAAATGAACTTACTTGATCTGCTACCGCTTTTGCAGGGACCTGTGCAACCATGTCCTCAGGCAAAGCGGCTACAGGCTTTTTTATTTCTTCGTCTACCTCCGCCTGTGCAGCCAACGGAATAACACCTTCACCATCCTGCGTCTTATACTTGTCTGCTCTGAAGGCCCATCCTGGTAGATACTTGACCTTAATCGGATCATTNAGNACCAAGTCTAAGTANAAACGCTTACGCTCAGTNGAATAATCATTCGTACTAATCCCTGCGTTATTCACAGCCTCAGTTGTCATTGGTCCAAGAATACCATCAGCAGAAACACCAGCGAGACGTTGTAGTAACTTCGTTGCCTGTGCAGGTCCTGCGTTGACTGCCATGTCTACAACGTTCTCTCTTAAGTAATCGTTGTCAATCTTGTCAAAGCCAGGAGCATAGTAGTAGTCCTGTGCATAGATCTCAGTAGCCTCTTTCTCTGTCAACCCTCTGATATCTTCTTCTGTAATCTCACTTACATCGACTCCACGAAACGCAGCCAAGGCAGTGGGTGTAATACCCAAATTAGTACCCACAAGTACACCATCGGCATAATTGCCAGTGTCGTCAGGATCGTTTTGAAAGCCACCCTCATTATTTAAAATCCCTTGTATGATGTTCCGTACACTATTCGGAATCGTCATGCTCATAAACTTCTCCCTCAGGCTCCTCACCACCTACAATTGTTGTTTCACCGCCTACACCAGTGATCGTAATACTCACTGCACTACGTCCATTCGTTGCCTTATCCTTTTCAAAGTAAGATACAGGCAATACCCTGTCCATACACATCTTCAGTGCAGCCATCTGACCAGGGTGTTCATCATCTAACGCAATGTTGATGATCTTATTAATCACTTTGTCGCCCGATGTTGCTAACAAGCGGGCCTTAAACTCATTAATCCTTGCAGCATCTCCAGGAGGCCTACCACGCACACCTCGATTACCACGCTTCTTAGCCTCTACGTCAGCCTTACGAGGCCTACCACGCTTCGCTGGAGGCTTCTTTTCCTTCTCTTCAAGGATTTCTACAGTCTGTATTGTTGTTTTCTCATCATTTTCCATTGGAGTTCAACACTTTACCCAATAACCTGTACAGTCTACCATATTTCCAAGCACAAGTCAAGTATTTTGTCAAGCCTTTTCTCTAAAAACTGTATAAAATTACAGTCTTTTTAGTTTCTAGTTACTTTTCAGTAGGTTATAAAGCATATGTAGCTACTTATTGCTGTATGTTTATACAGTCTTTTTAGTATTTTTAGCCTCTTGNAAGTCTATGTAGCAACTGCAAAAATAATACAGACTACGTAGCCCTCCCCGGGGCATCGATGACTCCACAGGCTGCGCAGACTTGGCACGGACTTTGCAGTAGCAAAAACTATGCCAACTTTGCAGGCTACGAAACCTGGCACGATTCTTGCTAGTCTGCAATAACTATGCCAACCCCCACGCCTATAAAATACTATGCAATTTCTATGCCAACTTTGCAGNCTNTGTAGTCCTGGCACAGNCTGTGCATTAGCAAAAACTATGCCAACTTTGCAGGCTATGTAGTTGAAGTGTGAGAGTCTATGTAGTACCCACGTAGTTTCAAAAGACTGTATAAATTCACAGTACTTCCAAGCCAGGTTATACTTTAGTCTAACAAGCGTGCACAGGCTGTAAAAGCTGTTAAAGTGTCCTCATATTCATTAGATAAAGGAATAAACATCATGAACTACGAAACATATACAACAATCATCACAGATCTATTTGAATCGGTGAAGGAAGAACAGCGTCAGTCTAAAGAGGCTTGGAAGTTCGAAGACTGGGATGATTATGTTCATGTCACAGTTGATGGCAGTGAGCACGTCATATATTACGCTAACGCTTGGGACTTGGTTCATTATGTGCGCCAACATGATTTCAAGCTGTACACTGACTGTGCAGAATGGTTGGATGAGTTAGGCATGGAATTTACAAGTTTAGATAAACACATTACGATGATGGCGTTCCAGATCTTGAAGCATGAAGTGATGCAGAAAGTTGAACAGCGTTTTAAACCAATTGAGGAAGTAGCATGAACGTATTATCACTGTTTGACGGCATTAGTGCCGGACGTGTTGCGCTTGAACGTGCAGGGATTAAAGTAGATAACTATTACGCTTGTGAAATTGATCCTTATGCGATCAAGATAGCTAATAAAAACTATCCGGACACAGTACAGCTTGGAAGTGTGACAAATATCTCAGCTGCTGACATCCCACATAAAATTGATTTGATTATAGGTGGGAGTCCTTGCCAAGGATTCAGTTTTGCGGGCAAACAATTAAACTTTAACGATCCTAGATCACAATTGTTCTTTGAATTTGTGAGATTGTTAAAAGAATGCAAGCCTAAGTATTTCCTGTTGGAAAACGTCAAAATGAAAAAGGAATCAGAGGACGTAATAACAGACATGCTTGGTGTTAACCCAATAGAAATAAACAGCGCATTAGTATCAGCACAGAACAGAAAGCGTCTCTATTGGACTAACATCAATTTTGATTGGAACATCGAAGACCAAGGAATATTGTTAAAAGACATATTAGACGATGAAGGTTGGGTAGATAGAGACAAATCATATTGTCTGGATGCGTCATATTATAAAGGAGGAAACCTGAAACAATATTTTAACAAGAAACGTAGACAGCTTGTATTTACAGACTGTATCCAAGAAGGCGAAGCTGACTTAAATGGCCATGATATTTTGAAGCGTGTTTACAGTATTGATGGTAAAGCACCAACATTAAATACCTGTTCTGGAGGCAACAGAGAGCCTAAAATCATTACTTCAGAGACAACGTACAGAAAACTAACACCAACAGAATGCGAACGGCTACAAACGTTTCCAGATGGATATACAGAAGGTGTTAGTAATACCAGACGCTATCACGCTTTAGGTAATAGTTGGACAGTAGATGTTGTTTGTCATATATTTAATGGACTGAGATGGGATGAGGAAACAATATGATTGAATTGGTGGACTTAATACTACGCCTTGTTGAGTTGGTCAATATATTATGATTGAATCCCAACTCCTAGGAATAGATAACGGAGCAGCCCTTATAATCTTTGTGTATTGTGTTGGGTTCTGCTGGTGGATGATCAGAGGATAAATTATGTACTTTGAAGACCGAGAAGAACCACAGTTCATAGACTGGTTCGAGTGGTTAGAAGACGAACAGAGAGAGGAAATATTAGAAATGTTATTCGATCTAAACGAAGGCTTTGGTAATGATTTCGGAGCCTGGAAGGGGAATCTTTCAGAGGCTGAAGTGGAAACATTGTGCAAAGAGTACTACACAAATAACGAAGACTTTACAGACTACTTTAAAGCGTATGACGCAGATTTAGACTGTGAGAAGGGCGAGGTACTATACAGAAACTGGATGGCTGAACGTGATTATAATTAAAAACTGGACAGAGGACCAAGTGTGTACACTGCGTCGCATGGTGGCGCAGGGTGCTACGTCTAAACAAATCAGCGAAGCAATTGGCAAAAAGCCTTCAGCAGTGCGTAAAGTCTTATCGAAGCGTAAAGACGATTTGGAGTTGACGTTACCACCAATCAGAGGACGTAATCCGACACCAAGACCAACAACAACAGACTTTGAAAAACAATGGTATGGTTCGGTCCCTTACTTGCACTGGTCCATCACTAAGCCTTGGAAGGCCTCTGAGACGCTCTGAGAGGCTCTGTAAGCGATTTAAACGGAAAAGTAATACAGAGGTACTACAATGGACACACAGGCGCTTATAACGGCTCTGCTTTGCTGCTTAACGTTCATGTATTTTTATATTGATGACGATTAATTGCTTGGTACTGTGAGCCTGGGTTGCTAATCTTTCTTGATTAAAGACAAAGAGGAGTGAACCTACGTGCGCTGTAAAGCATGCAACAAAGCCCTAAGCGACTATGAGAGCACAAGAAAATCAGCCATGACAGGGGACTTCATAGACCTCTGTAATGGTTGTTTTACTTATGTGAAGGAAGACTTAATCACGATAGAGAACCAAGACATGATTTCAGTTCAAGATTTTTTAGAACTTGATGATGAACTGTGAGTTTAATCTGTTACCCTTCTCTATATACTATATAGTACTAAGTAGATACGAAGTAATACTCAGTAAC
>JGI26088J50261_1001745_pt1 | contig 11486 bp, 8 predicted proteins | sample SaaInl1SG_22_DNA_FD_50261 | JGI IMG/M metagenome (IMG submission 50261)
GTGATGCCCTCTACCCCCGCCTTTGCAAAATCAGCCAGCAGGGCATCGGGGGTTTCGATCATCAAATGGGCATCAAAATAGGCATCACAGCTGCTGCGTACCGCCTGAATAATGGGCGCCCCAAAGGTCAAATTCGGCACAAACTGGCCATCCATTACATCCAGATGTATCCAGTCTGCCCCGGCGCGGCGGACATCGGCTATTTCCTGGCCAAGTGCGGCAAAATTACTTGCCAGCACAGACGGGGCGATAATCACAGGCTTGGACGCGGCCATATGGCTGTTCTCCTATATATTGCAATGGCCTTTATGCCAGNAGGAATTTCCTGTCATGCCATTTGGCTAGACAACATCTTTTGCCTTGAAGTAAGGCAAATTATCTTGTGATGAGCAACCCATGACAGATAAACGCTCAACAATTTGCAAGGCACGCTGATATTTACGCTCCAGCTCTTCTTCAGAACATTCTGCAAACAGCTCNCCGCAAAGCAGAATACCGTGATTGGCTTGCAGGGCGCGAATACGCCTTCCATGCATCAGCCCATCCACCAGAATGCTATGCTCAAACTCCTCGCCCTTTACAATCTGAATTTTATTTTCCACAAGGAAATGACGGATAGCCGCCTCGCCTTGCAGGGCATAATGCCAGAACTCTGAATCAGATGCAGACGGCGACCCGCTTACCAGGCTAAAGGCCTTGCAGAAAGCCAGGAAAATAAGCTCATCGCGCTCTGCCCCTGTCCAGGCAGTGCGGCCAAGCGTGCGCCAGATATCCTTGTTCATTTCTTCATAAATGGCCGGAATACGCTCAAAGAACAGGCGATGCAGACCGATATCATTGACCGAATCTTCCATGCGCTGTTCTTTATGAATATCAATCGCGCTGTAAGAGCCGCAAACCGGACAGCCCGAATCCGAAAATTTATCCTTTAGATAAATATGCGAACAGCGCAAACCGCTTTCCAGCTTGTTATCGCATAAAAAATAGCTTTGCTGTTCATCTACCGGCTGCTGGGCAATCCATTGAAATCTGTTTTTATAGCGCAGATAGGTGCCGCGATGCGACCACAGGCTCCATTGCAGATGCTCTACCGGGCCAAAGGTTGACCAGTTCGAGCTGACATCAATGACCACACAGCTATCCTTGCCTTCTGCAGCGCGCAAGCCCCGGCCAACCGATTGCCCCCATAAAACCTTGGACAGGGTCGGGCGCATATGAACAATGATATTACAATGCGGATTGTCCCAGCCTTCGGCCAGCACCCCGACCGATACCACCGCCTCTACCTCGCCATTGGCATGATCGGCCAGCATTTGCATCCGCTCTTTAATCGGTGTGCTTGCGGTGATCAGATTGACAGAAATGCCCAGCTCTTCAATAGCCTCAACAGTGGTTTCCGCCACTGTCACATCCGGACAAAACCAGGCAGATATGGGTTGCCGGGTCACTTTTTCGCGTTCTTCCAGATAGATAGAACAGGCATGGCTGATCATAGAGGATTTGATAATCGCCGGGGCCAGCTTGGTAACCGGAAAATCACCTGAGCTGATATCAATAGAGGCCAGTTCCAGATCATGAATAAAATGCGGGCGATAGCGCGGACGCACCAATATCCCCTCTTCAAACAGCTTTTCCATATCCGCGCCATCAATAATGGCATCAAAGGCAAGGCTGAGCTGGTCGCGCTGGTCTGCGGTGCGCCGTTCAGGTGAAGCGGTCAAGCCCAGGAGATGGGCATCATCACGCCCTTTTTCCATAAAACATTCTAAAATACGCTTATAGCCTGTCCCGTTTGGCGATACCCGGTGGGCTTCATCAATAATGATCAATTTTGCCTGCTCGACCGCATCATCCAGAATATCGCGCGCTCTGGTACTGGTTGATAGCAATACATCATAATCGGCAAAGGCTTTTTCCGAATGATTGAGGTTCAGCTTGCAGACCTTATGCTCGCGTGCCAATGCCCGTTCCAGCTGTTCCAGCAGAACCAGGCGATGGCAAAGGACAATGACCTTTTCCCCGGCATAAAACTGGCGGATAATCTCGCTGGCCAGAACCGTTTTCCCTGCCCCTGTAGGGGCTTTGATAATAAAGCGTCTATGCGCTTTCTGGATATCCGGGAAACCGTCAATGATTTCCTGTTGCCATCTTCTGAGTTTCATCTAATGAAGACCTGTGACTTTGAAACAAAACTTTCAAGGCGGCTAGTCTACACTGTTTTTTCTAAAAGATAACCATAGAAATGAAAAAAAAGTGGCGGACAGGCAAAAAAAGTCGGATACCGGCATTTTTACGCCCCTGATATCAAAAATTACCTTTGAAAAAAGCGCGAAAACGCCTAGAGCAGACTGTTTATTTTATCCAGCAATGCCGCATTAATATGGCGCGGCCCTGTATCCAGCCTGTTTTTATGACGTCTTTTTCCTGGCAGGCGGATACCTTCTAGCGCGGATAGCGCCTGAATAAAATCTTCATTATGTTTCTGCCAGCCATCGCCAGCGATTAATTGCGGGCTCATCGCCAGGATAAATTCGCCCCCCTTTGCCGGCCCGCCATCATTATTGTCGTGGACAGCCGCCTCATAGGAGAAATAATCGCCTGTCATACCGGCGGCTAGAAATTCCACCATCATCGCAATGGCCGACCCCTTATAGCCGCCAAAGGGCAATAATACCCCTTTCAGGATTTCGGCCGGATCATTGGTGGGCNCGCCATCTGGCCCCAGCCCGGTATCCGGCGGCACAGCATGACCATCACGTGCGGCAATTTGAACATCCCCCTTTGCCAGACGCGAGGTCGCCATATCAAAGACAATCGGCGTATGGCCAGGGCGCGGCCAGGCAAAGGAAATCGGGTTTGTGCCGAAAAAGGCCTGTTTTGCCCCTGCCGGTGCAACAGATGGCTTAAAGGCGGTACAGGCCAGACCTGCCAGCCCCTGCTCTGCCAGATATTCTGTTTCCGGCCACATCGCGGCAAAATGAAAAGAATTAATAATACGCATGACAGCAATGCCTGTTTCAGACGCTGCCCTGGCCAGTACCGGCAGACCTGTTTCCAGTGCCAGAGGGGCATAACCATAATCGCCATCGACCGTGATAACAGAGGCCAGGCTCTGTTCAANTTTNGGCACAGCATCGCCCTTTACCTTGCCCGAGGTAAGAGAGGCAATATAACCAGGCACACGAAACAGCCCGTGCGAGGCAGANCCATCGCGCTCGGCCCGGGTCACGGTTCTGGCCAGTGCCGCTGCATTATCNGCAGAACAGCCATGCTTGGTAAAGACGCGCAAAGCCAAACCTTCGATATCTGCAAGGCTTATTTCCCGTGTTTCGATCTCGCTCATGNTGTTTGCCTCCCGCTTTTATGATAGCTGTATCTGCCCAGTAATTTTTGCCCCTAACAGACTAGCCTGTCCACTGCGCCCTGTCTAACTTTCAAAAAATAATGGGTTCTCAAAAAATAACAGGGTAGTTTAATCATTATCTACCAGCCCCGCCCCCGCCCCGGACAGGCGCGAGGCTTCACTTTCAGGCACATAAGTATGTGCGGCCAGCTCCAGCAGGCGATCCCAAAGCCTGTCGGCTATCACGCTATGGCTGGCCGGGACAGAAAATAAAGAGGCTTGCCTATCACCAGACCGGATAGATATCTGGCTTTTAAGACAGGATAGCGCAGCAACCGCGCCAACATCCGAATTTGGCAAATGGATGATTTCCTGTGCGTCCCAGCTGGCAAGGATAAAGGCCTGTTGATAGATATGGCCTGCCTGCCATAACAGCCCGGCAAATATGAGGGGGTGTGACAGCCTGTCTATTTTGATTTCTGCGCCTTTCTNGCCTGCCAGCAACCAGTCAATCGCGGCAATCCCTTCAAAGGCAGGGTGAAGATACCCAATATCGAGAACAATATTTTCCCCGACCCTTTTCGGGTGAAGGCCAGCCAAAACATACCCTTTTTCTGCCTCTGCCAGCATATCCAGTAATGCAGCACATCCATCAAAGCCTGCTGATTGCAGCCAGCTTACCGCATGGGCGATATCTTCTGCCCGGTCATGGGGATAGCCCGACGCCAGACAGGCCTTTCTGGCTGTCTGATATATCTCATTTGCGGAAAGCTGCATGGCCGGGGCTGTTCTTTTATGATTGCGGGCTGGGGCTATCGGGATGCAGGGGAAATAGCCAGTCATCAGAAATTTCTGGCGGGTTTATNGCCAATTCATCTGCGGTCGGCGCGCCCTGATAGAGGGTGATGCGTGTCCATTTATCCGATTTGGGGTCAAATTTACTTGCCCCGAAAAAGGATAATTTACATCTCAGCAAATCGATAGGGCGGCAGTCCTGACCGACCAGATTATCGTGGATTTCNCCATAGGGAAATTTGGCGATGGTCTGAATACGCCGGATGATATTTCGGTGCCGGGGCGCACGCAGTAAAAAGCTTGCCACGCTTTCATCTTCCCCCGCCTCTGCCAGCTCTATGTTTAATGCCCGAATATAGCCTGCAATATTAAACGGCATTTCCAGCTCTGCCCCTGGCTCTGAATGGCGCAAGCCCAAACGCGGCTCCAGCTTGGCAGCTGAAACATACCAAAATTGGGCATCTGCTGCTGGCTGGGTGAAATCAATATCCTCTACCCAGTGATAATGTTCAGCTATCAGCGATTTAAGCTCTGATATCGGCATCTGCGGAACAAGGCGTGGCAGGGCATCGGTTGCCATACAATCTGCCAGCGCGTCCACCTCTTCTGGCATCAGCTCTATCAGGACAGAAACCAGCAATTCCTGTAATTCTTCTGATGCATTTTCCGCGCGTTGATAAAGATCGGCAAACGGGGCGATTTCTGCCAATGGACGAGCAGANATATCCGCAATCAGCCTCTCCAGCTCGCCGCGTAAAATATGGATACGCTGCATTTGNATTGCGTCCTCTACTTGCCAATCCAGGCAATGAAGCCGCGCACGGGCAAGCAAATCTTTTGCGCGCTGCAGCTTATAGGGGCTGGCTTTCTGGCACTGAATGACACGGGCAAGGGCAACCTCGCGTGCCATTATCCAGCTATTAAGCAGGCATGGATGGGTNACCAGAAAAGGGGCCATACCCAGCCCGGTTGAATTTCCCACCCCCAGATAGCGGCGATTTTCCCGTGAAAGGGGAANAGCTGTGCCTCCACCTTTTTGGCTCGCACAATATTCTGCCAGAAATAACGTGAATTCGCGGATCAGAAAAACCGTCAGCATCTCTGCCTGAAACGCGCCTTCCAGACCGTCATATTTGACCAGTTGATCCCTGTCCGCAATCCCGAATTTGCCATTGCCATAAACAGCGGTGGTGCGCATTAGATAGCCAGTGGCGACCAGCTGTTCTTTATCTGGCTGGCGGCCGGCTGCCAGCGCTTCTGTGACATGCTGGAACAGGCGCACAGATTTATTCGCTCTGGACAGGGTAAGCACACGCTCATCATATCGCCCGGCTTCCTGGCGGGTAACCTCATCTGCCAGCCTTTCAATATCTGCTGGCTNCGGTACACCGTCAAACAGGCAAAAGCTGGCATCCCAGCTTGTCGCGATAACCCGGTCGGTGCGCGCCCCATCTTCCAGAGGGCGGCTATAGGCAATGAGCGAATATATTCTGCCAGATAGAGGCAGGCAGAGGACAACATGGCCAAAGCCGTTTTCATCCAGGGCGCAGACAGGCATCTGCATCACCGCTTTTTGTCTGGCAAGGCGGCGGATCAATACCCGCATAAAGCTCAGGCGGTGGGGAAAAAACGCCCCCATACGCGATAGCCGCATAACCCCGTCAACCGGGCGCAAGGGCGGCAGGGAAGCGCCGCAAGCATACTTGTCTATCTGCTGTTCCAAAAGCGGTGTCATCTAGCTCTGCCCGGTAAAATTTTCATCATAAAAGCGNAACCAGTTTCCGCCCATAATGGCATCTGTCTCTGTCTTGGAAAAGCCGATATCGCGCAAGCCCTTTGCCAAATTCGGAAAATCTCTTATGCCCTGAAACCATGTCGGCTGATCCGGGAAGCCTGGATTAGCAGCACTGCCTTCACCAAAATCTGTTTCGCGCGACCAGCGGCCATTGCGCATCCATTCCACCACTGAATCCGGCTGATCCTGACAAAGATCCGAGCCTATCCCAAGCGATGAAACCCCGTAACGTTCTGCTGCTTGTGCTATCATCTGGCAAAAGCTCTGCACGGTGCAGTGACTGCCATCTTTTAAATGATGGGGATATAAAGAAAAGCCGATCATCCCGCCTGCTTCGGTCAGCGCCCTTATCAGCTTGTCTGATTTATTGCGGCGGGCGGGGTGCCACCAGTCGGGATTGGCATGGGTTATGGCGATCGGGCGCGCAGATGCCTCTATCGCTTCCAGGCTGGAACGTTCGGCAGAATGGCTCATATCAATGACCAGCCCGACCCGGTTCATTTCCTTAATCGCTTGCCGGCCAAAGCGGGTAAGGCCGGGATCTTCTGCCTCATAACATCCCGTAGCCAACAGAGACTGATTATTATAGGTCAGCTGCATAAAGCGGCCGCCCAGCTGATGCAGGATTTCAATGAGGCCAATATCATCTTCCATCGGGGCACAATTTTGAAACCCGTAAAAAATAGCTGTCTTGCCGCTGGCATGGGCGGTACGTACATCCGCCCCTGTCCGGCCAAACATCAACCTGTCCGGATGGGCTTCGATATAGCGATTCCAGCTAATCATATTTTCTACTGTCTGGCGGAAATTTTCATGATAGCAAATGGTGACATGTACCGCCGCCAGATGCGCTTGTGCCATCTCTTCAAACAGGGCAGGCGACCAGTTTGCATATTGCAGATTATCAATATAGAGCGGTGTCTTTGACATATATGCTTCTTCCTGTCGGTCTGCCGGATATCGCCCCGACAATATCTGTCTATAGCCTTTTTATGCTAGTCTGGATTCCAGCCAGCCAGCAAGCCCCAAAAGCGCCCCATCCCGTCCTGTGGTAGCGGTAAGCTGTACCCCAACGCCCAGCCCATTTGGGCCGGTAATTTCAAACGTCCCGGAAATCGGCAGGCTGACAGATGGATAGCCTGTTAGACTCCATAAACAATTGCAAATGGAATCGCCAGTCCCTTCTGCAAAAATCGGGGCTTCACCAGTGGCAGATGCGCTAAGCAATCCATCATATCCGGCCAGCATCTGATCAAAAAAATCTATCGCTTCATCGCGCACCAAAAGGGCGGCGTGATAGTCTGCTGGTGAAATTGTTTTACCTCTATTTATCGCTTCCAGAATTTCTGTACTCATCAGATGTTGATGCTCGGCCATCAGCGGGCCAATATTCTGGCAAATCTCAAAATCATAGATGGTTTTATGGGTGTCTAAAAATTTGGCAATTTCTGCCTTCGGAGCGGGGCGAATATCTATATATTCCGACAGGGCGCGAGCTATTTTATCCAGGCCATTATGCACATAATTTTCTACCCGCTCGCCATATATTCCCTCCAGATAGAGTAATTTCGCAGGCGGGACGCTGATGTTTTTTGATGCGGCTGCCAGTTCAGCTTGCCCTGTTACCACGGCTGCCAATTGACCAAGCCTGCTTATGTCGCGTGCAAAGACACCCACCTGATCCAGCGTTTGAGAGGTCTGCAATACCCCCTTGCGGCTGATAGTGCCACGGGTGGGTTTAAAGGCATGTACCTGGCAATAGGATGCCGGGCGAATAACCGACCCCCCTGTTTGCGTACCAACCGCCATATCAATATGCCCGGCCGCCACGGCGGCTGCAGACCCGCTGGAAGAGCCGCCAGGCGAAAAGGCAATATTACGGGGATTACGGGTGATGCTTTTTTGCATATAGGCAAATTCGGTTGTTACTGTCTTGCCCAGCAAAACCGCCCCGGCAGCGCGCAAGGCNGCAACCAGCTCTGCATCTGTATCCGCCATGCGGTAGGCATAAATGGCAGAGCCATAGCGGCAAGCCATNCCGGCAACATCAATGATATCTTTTATCCCAACCGCGATACCGGCCAATGGCCCATAAGCATTTTGGGGGCGGATATTTTGGGGGCGGGCATTTCTGTCCAGCTCTACCCAGGCTTTTATTTGCGGCTCGGTTTTGTCTATCGCGGCAAGGCAGGCAGAAACATCCCTTGACCCATCTATCTTTTGATCCATTTTCCCTTGCCCACTTCCTTTTTAGATCAGAACACCACAACCGACCGGATAGAGCTGCCCTCATGCATCAGATCAAAGCCCTTGTTAATCTCTTCCAGAGACAGGGTATGGGTGATCATCGGGTCAATCTCAATTTTGCCATCCATATACCAGTCAACAATTTTAGGCACATCGGTGCGCCCTCTTGCCCCGCCAAAGGCCGTACCGCGCCAGGAACGACCGGTCACCAGTTGAAAGGGGCGGGTGCTGATCTCTTTACCTGCGCCTGCCACACCGATAATAATGGATTCGCCCCAGCCTTTATGGGCACATTCCAGCGCCACACGCATCACATCTGTATTGCCGATACACTCAAAGCTGTAATCTGCCCCGCCGCCGGTCAGCTCAATCAAATGCGCCGTCAAATCGCCTGATATTTTGGCTGGATTAACAAAATCGGTCATCCCAAAGCGGGTTCCCCAGCTTTGTTTATCGTCGTTTAAATCCACGCCAACAATCTGGCTTGCCCCTATCATCCGCAAGCCTTGTATGACATTCAGGCCAATCCCGCCCAGCCCGAACACCACCGCCCGGCATCCGGGCTCTGCCCTGGCGGTATTGATGACCGCCCCAATGCCGGTTGTCACCCCGCAGCCAATATAGCAAATCTTGTCAAAAGGCGCGGCCTTATTCACCTGTGCCAGCGCAATTTCAGGCAGTACGGTAAAATTGGAAAAAGTTGAGGTGCCCATATAATGATGCACCGGCTTGCCCTTATAGGAAAAACGTGATGTGCCATCTGGCATCAGCCCCTGGCCTTGTGTGGTACGTATCGCCTGACAGAGATTGGTTTTGGGGTGCAGGCAATATTCGCATTCGCGGCATTCCGGCGTATAGAGCGGTATGACATGATCGCCCACCGCCAGCGAGGTAACGCCAGCGCCAATTTCGCGCACAATGCCTGCCCCTTCATGGCCTAAAATTGCCGGAAATAATCCTTCAGGGTCTGCCCCGGACAGGGTAAATTCATCTGTATGACAAATGCCTGTAGCCATAATTTCAACCAGCACCTCGCCCTGTTTCGGGCCTTCGAGATCCAGTTCAACTATCTCCAGCGGCTGCCCAGCTTCAAACGCAATCGCGGCTCTGGTTTTCATCGTCTTGCCTCCCTTTTGGTCACGCCGATTATCTGATGCATTTTATAATGCTGTATATTTGCATCATAAAACCATCCTTCCTGACAAGATAAATCATGAAGATAAAAAACCGTCTTGGCTAGTACCGGGCAAGGGGAAAAGTCGGGCGGTATCCTGCAGATGCGATAAATGCCGCATTTTTCCAACCAGGCTTTCCATAGGAGTGGGGCTGGCCATCGGGGGTATATATATCTCCGCCTGCCGCGCGCAAAATCGCTTCCCCTGCGGCGGTGTCCCATTCCATTGTCGGGCCAAAACGCGGATAAATATCGGCCTTGCCTGCGGCCAGCAGTAAAAATTTCAAAGAGGATCCGGCCGAGACAATATCGCTGATCGCTTCTGCTTCCAGAAACGCATTTGTTTTCGGATCGCGATGCGAGCGGCTGGCCAGCGCGGCCGGGCCTTTTTTCGGGACTTGCCGGATCTGCAACCGGCTGTGCTGGCCATCTTTTTCCTGATGCGCCTGACCATGGCTATCTGTCCAGCACATCCAGCCCATAGCAGGGACATAAATTATCCCGGCGCACGCCACCCCCTGTTGCACAAATCCGATATTGACAGTGAAATGACCATTGCTGTCATGGCGGATAAATTCGCGCGTCCCATCCAGCGGATCCACCAGAAAATAGCTGGCTGTGGGGGACAGCAAATGGCTGGCTGTATTTTCTTCTGAAATAACCGGAATATCGGGGAAAAACTGTGCCAGCGCGGCCTTTAATATCGCCTCGCTGGCATGATCAGCTTGCGTGACAGGCGAGGCATCTGCTTTATAATCTGCCTCTACGCCGCCTGCCTTTATCCGCAAAATTTCTGCCCCGGCTTGCCGCATGGCAGGCATAAGACAGGTCAGATCAATATCCAGCGTCAATGGAAATTACCCCGAAACACGCAAAGGCTATTTGGTATGCGGGATAACAAATTCCGCCCCTTTGGCAATTGAATCCGGCCAGCGCTGCATAACAGATTTCTGCTTGGTGTAGAACTGAATCCCTTCATTCCCAAAGGCGTGCAGATCNCCAAACAGGCTTTGCTTCCACCCGCCAAAACCATGCCAGGCCATCGGCACAGGTATCGGCACATTCACCCCAACCATACCGACCTGAATCTGGCTTGAAAATTCGCGTGCCGTATTCCCGTCAGAGGTAAAGACAGAAACCCCGTTNCCATAACGGTGATTATTGATCATCTCAATACCTTCGGCTGAATTGGCCACCCGCACACAAGACAGGACAGGGCCAAAAATTTCTTCCCTATAAATCGACATTTCCGGGGTGACATGATCAAACAGGCTGCCGCCCATAAAATAGCCCTGATTATGACCAGGCACAGATACACCGCGCCCATCAACAACCAGTTCAGCGCCTTCTTTTACGCCTTTTTCGATCATCGTGGTAATGCGCTCATGCGCGGCCGCACTGACAATCGGCCCCATTTCAGCGTCAAGCTCCATGCCATTTTTAACCTTCAGGGCTTTTGCACGTTCAGCCAGTTGCGGCATAATCCTGTCGCCCACATCGCCAACCAGCAGCGCGACAGAGATAGCCATACACCGCTCGCCAGCCGAGCCATAGGCAGAGCCAATAAGCGCATCGACTGTTTTATCCAAATCAGCATCCGGCATCACCATCATATGGTTTTTTGCCCCGCCCAGTGCCTGAACCCGTTTGCCGTTTTCTGCACCTTTGGTATAGATGTAATGGGCGATAGGGGTAGAGCCGACAAAAGAAACAGCCGAAATCGCCTGATTTTCCAAAATCGCATCGACCGCCTCCTTGTCCCCCTGAACAACGCTAAACACCCCTTCCGGCAGGCCAGCTTCGGCCAGCAAATCTGCCATCATCAGCGATACAGTCGGGTCGGTTGGGCTGGGTTTCAGGATAAAGCAATTGCCTGTCGCAATCGCCAGTGGGAACATCCACATCGGCACCATAACAGGAAAGTTAAAAGGGGTAATGCCTGCGACAATGCCCAGCGGCTGGCGAAAGGTGAAATTATCAATGCCGGTAGAGGCTTGTGCAGAATATTCCCCCTTTAGCAAGGCTGGAATACCACAGGCAAATTCAATCACCTCGATACCGCGCTCTACCTCGCCGCACGCATCGGTAAAAACCTTGCCATGCTCAGAGGTAATCACCTCGGCCAATTTTTC
>JGI26088J50261_1001751_pt1 | contig 11463 bp, 11 predicted proteins | sample SaaInl1SG_22_DNA_FD_50261 | JGI IMG/M metagenome (IMG submission 50261)
GGAACAAATTCTTTTTTTCCTACATTTGAGAAACAACAGCACCCAAATCTGTTCTTCAACCATGACCTACTTAAGCGCTATTCACAGCAAGTGGCCGCATCATAAAACTTTTTTCTATGAAGAGCACAATCTCCTGCCCTCTTATTTAGGTTGGGTAAAAGCTTGTACTCTCCGTTTAGTCACCCAGCTTATAGCGCAAGAAATTGGGAAAATAAAAAACCCTTTGGATGATTTTTACAAATCAAAAAGTTCAACAATACCTGCCGATTTGGGAAGTATTGTGGAACACTATAAAAATATCGGAAATAAACGCACCTAAAGGTGTGCATACACAATAGTTGTGTGTCATTACAAACCACTTGACAGAGACTTTCAACTTTATCTAATTGAATGAGGTTTTTAACCTGGTTTATAATATTTTTTTCATTAGGTTCATTAATTACTAAACTTAATGTACCTTTGTAGAGTGAAATATGAATTATGACAGAAAAAGAAAGGTATATTGAACAAGTAGGCTTGTTTTATGAACAATATGGATTACCTAAAATGGCTGGACGAATATTGGGATATTTAATTTCTTCTGATTCCAACAACAACTCCTTTGAGGACTTAAAAAATTCATTAAGAGCAAGTAAAGGTTCAATAAGTGGAAATGTAAACTTGTTGCTAAATCAAAATATGATTGAAAAACATATGATTTCAGGTGATAGAAAATCATATTACAAAATAGCTTTGAATAATCTTGAAAATATTTTAGAATCCAAGGTGAAATCAGTTACTCAATTTAAAATGATTTTGGAGAAAGGATTGCAATTTGATTTAGGTACAGACAGCTTAAAGAAACAAAACTTAAATGAAATTCTAAAATATTATGAATTTCTTGAAAGTGAAATACCGCTGCTGAAAATTAAATGGGATCAAAAAAACAAATAGAATTATGACATTAGAAAAACGGATAGCAAAAATATTCAAACTTGATGGGGAGAGCTGGATGAAGCATACTAATCCTTGGTCTATATGGACAAGGTTTGCTACATTACCTTTTATAATTCTAGCTGTATGGTCAAGAGTTTGGATTGGATGGTATTGTCTAATTCCAATTGCAATTCTAATTGTTTGGATAATTATAAATCCAACCTTATTTAAAGAGCCAAAAAGTATTGATAATTGGGGTTCAGAAGCTGTTTTAGGAGAAAGGTGTTGGGCTGAACGAAAGACTTCCCCAGTGCCAAAACACCACTCTACACCAGTTTTTATTCTAACCATATTACAAACAATAGGCGGAATTATATTAATAATTGGTTTATGGAAATTGGAAATAAATTTGACTATAATGGGTTCAATTACTGCCTACATGGCTAAAATGTGGTTTTTAGATAGAATGGTTTGGATATTTAGAGAAATGAAAACGAACACACAACACGGTGTATAAGTAATAGCGGTTTAAGTGATAAAACGAAAGTTAAATATAAAAACAAAGGTCAGTGCAAAACCGAAAGTTTCGTGCTTCGAAATCGCCTACTTTTCATATACTAACCGCTACACCACCTTATTTTTCAAAACACCAATACCTTCTACCGTTAATTCTACCTGATCTCCTGGTTCTAGTGGCCTATGGACAGAGAAGTTGTTTTCGATTAAACTGCCCCAACCTACTGTTCCGCTCCCTAAAATGTCTCCAGGCATCAGGGTCACATTATTTTCTGAAGCGCGTTCTATCATTTGTGGAAATGTCCAGTGCACGGTTTTATAGTTGCCTTCGCATATTGTTGTACCATTTATTTTGGCCGTCATTTTTAGATCAAATCTATCCTCTTTCGTTTGAGGCATTTGTAGATGTTCTGGATGTGTTTCTCGAGTAATTGTACAGCTGTATTTTTCAAATTCATCTTTGGTAACAATACAAGGCCCTATAGCATTTGCAAAATCTTTTCCTTTGTGCGGCCCAAGAGGAACCGTCATTTCTTGCCGTTGAATTGCTCTGGCTGTCCAATCATTGAAAATGGTGTAGCCAAAAATATGGTCATCAGCATTTTTAGCTTGAATATCTTTGCCTTTTTTTCCTACAATGACCGCTAACTCCAATTCAATATCTAGTTTGGTTTCCTTTTCGGGTCGCTTAATGGTGTCATCTGGGCCATAAATTGCTTGATGGTTTGTAAAATAAAAAATTGGGATATTGTACCATTCGGGACTTACCGGATGACCAAAAGAACTTGAAGCATTCAGCATATGCTGCTCAAAGGCTACGTAATCTCGGAAGCTTCTAGGGTTGGTTAAAGGGGCTAAGAGTTTTACCTCAGCTAATTTAAAATGAGCCTCTAAACTTTCTAGATGATTGTCTTTAATTATTTTGAAATAGCTTTCATGGTCGTCAATAAATGCTAACATATCGTTGGGCAAACGTTTATCTGCCTTTTGCATGCCTACAACACCCTTTCCATTCAACCAACCCGTATAAATGGATTGATCTTTGGTTTGAAAAGTAACTAATTTCATTTTCTGTCTATTAAATTGGAGCCATTAAAACACCCACAGCTTGACCAACAATCTTACCGATATTAGCTCCTTCTGGGAGGGGTTTTCCTTCAAATTCAAGCAATTCCCATTCTGCCAGTGTTTCTGATGCATTAACGATCGCCATACAGCGCTCATACCGTCTTTTCATGAAGGCATCAAAAGCTTCGTCTACAGTGGTTGCTTTATCTAATTCTTCTGCCAAAACAACACCATCTTCTAGGGCTAATGCTGCGCCTGAGCCCAGTTGAGGAACGGTGGCATGTGCCCCGTCGCCAATAACAACTGCTCTATTTTTATACCATGGATCTGGCAAATGACTAGCCTCAAGTGGGCGGTAATTCACCAAGTCAGGGTCTGTGATTTGAGGAATGACATCCTGTGCCATTTTCACGGAAAACTCAGAGAGATAATCCTTTAACATTGGAATATATTCTGACTTATCAATCCAGGGGTTGTCTGCCCCTTCTGCCGACACCAAAAACATATACATGCTATCTTCCGACATTGGCACAAAACCTATCTTACTTCGTTTGCCATAATACATATACGAGGTATCAAGATCTTCGTGCTTTTTAAAGGCATAGCGCCATACAGAAACACCCATATAGCGGGGCTCGAAAGCACCAAATATCATGGCACGCATATCTGATTTTATTCCATCAGAGGCAATTAAAATATCATAGGTGTCTTTGGTTTGATCTGAAAATGTAACGTTTACGTCATCCTTATTGTTTTCAAAAGAAGCAACAGTAACTCCCATTTTGTACTGCACCCCTAAATCAGTGGCTTTTTTGTACATGATTTCATGCAATGTTCTTCTTGAGATACCATTATGACTAGGATATTTTCCAATTGGAGGTGCACCTGCATTACCGATAAAATGTCCTCCAGCGGCAAACATTTTTAGTTGTCCATATGGAAAACCTTGTTCCATCGTTTCGTCAGCTAGTCCTAATTCATCTAATGCTCTTAGTGCATTCATTTGCTGAATGATACCCACACCATAGACATCAAAAGCTTTTAATCTTTCGGCTATTACTACTTGAACACCTTTAAGTGCCAAAGCTATTGCGACCGATTGACCGCCAATGCCTCCACCAACTACAAGTACTTTTTTAACTGCTGACATATCTTTACTTTTTTATTTAAAACGATCTACTATTAGGCATGGATTTTTTCTGCAATCCAATCGTACATATCCAACGTGGGCATCATATTATCTACTTGACAATGCTGCGAACCACTTTGGCCTTCTGGAACAATTTTCATTTCATGTTCACAAGTTAAATGCTTTTCTAAGTTAATGGCATGCTCCACAAAGTTTTGCTTGTCTCCCCCACCGTGCATGATGAATGTTGGCATAGAAATCTTTTCTGCTACTCCATTTTCCAGTGTAAAACCTTCTAGTTTTTTTAGCGCATCTTCATAGCTGTCTACGTTCATGATATGCTGAACGATTTCTGCCAATGGATGTTTCCCATTTCTCCCAGCCCAAACTGAGTAATAAGACCAAACCGCGCCATAAACCATACAAACTTTAAAACGGGGTTCAAATGCCGCACAACGTGCTGCCATGTAGCCACCCATAGATACTCCTGCAACACCAACACTTGTGGTGTCTACTTCGTCTTGCAAATTTTCCAAAACCCAATCTAAAACTGCCGTTCCAGCAACATTATAATCGTGTCTAGAATAAATATGATTTAATCGTAGCGCTGCTCCCTGCCCTGGACCATCGATGGCTAAAAGTGCAATGCCTCTTTCCATTAAATGATCACCAATACCAAAATACAACTCTTCGGCTAAACTATCTAGTCCACCAAACATAACCATGACCGGAGGGTTTTTGATGCCCTTTGGTTTGAATAAATATCCTGGCAAAAATGAATCCTCAAAAGGAACCTCAATCTGCAAGGGTTTTTCTTCAAAATATTTAGTTGCTTTTATAAAAGCTTCTCTTGCCTTGACGTAGGTAGATATTTTTCTATCGTCTTGCAGATTCATAAAAAACTCTGCCGTGCGGAGATAATTAAAAGCCCTTAGATAGGTTCTTCTTGCAGAAACAAAGGCTTTCTTTTTCTCGTAATCTTCAGCCAAATCGTAGACTTCATTTCCTTTGTTTAGCCATGCAATATTGAATGTTTCTCTATTATCAGGATCAATATTTCCTGCAGCTTCAAGTATTTCAGCAAATTCACCTCCCCCATAATGGGCTTGACTTAATGCTCTGTTAACTTGGTAAGAAGGCATGTATTTGCCTGGAAAAAAATGCCACATAGTGCGTTGTTTTTTAATTAATTGTGAAATGAATTGTTTAAATATCTACAGGCTTCACTGTTCCATCATCAGAGAGTCCCATTTTTTTACCTTTACCCATCTCAGCAAAAGGGTTTACTGATCCCCAAGCGTCATTAGGATTATCTTTTAAATAATGAACATCTAAATGGTCTGGTGCAAAAACTAATCTAGCACAAGCATAGAATTCAAATAACACACCGCTTCCTGGATCTTGTATATAAATAAAGAAGCCTTCGTCGGCTTTATGCCTTGTGGGTGCTCCCATAACGCTTTTATATCCTTTCTCGATAAAATAATCTAACCCTAATAGAACCTCTTCTCTGCTGTCTACATTCCAACATATATGATTCAAAACCGCTTGATTGGGTTCAATATTTGGATCTGTAAAAATAGCAATATCATGCGAAAGGTTAGCTATAGTATGTAACCCACCAATGGGTGGAATATGGTCTTCAATACGGATCTCATCGGGATTTTTTAACCCCAAGCCTTTCCAAAATGCTTTTTCTGCAGGATAGGCACCTTTAGACACCATATAGGTAACGTGGTCAAATCTTCTAGGATTTGCCCCTTTTAATCGATTGCTTGCATAGCGATCTGCATAAATGCTGCCTCTCTCTCCTTTTTCTCTTAGCCATTCAACCTCCCAGAATACCTCGTGCATATGACCTTCTGGAGATTTGAATCGATAGGCCTTTCCGTGACCTAGATCTGGTTCTTCCCAACCAATGCCAGCACCGATACTTTCTAAGTAAGCTACCGCCTCTTCTAGCGCTTCTGGACTGTCTGCTCTCCATCCTAGGTGGCCTAATCCGGAGGTTGAACTTTGGGTTAATTTTAGGGTATGGTGGAAATAGTCTCCCCAAGCACGAAGGTATACTGAGGTTTCTGATCTTGCGGTTTCATCCATTCCTACAACATCCCTAAAAAACTCTACGGATTTATCCAGGTTTTCTGTAAGCACTTCAATGTGCGCCAATTGAGAAAAATAATGTGGGTTCTTTGCCATTGTGTAAAAATTATATTCTTAATTATTCAAATTTATTTATATCTCTCGCTAATGATGAATCATTTGGCGGGGAGTAGTATTCAAAAACAACTTTTTTTTTCTTATNAAGCTNTNTTATTTGTNCTATATCATTCATTTAAAACTTTTGTTAGGGGTAGAATTNCTCAAGCAAAATGCACATAAATTGGCTTTATCCTTCAATTCCATTTTAACAATTCAATCATTATCATCAAGTTTTAAACTGTTTTTAATTCATATTGACTCAATTCAATTCCACTTCCAATGGGAAGCAGTACCGATGAAAAATTCTCTGTCTGTCGTATACGGTTTTGATAAAGTTGGGTAACCTCATTCGATTGAGGAGGAAATATCATATTGTCTGCAAGGACCCAGGCCTTGTCATTTAGTTTAGGATAAAACAATTCAAAACAGGGAAGGTATAAATCTTTCCAAATGTCTACCAAAACAAAGTCAAAATGCTCTTCTGCTTTTTCAATGAGTTTTAATGCGTCTCCTACCCTAAAATCAACATATTTTAAAAGGCCAGCTTGTTTCAATTTGTCTTTTGCATAGGTGACTTTAGCTTCATCTGCCTCTAGGGTAATTACAAGGCCTCCGTTTTCTCGTGCTGCCTCTGCCAACCACAGGGTGGAATAGCCATAAGAAGTCCCGATTTCTAATATTATTTTTGCATTTGCTGATTTCACTAGAGTATTCATAAATACAGCAGCATCTTCACCGACTGACAACAAAAACTCATCTCGTCTTTGCATCCCCTCGCCAGCCGTCAAGGATTTCATAATCTTGTCTTCTGCTTGTATGCGGTCTTCGTAAATCCTTAAAACCTCAATAAAATTTAAATCTTTTACCATTTCGTTTTACACTCCCGATTTTAATTTTTTCATCATATTGCCAAAGGCAGGTCTAAAGTCTTCAAACAAAGGGTTTTCTTTATTCTTCAACATTACTTCACTAAAAAGTTTTAATCCAATCGCAAATTCAACCGAATCTTGTTCTGTTTTAAATCGGTTGCGCTCTTTCATTTTTTCAATGATGGCAAATATGTTATCATGATTACCAAATTCTAATTCAATAGGCGTATAGACCTTGTCATCTGGTCTTAGTAATTCTAAGAGATCTAATCTTAATTTGTATTTGTTTATTTTTTTTGTCATTTCAGAAATTTAAACCGCTTATTATTTTAACCCCATCTTGCAGATTGTGTATCAGATCAAGGTTTATTAATTGACTTTATTTACTGGCTCTCAGTAACTTTTTAAGAAGCCTTCGGGCCCTATTTGGTCCAACGTCAACATGAATATCAAAGGTAGGCTGCGCACCAAACTTTTTCATGTTCTTAAACTGCTCTTCAACCACCACCTTGTCTTCATCAAAGGTAAACCTGGTCTGCTCAACAACCTTTTCCTTAATTTCTTCTACATCATTTTCTGGGTTGGTTGCAATTGTCCAAAAATAATGTGCGGTTTCGGTTGTCTCTGGTGTGAGACCATGTAAACCTCTCATGTGAAACCCTTTTCGGTTGGGATCGTCTAGAGAATCTGTTCCCTGATCAACAGCACCAGTCCAAATCCGAATATGTGAGGGGTGAAATTCTAATTCTTGCCAACGGTCAACCTTCCCTTTAAAAGGATAGGCTGCCAAATAAGTAGGTGGAGGTGTAGAGTTTGGCAAATACCTTTTTATAAAAACAGTATCTCCTCTTGTCTCAGAAATTAGTTTAGCATTCATATGGGTATGTGCATCGCCTCCAATAGTGTGCAAATGAACATATCCTAAATGACTTAGGTCTAGCAAATTGTCATGAATTAGTTGGTAGGGCGCTTTGTATTGATATACATCACCATCATATACATAATCAGGGTTTGTATGAAAATCATACTTTGGTGGTTTTTCAATTGGGATTTCATTTCCCTCAGTACCAAACCAAATCCACACAATGGCATCTTGTTCAAGTATATGATACTTTTTAACACAAGCTTTTGGTGGAATTTGATCTTGCCCAGGAACTTCAATGACCTTTCCATCATCGTTAAACAATAAGCCGTGATACCCACACCGCAATCCTTTATTTTCGACCATACCCATGGATAGAGGTAAGTGTCTGTGACAACAACGATCTTCTAATGCATTCACCTTCCCTTCTTTGGTTCTATATAAAACCACTGGGTGATTTAACAAGGTTCTCGCTAAGGGCTTGTCTTTTAACTCCTTTCCTAAAGCAGCAACATACCACATATTTAATGGAAAGTCAACTTTGTTTTCAGTCTCGGTTAAATGCATGATCTTCTAATTTTATTTATTTTTCTTGTACAACTTCTTTCCCTTTGGTTTCTTCTAATTTGGACAAAAAGAACAAAGAGAGTACAGCAAGCACTGCCGCTACCCATAAAAAGGCAGATTCGTTAATGGCATCTGAAAGACCACCAGCAATTGCAGGAATAAGAACACCTCCAACAATTTCTGCAACAGCAGTAACAAAACCAATAGCTTTTGCCTTAAGGTTATTTGGCACTGCCTCTGAAGGTACTATCGCAGCTACCAATGGTATTGTTCCAACCATTGCATAAGTAAAAAACATGGCGGGCAAATGTGCTCCAGAGCCTGTTAGAAAGTATACAGCAAAGGGATAAAAAACACCTAAACAAAGGGCAATTAGCAAGGCTTTCTTTCTTCCAATCTTGTCGGAAATTCCAGGGAAAAACAAAGAAGATAATAGCATAGCTACACCCAACAATCCCATTGTTTTTTGCATGGTTCCAGCATCCATTCCTTGAACATCTGTAAAATATTTAGTGATAAAAGGAATGGTAGCAAACCACCATCCGAAAACGCAACAAGCTAAAGGCGTTCCCCATTTAATATTATTATACTGCCATAGTTCTTTGATGTNNAATCCGNCTTTTTCTTTTNTTCCTCTACTTTCTGCAGTAGACTTTTTTAAGTATATCGCAGCCACAACACCCAACAACAATCCGGGTACCCCTGCAATATAAAAGGCAGTTCGCCAGCCAATATTTTCAGCAATTTGAATTAAAATGACTGGAGCCAAAATAGAACCGAATAATGCACCACCAACCGCTTGAACGATCCCAACATTTAAACCAAGTCGATTGGGTGTAGATTCTCGTTCAACAAATATTTGTGCCAATGGGATTACAGGGCCTTCTGCCAAGCCCATAATTAAACGAGCAACTAACAATGTACCAAAGCCAATAGCCAAACCAGATCCAAATGAACATATGGAAAAAATAAAAATAGCAAGAATAAACGTGATTTTATTCTTGTTTCTAGACTCAGACCATGCCGTTGTAAAATAACTTGAAAAGGCCCAGGCTAAAGACAAACCAGCTGCCAATAAGCCAATTTGTGTGTTATTTAGACTCAGGTCTTTAGCTACATAAGGCACCAAATAATTAAGGGCAAGCCTGTCAAAAAATAACACACCAAAGGTCAGTGCCATTAAACTCACTATTCCATTTTCATACGAGAAAATTTTTTTCATTTCTTATGTTTTTAGTGGGGTGATTTTCTAAACTGGGTTTTTTTACCCATTTCCTCAGACCATGCTATTACACCATTGGTATTTGCCCACTCATTGTATATGGCATCTACTTTTGCGATGGTTTCTGGTTGAGAGGCTGCTATGTTTTTTGATTCTGTTCTATCCGTAGCCAAATCATATAACTCCCAAGTATTACCAGGGTAAAGAGAAACTGCTTTTAAATCGCCCAACCAAACTGCACGGTCACCAAACCATTCAAAACAAATGGGCTGTTCTCTGTTCCAATTCTCACCCTGTAACAAAGGCAAAAAACTTTCGCCCGGAAGAGCATTGGTCTGGATTCCATTATAGGTTTTTGGATAATCAATTTGGGCAATGTTGAGTAAGGTTGGCATTATATCAACTACATGATTCCCACCCTTTAATATTTTACCTGATTCTTTTAAGTTTGGATATCGAATAATAAAAGGAGTCGCTGTACCACCCTCATATGGAGAAGATTTATAACTTCTCAAGGGGCTATTGGAAACTTGAGCCCAATTTTTGGTATAAGCTTCCATAGAGCCAGCAGTTCCTACTGGTCCTTCTTTTCGTTTTACAGTAAAAGGCATTTTTCCAACATCCATATTTTCAGCGCCATTGTCCGAAAGAAATACAATTACGGTATTGTCTAACTGCTGGGTTGATTCTAGGTAGTCAAGTAATTTTCCAATGTTTTGATCCAAGTTATCTACCATGGCGGCATACACTTCCATCTTTAAGGTCCATTGCTTTTTTTCTTCAGCAGCTAAACTATCCCATGAGGGTAATAATTTATCTTTAAAAAGATTCCAATCCTCATTAGCTAGACCTAATTTTTTTATGTTTTCAAAACGAAGTTTGCGCAACTCATCCCAACCTGCATCGTATTTCCCTTTGTATTTAGCTATATCAGCCGGTTTAGCGTGTAAAGGCCAGTGCGGTGCATTATAAGCCATATAGAGAAAGAATGGCTTTTCTTCTGGAGTACTCTTGATAAACTCAAAAGCTCTTTCGGTCAATTCATCGGTTAGGTAAAAATCCTTTTTATCAATGTTGTATACCTCGTTGCCTTCATACAAATAAGCTGTAGAAGGGGGTCCTTTGAGCAATGGCTTAGTATCAAAATAGCTGGCTCCACCATCTAAAAAACCAAAAAATTCATCAAATCCTCGTTGCAATGGCCAATGAGGTTTTTCGTTACCAACATGCCATTTTCCAGTCATATAGGTAGAATAGCCCCCATTTCTAAAAACCTCTGCTAAGGTTAAAGATTCTGTGTTTAGGTAGCCCTCATAACCCGGAAGACCAAAATCTTCATTAAAAAACCCAATACCAGCTTTATGCGGATATTGACCTGTTAGCAAACTTGCGCGAGAGGGAGCACAAATGGTATTGTTGTAAAAACGTCTTAGTCTTGTTCCCTCTGCTGCAAGACGATCTAAATTGGGGGTATCAATATCTGATCCATAATTACCCAAGTCAGAAAAGCCCATGTCATCTGCCAGTATGAGGACTATGTTTGGCTTTTTATCCGTTTCTACTGCATCCTTGCTGGCTTTGGAATCCTTACAAGCAACAGTCAGTAGGGCTATTAATCCAAAATAAATAATTTTATTTTTAATCATTTTTTGATTGGTTTATTATTAAACAGGTGTTAATAAGATAAAACTAAGGACTTTAAACCATTACAGTCTAAAATCCTTAGTTATATATTGGGTCAATACACTACAAGTTCAGGTTTAGAACTTATACGTTGCCGTCAAGAAATATGCTCTAGGCATACTACCTTGAGTTGAAAATATAGCATTAGGATTGTTCGCAATAAACTCAGGTGGGAAACCGTCTCTGTTTAATGCTGCAGGGAATCCTCCTGGTCCTTGCCAGCCAAAGATTCCATATTTATCAAATACGTTATTAATGTTCAACTGTAAACCAAACTTTTCAGAAAAATCATAGCCAAAAGCTAAATCAGTATTTCCAAAAGCAGGTAGTACAAAGGAATTTGGCACGTTTGCTTGTCTGTCTCCCATATAGCTAAAGTTCAAAGAAGCATAAAACTTTTCGCCATTGTAGATAGGATTAATATTAAAGA
>JGI26088J50261_1001753_pt1 | contig 11454 bp, 10 predicted proteins | sample SaaInl1SG_22_DNA_FD_50261 | JGI IMG/M metagenome (IMG submission 50261)
TTGATTTTTTAATTTAGCCTTTAAAGCAAATCTTTAAAATCGAAACAGTAAACTAAAAAAAAATCGCCTAAAAATTACTTTTTAGACGACCTCTTTTTTTAGTTTAACAACCCTAACAAATCTTTAAAAGGAGTTTTTCTAACCTCTTTTTCTGGATTATAATCTTTATTATATTTAGGCCAATAACGTTGGTCTACATTTATTTCTAACCAAGAAATTAACTCTTTAAATAGCGCATCTCCTTTTTCTTGTTGAGTTGTATACAAATCTTCACGCTCAAAAGGATCTTTCTCTAAATTGTACAAATGCAAACGTCCATACCAATCAAAAATCAATTTATAATCGCCTTTTCTAATTGCAGAATGTGGGGTTAATGCATAACCATCATAAGGACTTTTATAAATAACATTAAAAGGATAATGCCAATAACGTGTATCTTTTTTGTAAGATTTCTTTTGATTATTCACATCAGAAAGCAAACCAATTACACTTTCTCCATCTAATTTATTTTGTTGCGCAACTTGTTTAGCATTGTAACCAGCAGCCTCTAAAATTGTTGGAAAAATATCTGTACAATCTACAGCAGTGTCTACCCAATTGCCACCTTCTATTTTTCCTTTCCATCTAAAAACTAGTGGAACACGAATTCCACCTTCTGTTAAACAAGCTTTTCCTCCTAAAAAAGGGTAGTTTTCTGTTCCATTTCCATCTGGTGTTATTTCGCCATCAATACCACCATTATCAGACATAAAAACAACTAACGTATTTTCCTCGATATTTAATTCTTTTAGTTTGTCTAAAATTTTCCCAACAGATCTGTCCATACTTTTAATCATAGAAGCATAAATGGCATTGTCTTGTCCGTTAAAACCTTTGGTTTTTTTCGCATTAAAATAATCAATTTCGTCCTTTTTACCTTGATAAGGACTATGTACTGCAAAGTGAGAAAAGTACAAAAAGAAGGGTTTGTCGTTATTTTTTGCTTTTTGATCTAAGTAGTTTAAAGCTTGTACAGTTAAGTCATCCGTTAAATATTTTTCTCCAGTTTCTGCACCAGCATCACCAATCTCCCAAGTTTCTTGTGGCATTTTAGGAAAACGTGCTTTTGTTTTTTGATTCCAGCCATTTCTCCAATTATAATAAGCAGAACCTCCACCATCAAAATAAGCTAAAGTATTAAAACCATTGTCTTTGGGTTGAAACCCTTTTGCGCCAAAACCACCAATGTGCCATTTACCAATAAAGGTAGATTCATAATCTGTTAAAGCTTCTGCAATAGACAATTCATCTAAATCGGTTTGTGCATGTTTACCAGTAGGAACTGCACCGTTAGAGGTGCCGTTAACCAAAGCCTGTTCAATTAAAATATTGTCTTTATGCTCTAAAACATCGTTTGCATAAAAATTATTTGGAATTTCTAAATTTTGGTTATAATAGGTGTTTCTGTGTGGCATTGCAGTTGTAAAACCCAATTTAGCAGCATATTTACCTGTTAAAATACTAGCTCTTGTTGGCGAACATAATTGATTTGCATAGGCTTGCGAAAAAGAAATTCCTTCACTCATCAATTTATTAATGTTTGGTGTTTCGTAGAAAGTACTATCAACAGAAGTATTTAAAAATTTTGCAGCATATTTTTGAGAATCTACAATACCATAATCATCTGCGAGAATAAAAATAATGTTTGGTTTTTTAGGTTTTTCCTCTTGACAAGAAATTAAAAATAAGATTGATAAAATTAAAAAAGTGTGTTTTTTCATCAGGAAAAAATTTGTTAGTTTAAAGCATAAATGTAGCTGGAGTAAAACAAGTAACTGTCCTGTTGTTTAGGGTTTTTATAGTTGCAATTTAATATTTACAAGATAGTACAGGATACAAAATAGAATATATTACAGTTAATTTGATAGACTTGTTATTTTAAAACTTAAAATAATAATCTATTAAAAATTTTATCTAATAATTATGAAGAAAAAAATACTTTTTATGATGGCATTTGCACTGGGTATCCAGTTTGTGAGTGCGCAAGCTATTGATGGAACTAAAATCCTTATGCATTTTCCTTTTGATGGAGATCTAAATAATCCTTCTACAGCAGCAACTATGGTTTCTAAGACACCAGCTGTATTAACCGATGATATTGACACATTTACAACAGGTAAATTTGGACAAGCTGCAAAATTTGATAACACTCCTTACAGAACCACAGGAAGTACTTTTAACGCTGGTGAAGATTTTACAATGGCAATGTGGGTGAAATTTAATGCACTAGCTAATGGTATGAAAATTTTACATCAAGATGATAGTGGAGTTGCAAATTCATTAGCAGGTAGACCTTTACAGTTAAGCCCAGATAGTAAATTCGTTACGGTTTTAGGAGAAGTAAATACAACAACGTCAGATCCTAATATTGTAGGAAATTGGACGCACATAGCTATTGTAATGAGTAAAACTGATGGTACTGTTAAATTTTACATTAATGGTATAGAAGATAGTAGCAAACCAATTGCAAATAGTATTTCTGTAGATAATAAAACTAATACTGCTCAATTTTCTGTTGGTGTAGCCAAAGCGAGTACTACTGCTAATTTATTACAAGCAGAACTAGATGATTTATTAATTACGTCAGAAATTTTAACAGCTGCTCAAGTAAAATCTATAATGAATTTTGGGGTAGAAGCTTCTAAAACTGGAGTTACAAGTGTTTGGACTGGGAATGGAGATACAGATACTGCTTTTGGTACTGCAGCCAACTGGTTACCTTCTGGTGCACCAGTGGCTAATGGAAATATTATGATTCCTTCTGGTTTAACTAATTATCCTGCAGCCTCAGCAGATTTTACTGTAGCTAATATCATAGTAGAAAAAAATGCCTCTTTAAATGCTGGTGCAAATTCTATAACTGCAAACACTTCAAAAGTTTATGGTGGTGGAAGTTTAATTGCAAATAGTGTTTCTGGAGCATTTACTTATAATGTATTAACAGCAATTGATAATAGTGCACCTCCACAAATAGCAAATCCAGAGGGAGCAGGAAATATTTTTAACCCAGCAGTTTGGAACCTAATGTCATCACCTGTTGTTGGCGAAACGTATAATAATGATTGGATTTTATATAATTTTATAGGCACAGGAACAGGACCAAATAGAGCTATTGCTTCCTATAACAATGTAGATGGTACTTGGAGTTATTTCCAAGCAAGTGATACTCCAATAAACTTTGATCAAGGGCATGGTTTTTCAACAAGAAAGAAAACACAAGATTATCAAAGTAATGATGTAGAAGTCTATGAATTTGTTGGTACATTTCCAGGTTCTGACGTTACTTTATCAATAACTCAAGGAGCTACAAATAATTGGAATTTAGTTGGTAACCCATTTCCTTCTTATTTAAGAGTTTCAGAGTTATTAGCAGCCACAAATGGTGGAGGAACAAATGCAGACAACATTACAACTGCAAATCAAACTGTATATGTTTGGAATGGAACAACTTATACAGGTCTTGCAGCTACTGATTATATTCAACCAGGACAAGGTTTCTTTGTAAATGCAGATAATTCTATTCCAAGTAATTTTTCTATACCAACATCTTTGCAAAGCCACCAAACAGGGGTTACTTTTTATAAAAATGCAAATGCAAAAATTGCTCTTTCTATATCAGATGAAACAAGAACAAGAACTACTTCTATAGATTACGCATCAAACAGAACGTTAGGTTTAGATCCAGGAAATGACATTGGAATGTTTACAGGAGTTAGTGCTAGCTTTGCTGTTTACACACATTTAGTAGGAAATGATACAGGAATTGCTTTTGAAAGACAAGCTTTACCATCATCAGATATAGAAACAATTGTAGTACCTGTTGGAGTTACTGCTAACGCTGGAGAAGAAATTACCTTTAGTGCAAATGCAGAAAACTTACCAGCAGATGTAAATGTTTATTTAGAAGACAGGTTAACAAATGCATACACACTGTTAGATGATTCTTCTAATTACAAACTCACTTTAGACACAAAGCAAAATGGTGTTGGTAGATTTTATTTACATACAAGTGCTTCTAAATCTTTAAGTATAGATAGCAGTTTATTAGAAACGGTTAGTATTTATAAAACCTCTAATTCTAATATTAGAATTGCTGGTTTACAAGAAGGGAAAACAAGTTTCCAATTATTTAATATTTTAGGGAAACAAGTAGTAAAGTCTTCTTTTAATGCAAATGGAACTAAAGATATTTCTTTACCAAGTTTAGCAAGTGGGGTTTACATTGTTAAATTACAAACTGAAGTTGGTAATATTAGTAAAAAAATAATTTTAGAATAATTTAAACGAGAAAAACAGATATTATGAAGAACACAAAACAAAATCAAACAGACATTTCTCGTAAAGAAGCCATTAAAAAAATAGGAAACTACGGAAAATATGCAGCATTAACTGCACTAGGAACATATATGATTTTAAATCCGCAAAAAGCGCAAGCCCAAAGCCCTGAAGATCCAGGAACAGGATTTTAAAAATTTCGATTATAAATTAAATGCCTTGATTTTTTCAAGGCATTTTTATTTCTCTAAAATGAAACATCTTTTATTTCTTTATTTACTATTTTTTACAATTTGTTATTATTCTCAGAAAAAACCAAATATCATTGTAATTTTTACTGATGACCATGGGAATATATTTTTTTTCTAGTGAGATTTTAATCCGAATTTTTTTTAGCCAATTTTTTGAATATATCAATGGTTTGGTTCGAGAACAGGTCAATAGAGTGTACAAAAACCGAGACATATGTCTCGGTTTTTTTATTTAGGTAAAACTTTTTTATCACTAATCGTTTACTCTTTTTAAAAACTATTATTCGTAATCTAAGATTGTTTTCAAAGTATTTTTTCAAAGTTTGAACTTCGATTTTCTGCGTATACTTTGTCTTATATTTTTAATATCGCCCAGAACGTTTGCAATATTATTCAATGTATATTATATACATCTGTAAAAATGGGAAATATGATTATTTATTACATTTCTGTTTTTTCTTGCTTTTAACCAGACTATACTAGCTAGTAAATTTGGTGGTCGAGTTATTATTTAGAATCCTTAAAAATCATTAGTTTCGTGCTAATTAATTTTTACAAATGATTTATTTACCAATCTTGTTTATAATTGCTTTTTGTATTTTGTTTTATTTCTTTCAAGAGAAATTTATTTTTTTAAATGGTAAAAAACTAAACAAAAATTATCAATATCAGTTTCTATATTCATTTAAAGAATTATTTATTAAAGCTAAAGATAATACTCTAATTAATGCAGTACATTTTAAACTAGAAAATCCTAAAGGAATCATTCTTTTTTGTCATGGTAATAAAGGTAATTTAACAAAATGGGGTAACAGAGTTTCTTATCTTTTAGACTACAATTATGAAGTAATTCTTTTTGATTATAGAAATTATGGTAAAAGCGTTGGTGCTTTTAATGAACAAAAAATGTATCAAGATGCCATGCAAGTGTATCAATATGTCAACACAATGTATAGTGAAGACAAAATTGTAGTTTACGGTTATTCCATAGGTTGTACTTTTGCTACTAAAATTGCAGAAAAGTACAAACCCAAACATCTTGTTTTAGAATCTCCATTTTATAGTTTAAAAAAAGCAGTACAAAAGGCCTTTTTTTTAGCACCAACTTTTTTATTAAAATATAAATTTAAAACACATACCTTTTTTAAAAATGTACAAGTACCAATATGCATTTTTCAAGGCAAAAAAGATCGTGTTACACCTATTAAAGGTGCAAAAAAACTATTTCAATTAAATAACAATCCTGTAAATAGTTTTATCACTTTACAAGAAGCTACACATCATAATATTAGAACCTTTAAATTGTACAAACAAAAACTACAAGAAATTTTGTAGGTTGGTATTTTCTAAATCTATTAAATCTTATTTTTGAGACCTTAAAAATTTTTATGAAACGTTTAAAAAAAATCTTAACAAAGAAAAAATACATTAAAATAAAATTAAAAAAAATTGCCACCAACCATTTAGAATTAAAAGCTAAAATTAATGGTGTAAAAGGTCGTTTTATTTTAGATACAGGTGCCTCTAATTCTTGTGTTGGTTTAAAATCGATTGAACACTTTAATTTAGAAACAGAAGAAAGTGATACCAAAGCTGCAGGTGCAGGAGCAACTGATATGGAAACACTAATATCCACAAAAAATCAACTTAAAATAGACAAATGGCAAACNAATACTTTTAATTTGGTTTTGTTTGATTTATCGCANGTAAATACAGCATTANTACAACACAATGCCAAAGAAGTTACAGGTATTATTGGGGCAGATATTTTACAGAAAGGAAAAGCAATAATAGATTATAATAAAAACGTTTTATACCTTAAAAAGGTAAATAAAAACAAATAACTAAAACAATAGAATATGAGTTTACAAAAAGAGGTAATGAACAAGATGAAACAAGCTATGAAAGCAAAAGACACAGTTGCTTTACAAGCTTTAAGAGCTGTAAAATCTGCTTTTTTATTAGCCAAAACAGAAACAGGTTCTCAAGAAGAATTAACAGAAGACCAAGAGCTAAAAATTATACAAAAGCAAGTAAAACAACGTAAAGATAGTGCTACCATCTTTTTAAAAGAAGGTAGAGAAGATTTAGCTGCACCTGAATTGGCGGAAATTGCCATTTTAGAACAGTTTTTACCAGAAGCCTTAACAGAAGCCGAAATAGAAGGTGTTGTAATTGCAACCATAGACAATTTAAATGCTTCTGGAATGCAAGATATGGGTAAAGTAATGAAAGTAGTACAAAAGGCGTTAGCAGGACAAGCAGAAGGAAAAATAATTTCTACATTGGTTAGAAAACATTTAATGAAATAATTTTATTACCAAATTGTTATCTTTAGCCCAAGTTAAAGATTATTTAAATTAAAAAAGGCTCCATAGTTCAACTGAATAGAATATCAGATTTCGGCTCTGAGGGTTGCAGGTTTGAATCCTGCTGGAGTCACTAAATCGGAGAATTGATTCACAGGAATCGATTCTCCTTTTTTTATACCTTCTATTTTCTTTGATAATGAGGGGATTACAGAAAAAATAGTGTTCACCTTTGTGGTTCGAACTCTATCATTTGGCTTATCATAACCCAAACCGTTAGGAAACACTAGATGTTGGATTTTTTGTTTTTGTTTTAAATCGCCATTTACCCATATATCCTGGAGAGAACCTGATAGTTGAACTGCCTTTTCAATTGCATTATTAAGGTTCGAACTGGTCATAGTAGGATTTTTTATTTTTGATAGTAATTCCTTTCTTTGCCCTTCATATTTATCTTTAAACTTTTGGTAGATATCTGTATCAATTTCACCAAGAGCATAGCGTTCCTCAATCGATTCTATTTTACTTTCTATTTCTGTGAGGTTTTTCTTTAATCCAGCATTCTGATTTCTTGTTTCTTTTGTTGCGCTATCATAAGTATACGCCATTACTTCCTTGATAATATCGTTGTACTTAGTATCCACTTGATAAGCACTTAAGCTATTTATAAAAGTTTTGTGTAAAACCTTTGCTGATTTGTTGCACGAACATCCCTTGGTTCTACATTTGTAATAGTAAAGATTCTTTTTCTTTACAAGATAGCCTGTTAAAGGAAGCTTACAACTTTCACAATAAATAAACTGTTTTAAGGGGAGGTTGTCGTTTTCCGATTTATGTTGTTTTGGGTGATGCGTTTCTGCGGAATTAATTTTCAGAAAATTTTCTTTAGAGACAATTGGTTCATGTCTTCCTATTATAATCTCACCAGGAATCATTTTACTGATAAGGATACCACAATAAAAAGGGTTTTTGAATACTTCACTCAACCTACGCTCGTTAATTTCCATACCTAACCCTTTTAACTTATCAATAATTTCCACATTGGTATAAATACCTTTTAANTTCCATAGAAAAGCTTTCTTAAGTAGTTTCCCTTCTTTAGAGAGTGCAATTTCCCAGTCTACAGCTTTGTGATATTTCTTTTTATTTACATAACCGATTGGAGGGTTCCACAACCAATAGCCTTTGCGCAAAAGGTCTGTCATAGCGGTAACGGTCTTGTCCCTTCTGAGCTCGTTATCGAATTGACTAAACATGAAAAATAAATTTTGCTGAAACTTACCAGCAGCAGAAGTTGTATCTACCTCTTGTGTGACTGCCTTGACTTGGATACCCCTTTCAAAGAGCTCTTGAGATATCTGAGCAGCACTGCTACCNGTTCTTGAAAACCTATCGTATGAGTACACGATAATATATCCAACCGAACTACTCTGCTTNACATATTTTAGCATTCTCTTAAACTCTTTGCGTTCATCACTCTTTGCAGACTCGTAAGTTCCTCCAAAATAGCCCACAACCTTATAGCCGTTTGATTTTGCGTAGTTCTCACAATACCTTTTTTGGGTTTCAAGGGATGTGTTCGTGTCAGCCTGCTCTTTTGTGGAAACTCGTGTATAGATGATAGCATTTCTATTCTGACCAAGCTGATGCTTCTTAGGTGCAAAATCTTTGAATCTCTCCAGCGTTTTCATGTATAATTATTTAATGGTATTTAATATTATGAGGCAATAGGCCTCTAGCGAATTCAAAATCTCATTGATATCATCATCTTTTCCACAGATAAGAGAAAGCTTTTGTTTTGCAGCCTCTCTTTTCTGTTTGGTAAGTTTATCATCTTCTAATGTATAAGAATCTCTTTGGTCCATAACGAGCTAATGTTAACTCGGGCTGGATTCTNAGGGACCGATANGGTGATACATCTATTTTCATGATTAATGAATTGTTTATTTGGTTAAAATTGTGAGCTTATAATTATTCTGTGCTCTAGGCTCAATGAGTAGTCTTGCTGTTCTCGGTAGCTTGTTATTTAAAAAGAAAGTTGCCAATTGTTCAGCTTTTTTATGGTCTTCTCTAATGATTAGTGGTTTGATAGAATTATCATCAACAAGCAATTCGATATATTTAGGTGATTTAAACATAATAATCTCCCGTATTTGATTTTCCACCTGAGACAGGTAGTCAAGATCTTTTTTAACGTATTTAAATTCTACGCTAACAATACTTTTGATAAATCCCATAAGTGGAATACACAGGTAAGCTTCATCTTTAATCATACCTATAAGCTTTTCACTAATCAGTGAGTTGCCATCCCTGACATAACATTCGCCACTTTTAGGGAAATAGTAGAAGGACAANGGTTTTTTATCAATTAAAATACTATCTATCACTGCATCGACAAAAGGATTGATTTCCTGACCTAATGTATCTAAAAGTANGGAGTCTTTGATAATACTCTTATAAGCTTCTAAAGTCTCATTAGAACCCTTTTTTCTTTCAAGAGATAAAATGGCCTTCTCAAGTTTTTGTTTAAAGTAGCCTCTTTCACGTGGAGTCTGCCATACCAAACTGGCAAGTTCCGATAGTTTCTTAGTATTGATTCCAAATGCACTTAGCTCTTGGATTAAATGAAGCCAAACAGCCTGAGGAATATTCATGCGTCCGTTTTTACGTGCCTGAAAAAAAGGTAGGATGTGTTTGCTCTTCCAGTAGGTTACCATGCGTGAACTAATACCAAGATGTTTTGGTATTGTATACCGTTGTTCTAGAAGGTTATTTTTAAGAGTAATATGGTCTTTCATTAATTATATTTTACACAAATGTAATAAATAAACAATAAAAAACTAATATATGTAATTAAAATTATTATATTTGTATTGAAAACGCCTTAAAATAGGTGTTAAAAATAAATAGGTAGAGGTCTACCTCAGGTATACCCGATGTAGATTTCACAGGTATACCTCATTAATATTAAGTAAAAACAGATGGAAAAGGAAATTACAAAATTCAGAAATTTAACACTCAGTCTAAAAGTAGCATCTGATGAGAAGATTATGCTCAAACGTATGGCAGAGAAGTATAATGTGTCGTTATCGGAACTGATATACAATTTGGTAATGTGTTTTAAGGACCAATATGACTATATTGGAAGAATAACACCTAAGGAGGAGAAACTAGCAGAGAACCTTCGCCTTGAAATTAAAAAGAACGATAAGTTGAAGGTTCATTTAGAAAATGCCGATTACAGAGTTAAAATAGAACAGGAAAGAGCATTTGACGCTATAAAAGTAAAAGATGACTTGAACTATGAGTTAAAAGAGCAAAAAGCCATAAATTCAGACCAGGCAGAATTGATATATGGGCTAAAAGAGCAAATAGAGGTTTTGAAACAACAAAAACAGGCACTTAAAAAAGAGAAAACAAACCATCAGATTAATAACGTGACAATAGGAGGGGTTGGTATAGTAGCAGGATTCTTGTTAAGGCGTTAACCAATAATAGCTGGATACTACTTTTTTTAAGGCATTATAGATTCATTAATCTAATTTTGACACATTGATAAGGTTTTAGGTTAGATTTAGATAAATTGAATACAGAAGCTAACTTATTTACTTGTTAATCAAAAGTAAATTAGGGACTCTATATAATCTAAAAATAGCAGAGTGGTCAGAGTTGTCCGTAAAATTAGGAATTGTATTTGTTACCTCTACATTATAGCCTTGAGAAATAGTAGCAGAGCTAGAAGATTTAATATCTGTGGTTTTATGAGTTTGTAGGTTTAAAAATAAGGATGAATCGTAATCATAATTATTAATATTTGAAGTTCTTATGGAATAATTATTGCCATAGCCAATATAGAGTATTCGATAAGTTATATTAGGACTTAAAATTACATCAGGGCTTTTATTATAAGACGAATAAGAATAAATCCTAGTTCCCAAGCCATCATTAATATTATTATTATCCTCAAATATGTATGGTGTTGCACTGGCGTAATTATCACCATCTGAGTCTGTTATTTTACTTATTTTGATTCTTTTGGAAACTTCAAAAGAGATAATATAGGATATATTGGTTGTATAACCTGTGCTTGAAGTTGTATTATTATTTAAAAAACTAGAGTTTACGTCTAAAGTGGTCATACTAGGGTCCATATATATATACAACTTATAATTAGAGGTATTAAATACTAAATCACCATCATTTAATCCTTCAATATCATTAATTTTGTGAGAATTAGTTATTACTGCACTATTTGCAGAGGCTATTTCTCCCTGTGTTCCAGACATGCCAACACTTGCCCACTGTGTTCCATTATAAAAATAAAAACCAAAATCTTGATCCGTTTGATAAATCATCAAGCCGGAAGCTGGTGATACAATTGCATTTCTTTGAGTTTCTGTCATCCTTGGTATTAATAACCCTTTTGAGGTAGAGGTTATATCTAGTGCAGACGAAGCATCTGGTGTTGTTGTGCCTATTCCCACCTGAGCATATGTTGTTGCAGTTAATAATACTGCTGCTAATAATATAAATAATTGTTTCATTTGTTTTTTATTTTTAATATTTTTTGGTTTATTTAA
>JGI26088J50261_1001755_pt1 | contig 11447 bp, 24 predicted proteins | sample SaaInl1SG_22_DNA_FD_50261 | JGI IMG/M metagenome (IMG submission 50261)
AGTAAACAAAGCGCTAAACGAAATGCACTGGTACGATAAAAAAGTATTTGAACTTGTACAGGACACAGGCAATATATCTGAACTTGCAAGAAACACAACAATAGAATACAGAAGCCTTTACAATACCTATCAGAAAGTTAAACGTAAGATAAAAGAAAAGCTATGACCACTAAATTTGAGCAGGACTTAAAGAACGGTCAAGAGTATGAGAAGAAAGCACTATCACATATTCAGCAGAAATACCCTAAAGCGTATATCGTAGATGGGTATTGTTTGGATTGGGATATATATATCCCTGAACTAAAAATGGGTGTTGAGGTTAAAAGCGATGCACAGTATAAGGTAACAGGAAACTTTTATGTAGAGTATTTTTGCAATGGTAAACCAAGTGGTATATCTACTACAAAAGCCGAAATATATTATGTATATTTAGATAAATTATATATTCTTACAACAAAGGAGTTAAAAGATAAATGCAGAAAATACCTGAATACAAACCGAGATAAAAAGGGTGGGGACAATATGGCAAGTAAAGGGATTATATTACCAATAAATGAATTAGTATGAGATTAGGAGATTTAGTATATTACATTACAAAATACACAGGTATAAGATATATATATAAAAAGTTATATCCTGACTGTGGGTGTGATGACAGAAGAAAGAAGTGGAACGATATACAACTATAATATGCCAAAAGGATATTTAGACGAACAGCAAATAAAAGAGTGGGCTGCTTGGAATGCAATAAAGAGCGACACACTAACACAAGCAGAATTTAAAATGATATGCAGATTACACGCAGACGTATTTGCACACCCATACCACGAACCTTGTACGTGCAGCCCAAAGCGCATCAAGAACTGGATAGCACAAATAAACAAGGTATATGAAGATAGAAACAGTAATTAAGTTTGAAAAGGCTTTAATAGCTTCACTTAATTTAGACGGTTGGCGATTAGTACACACGGGCGACACTATGCTTCCCTATGATGCACAAGGCATTACCCCAAAGGGTTATAAGTGTGTTATTGAAATGAAATTCAGAGATAAGTACTATGAAACCAAAATGTTGGAAGTAAGCAAGTACAACAATCTTATGAAGTTAGACAGCGATATACAGAAGTTTTACTTTGTTAATGACCCTAAAGGAAACTATATGTTTTGGCTTAATGACTTGAAGTTAGACAGCCCTGACGAACTTTATTGCCCAAAAACTACTATGTGGGATAACAGCAAAAGAAAAAAAAGTGTATATTTGCTTGAAGAGAAACAAAGTATAATAACAAACATATATGAAGACAATAGATTTTAACAGTATGGATTGGATGGAGCGCATAGACTATTTCAGAGAAGTAGGCGTTTGGCAGACATTCCTAATATCTAAAGACCACGACCATCCACTTTATATGGATGCAAATAATTACCTTGACGAAAAAAATGAATAATAAAAGAGCAAGTCAATCCGCAAGGATAGCAGAGTTAGAGCAGCATATCGTAAAGCTGTATATGATTTTAGAACAAGTAGTAAACAAATTAAAAGATGCCGATACCGACACCAAAGAAGAACGAGAAGAGGAATGATTTCATACAAAGATGTGTGATTGACCCAACTATGCTTAAAGAGTTTAAGAACGCTGACCAACGGTTAGCTATATGTGCCAAAGTATATAGGGATGGAACTTTTTGAGTTAAAGTTTCAGGGCGACTTTAGTGCTGCAAGTGATGTAGTGCTGAAAGCTATAAAAGAGAAACCTGACAATAAACAGTTGGAAGTAATAAGCAATTATTTAAGCACATCTTACCTGTATGTTAATTCTTTGCAGATGCAACTCCAAGAAGCGAAATTAAGAATAAACAAATTAAGAGATAGCAGGGATGAGATTATAAAAGATGCTGAACAGTACAAACAATTTTACGAGAAACTACAAGAGAAACAATTATAAAACAAATAGAGAAATTATGATACAATTACTAAACGGAGAGAAGTGGGACAGTAACGAACTCCTTAAAAGAATGGATGACGATAGTTTTTATTATGGTCATTTAGGTAAACACGCATTGAGCAGCAGTAGTATTAAGCTATTGAATAGTAGCCCTAAAAAGTATTACTATGTTACACAGTACGGTAATGAAGAAAGCCAAGCTTTAAGAGATGGCTGGTTATTCCACACAAGTATATTAGAGCCTGAAGTATTTAACTCACAGGTATTTGTGGATGTAGAAAGTAAGAACACCAAGAAGTATAAAGAAGCATTAGCTGAACACGGTAAAGTATTTACAAAGAAAGAAAAAAGAGATGCTGAAAGATTAGCTGATGCGTTTCTAAAAAACGAGCAGGCTTTAAGACTTATTACAGATTGTGAGTTTGAAGTACCTGCTGTTGGATTAATAGATGGTTTACCATTTAGAGCCAAAGCAGATGTATTGAGCAAGAGAGGTATCGTTGACCTAAAGACCACCACAGATATTAGAGCGTTTCCTTATTCAGCTAAAAAGTATGGATATGACATACAAGTATATATTTACTGTCAGTTATTCAATGTGCCTTATGATGACTTTAAATTTGTAGCTTTAGACAAAGGTACTCTTGACATAGCGATATACGATGTATCAGAAGAATTTTATTTAGAGGGGGAACGCAAGACACTTGAAGCCATAGACAGATACAGAATGTTCTTTATAGAAGACGCAGACCTTAACAGCTACACACTAACAGGCACACTATGAAAATAACAAATGAGGACAATATGGAGTTAATGGCTCGTTATCCCGATAACTACTTTGACTTGGCTATTGTAGACCCACCTTATGGGATTGATGTTACAAAAATGACACTTGGAAACGGTAAAAAGAAAATAAATAGAGGTACAACAAATTGGGATAGCAATATACCTAATGCTGATTATTTTTATGAATTATTTAGAATAAGTAAAAACCAAATTATTTGGGGGGCTAATTATATGACTACATTTTTACCGCCAAGTATGGGTTGGATATTTTGGGATAAAGGAACAGGCGCAAATGATTTTAGTGATGGGGAACTAGCATACACAAGTTTTAGTAGAGCTTTAAGAAAGTATAAGGTTAGCTGGGTTGGCGCTAATGCCAATAATGGCACACCAAGAATACACCCCACAGAAAAACCTGTAAAGCTGTACGAATGGATTTTGATGCACTACGCCAAAGAGGGCGACAAGATTTTAGACACACACTTGGGTTCAGGTTCTATTGCAATAGCCTGCCATAACTTGGGCTTTGATTTGACTGCCTGTGAACTTGACAAAGATTATTACGATGCAGCTATTAAGCGAATAAACGAACACAAATCACAAAAGAGATTATTTTAATGAAAGACTTTATAAACGATATGGAGATGATACAGTTAGCTATAAATTTAGGCGACTATCACGATGCTATGAGAATGCTGCAAGAGGTTAAAGAAGAAATGATTATATTAGATGCTTTAAATTATGATTAGACCATCTACACTTATTAAGAGTTATGCCTACTTTAAAGGCGAACTACAAAGAGCGTATGATAACGATAACGAGAAACTAATAAACTACTACACAAATGAAATACAAAGGCTACTCACAAGATACTATACCGAAAATACCCAATAACTGTATAGAACTAATAAAGCTAATTGAAGAAAAGTTAGGATTGGATATAACAACCAAGACACGCAAAATACAATACATATACGCACGGAAGATATACTACAAGATATTGACCACAGAAACAGATATGACTATTGCCGCAATAAGCAAGACACTATTACAAAACCACGCAACAGTATTACACGCACTAAAGAACTTTACACACGACTACAACCACAACAGTAGTTTTAAGAAAGACTTTGACAGGATATACAAATTATATGGTGGAGAGCAAGAAGACGAAGTAACTGTTGAAACGCTACAAGCTAAAGTATTTAAGCAAAAACGCATTATAGTAGAATTAAGAGCAGATATAGACAAAATGAGGTCAGACTATGAGGATAAGATAAAAGACCTGCAAAACGACTTAAACAAAGCGAGAAGCAATAACATAAGACCAAGAAACCAACAGACAAAGGTATATTACGCATCTGAAGTAATAGAAGCATTTTAAATATGACAGAACAAGATATAATAGATTTAGGATTTGAAAGAGTAGATGTAACGGCAGAAGAAAGTGGTTATTTAAGAGATTGGTACTTTTATACTTATGACTTTACAAATGGATTAAGTTTAATTAGTAACAACAAGACTGACGCTGAAACAAAAGGCTGGTATGTAGAGTTTTTTAATACGGAAGATAAGATACGATTTACAAGAAATAAGGACTTACACCGTTTAATAAAGATAATAAACAGAGCAATTAAATGAAACTAAAAGTGCGCTATGTTACACTTTTATAGTATTTTAAAAGTTTTAAGTATATAAAAATAACAATAAGTGCATTATAATACACATAACCTGAAAGCAAGAGTAAAAATTATGGGGATGATTATTGCAAACTTGTGAGTAGGGTTATAAAAATATTATGAAAAGAACACCAGTAGAATTATACGAGTACGAAAGTAAAAGAATAGAAAGGTACAAAAGGGAATTTCAAGACACACTTGAAGAACTTGATATTGATGTACTGACATACGATAAACTAAAACAGCTATTTGAATGGCACGGACACGCAAGGGCTATAATGTCAAAGGCTTACCAAGATATGAAAAATGAAAAGAAATAGATTAAAGCAAGTAGTTTGGATAGGAATAGGAATAGTAACACTATTAGTGTGGTACGGAATGTATAAGCTAATTTGCCTACTATAAAATAATAAAGTAATTACGTTATATTAGTATGTATAACACAGAAGAAATAAAAGAACTATCTTTAAAAGCAATAGAAGAACACAACCTGTTGTTTATTGGAGATATATTTGCTTATGTGCCATTTTCAAAGGCTACTTTCTACAATCATAAATTAGAAGATTTAGACGATATAAAAAGCGCACTACATAAAAATAGGTCAGATATGAAAGTGAAGATGCGTAAGAAGTGGTACGAAAGTGATAACGCTACTTTGCAGATTGGACTGATGAAGCTGATTAGTGACGATGAAGAAGCCCACAGACTAAACGGTACTAAACGTGAGATAAAACACGATACAAAGCAAAAGTCATTTAAGGTAGAAGTAATTGACAATACAAGTAAATAAAGTATATAACCACCTTACAAACTCTGATAAGAAAATAACATTAGAGATAGGCGGAACAAGAAGCGGTAAGACTTATAACATACTGCTGTGGATTATACTATACTACTGCCAACACAATGAGAACAAAACAATAACTATTTGCCGTAAGACATTCCCTGCTGTACGTGCTACGGTAATGAGGGATTTTCTTGACATACTTAAAAAGATGGAGTTGTATGATGAGCAGCACCACAATAAGAGTAACCACGAATATAAGTTAGATAGCAACCTTATAGAGTTTATTTCATTAGACCAACCACAAAAGGTAAGGGGTCGTAAAAGGGATTTACTGTTCGCAAATGAAATGAACGAGTTAGACTTTGAGGACTGGCAGCAACTTGTATTTAGAACAACAGACAAGATAATAGGCGACTTAAACCCCTCTGATGAATATCATTGGATATGGGAGAAGTTAGAGAACAGAGAAGACGTAGAAACCTATCAGACTACTTATTTAGATAATCCGTTTTTAGACCAAAGTATAATAGACGAAATAGAACTGTTAAAAGAAACAGATGAAACGTACTGGAGAATATACGGACTTGGGGAGCGTGCAATATCTAAAGCAACTATATTTAAGTATACGGAGATTGACAGCATACCTGACGATGCACAGCTTGTGGCGTATGGTATGGACTTTGGATTTAACGACCCTACTACACTTGTTGCAACATACAAGAAAGACCACAACCTATACTTTAAAGAACTTCTATACAGGGAGAAGATGACCACAGAGGATATACACCAATATATGAAAGGTGTAGAACTAAATGGCATTACTTACGCTGATAGTGCAAGACCTGAAATAATAGAACAATTAAGAAGATACGGACACAAGGTTATGAAGTCTTATAAAGGCAGTAACTCTGTATTAGCAGGAATAGACCTACTTAAAAGATACAAGCTCCACGTTACAAAGGATAGCGTAAATATGATTAAGGAGTTTAGAAGCTATAAGTGGAAAGAAGACAGAGCAGGTAGAATAACTAACGTACCTGAAGATATGTTCAACCATACACTTGATGCAGCACGTTACTCTTGTTACTCTATATTAAGCAAACCTAACTTCGGTAAGTACTACATACACTAATTTATCCCTAAAACAAAAAAAAAGTTTTATTAACATTTGGTGGATAAATATATTTGTGTATCTTTGCTGTATAAATAACAAACATTATGAGAACAGGTAAAAACTATATACAAACAAAGCACAAACTTGGTTGGGGTGTAATAACCAATGAGGGTATTACCATAGCTAAGTTTGCTAAAAAAGAAACAGCAGAGGATTTTAAACAAAATGCTTGGTGCGGATATTACAGCGATTGTGATATTAAGTTTATTGTACCAACCTTTAAATAAACACTATGAAACGTAGAATAGAGAACTTTATATTTGACTGTATTATTTACTTTGCAGCATTTGGATTAATGACAGGCTTTGTGTACTTGTGTGCATTAGCTGACAAATGGATGGGACTATGAGAGTTGTAGAAGTAGGAAACAAACACTTTAGAGTAAACGGAGATTTAGAGATAGTACAAGAGGTGTATTGGAATGAAACCTTTGAAGAATGGTCGCCTGTACTGTGGGAGCAAGAGATGAGGATATGAAAAAGACAAAGAAGCAAATAGATGAGAGTATAAGGTTTATACCTGTTCCCAAATGGCGAGAGGTTTACAGCTACCACAAGACTGACAAACGAAGCAGACAAACAGACGTAAACGGCAAGAGATGAAACTACATAAACTACACACAGGGGTTATAATTACCCACATAGACACAGACAANGGTACAAGAGTACAAGCAAGGCATCCCAAAGACTTGGATTACATAGTGTGGGATTTACTACATAGAACACAACAATTTTACAGGGGGCTTTTATAGCCCTTTTTATTTTTAAAAAAGTTATATATAGGGCTGCAACGATAGCCCTTTTTTTATATACCTGCTCCACTTCTAAAAACTTCGTATATATACGTTATATTAATATGAAGTATGAATTAAAAATACCTACTAACCTAAACGACATTACACTTGGTCAATATCAGCAGTACTTAAAGCTGCCTGATGGACTAACAGAAAATCAGATTGCCCTAAAGATGATTACTATATTTTGTAATGTACCTGAAAAAGTAGCGAGGCTAATTAAAGCATCTGACATACAAGAGATAGTGGCAAAGCTATCTAAAATGTTTGAAGAAAATCCACCACTTACAAGGCGGTTTAAAATAGGTAAGACTGAATACGGTTTTATACCTAATTTAGAAGAAATGTCATTTGGCGAGTATATAGACGTAGATACATACTTGGGGGATTGGGATAATATAGAAAGAGCAATGGCGGTACTTTACAGACCGATTAAGAACACTTATGACAGTTTGTATAACATAGAGCCATACAAAGTAAAAGATGCTTTAAACTACAAGCATATGCCTTTAGGCGTGGTATTAGGTTCTATACTTTTTTTTTACAATTTAGGGAGCGACTTATGTCAAGTTATGATGCACTATTCACTCAATCAGGGGGACTTACAGCAGAAAGCAACTTCGGAGCAAAGTGGGGATGGTATCAATCAATATATGCACTCGCTAACGGAGATATTACAAGATTTGAAGATATCACTCAATTAGGTGTACACGAATGTTTATATGCGTTAGAATTTAAAAAAGAAAAAACAGAGTTAGAAGCAAAAAGAATTAAAAATGGCTAATAAAGGAGTAAGAGGGTTTTACCTAATAACGCAAACAATAAAAGACACGCTACTTGCTGACATAAACGTCAATACAGTAACAACAGGCGACTTAACAGAGGTAGACCTATCTAAACAGACTATATTCCCACTATCCCACTTAATAATAAACACTATAACCGTACAGGAACAGGTGCTTAATATTAGCCTTACTTTGTTATCTATGGATATTGTAGATGTAAGCAAAGACGAGGTAACCGATATATTTGTAGGCAATGACAATGAGCAGGATGTACTTAACACACAATTAGCTGTTCAAAATAAGCTGTTTGGTAAATTAAGACAGGGAACACTATTCAATGATAACTACCAATTAGTAGGCGACCCAAGCTGTGAGCCTTTTTATGATAGATTTGAAAACGAGTTAGCAGGATGGTCTGCATCATTCAATGTACAGATACCTAATGATATTAACCTATGTTAGACAACACAAAGGACATATTAGAGGGATTTGCAAAGCGTGTAATACAGCAGTCAAGAACACGACTGACTAAAGGAAAGAAAAATAGTAGTAGGCAATTATACGACAGCCTTAAATACGACCTTAAAACATCTGCAAGTGCATTTATACTAAACTTCTTTATGGAAGATTACGGTATTTATCAGGATAAGGGTGTAAGCGGTATTAAAAAGAAGTATAACACGCCATTCAGTTATAGGGATAAAATGCCACCAACTAAATCGTTGGATAAGTGGATGGTTAGAAAGAACATTAAAGGAGTAAGAAACGAACAAGGGCAATTTATAAAAAGAAAGAGTTTACAGTATCTTATAGCGAGAAGCATATATCGAAATGGTATAAAGCCCAGCAACTTCTTTACAAAGAGTTTTGAACAAGCATTTGACAAACTACCTAAAGAGTTAGTAGATGCGTATAAGTTAGATTTAGAAGAATTTTTAACAGCAGCAACAAGTGGCAACTAAAATAAACGTANGAAGCCCTTTTTATATAAAGGCAGAACCTGNAAGTGGTACATTAAGTAGTGCTGAAATGGAACTATATATATACACAGGAGTATTCACAACAAACAAGGGAACGGCTAAATACACAATTACTAAAACACCAATAGGTAGTAATAACTATGTAATATTTGAAATAGCTGAACTTGTAAGGGATTATTTAGATATAGAATTTGATGGCGAATATGACAGCCAAACCGTATGGGTAGAAAGCGACATAACACTAACTAAAACAGTAGGAAGCGAAACATCCAACACAGACTATATTGCTTTTGACGGTTATGGGTATTTTGAAGATGGTATTAATCCTGAATTAAGTAGGGCGTACCTACAAAGTAATAACACTATATTTAGATTAGATGACCAAAATGTAAGAGTACCTGTATTTACAGAAGATACGAATAGTGTTACATTCCTTTACAAAGGTGTTGAGAAGCGCACACAAACAGTAAACAGCAGTACGAACACTAACGGACAAATAGATTACATAACAGTATCTGGAAGCGACAATACAGACACTTATAAAGAAAGAGTATTAGCTGATGGCGGTACACTTGAAGATAATAGCCTTTTAGATAAGTTTTTAGATAGTATTGATGTAGGCTTGGTAGACGAACTATACATTAATTCAGATAGTGGCACACAAGTCGTTAAAATCATTACAGAGCCTTGTAGTAAATACGAGCCATACAAAGTAACATTTGTAAATAAGTTTGGAGCGTTGCAGGATTTATGGTTTAGCTTAAAAAGCACGGAGAGCCTAAACACCACAGGGGAAACTTACAAGTCAAATGTAGTAGACTTTGGTACACTAACATACGCTACTTACAAACCACAAGTAAGTCAGTATAACAAAATGGGTAAGGAAAGCATTACCTTAAATACTAATTATATATCGGAAGAATATAACGAGGTTATTAAGCAGCTTATGATGAGCGAACAGGTATGGCTAACCAAACTAACAGACCAAGAGTTAGTATTAGGCGTAATACCAAAGACACAAAGCGTAACATACAAGACAAGTATTAACGATAGATTGGTACAGTATACCATTGACTTCGATTATGCTTTTGACAAAATAAATACAGTACGATAGTGATTATACAGCTATACATACAAGACCAAAGGGTAGAACTATTTAAAGACGAAAGTGTTACCATTACTGACAGTATTCAGAACGTAAAGGATATTGACAAAGTATTCACAGCATTTAGTCAGTCTTTTAGTATACCTGCTTCCAAGACCAACAACAAAATATTCAAGCACTACTATAACTTTGACATAGTAGGCGGTTTTGATGCACGTAAAAAAGTAGCAGCAACAATCGAACTAAATAACCTACCTTTTAGAACAGGTAAGATAAAGTTAGAGGGTGTGGATTTAAAAAACAATAAGCCACACACATACAGGATAACATTCTTTGGCGATATAGTAGACCTTAAAGACAAGTTAGGAGAAAATAAACTTTCTAATCTGAACTTATCCGCTTATAATTTAGATTATGACCCTACAACAATAAAGTCTAAACTAACAACAGAAGAAAGTAGTAGCAACCATATTATCTGCCCTTTAATTACACATACACAAAGATTGTTTTTTGATAGTGTTGCACATACCAACGATGACGGTAATTTACACTACCATACAGGTTCAGGAAACAACCTACACGGCGTAAAGTATAATGAGCTAAAATATGCCATAAGAGTTAACAAGATTATAGAAGCTATTGAGGACACATTCGATTTAGAATTTAGTAGCGATTTCTTTAAAAACACAAGTATAGAGGAGTTTGACCATTTATTTTTATGGCTACACAGGAAGTCAGGCAAGGTAGAAAACTTATCGGGCACAAGAATAACCACACAAATAGATGGGTGGACTTACGATGCAACTAACGGTGGGATTACTATGGAAACAGATGCGCTTGATGTTTATGCAGGTTATCCCTCTTCTGACTATACGCAATTTGAACTCGATTTAAATAGAACAAACACAACGCCTTACGATATAGAGATACAAAGGGATGGTGTTACTGTTTTTACAGACACAAATATAATTGCCACAAATTATGAAGTAAATGCTATTTTTGGCGACTTTACGGCTGGAGATGGATATTACGAAGTATTTATAACAGCCGATATAGCCATAACATTTGCAAGTATAGTTTGGAGGGTAGAAGCTTCCCCTGCTACCGAGCCCCCTATCAATGTAGATTTTTCAACAGGCACATATATAACAAGTGCGTCATTCCCTTTTATTGTAGCACAACAAATGCCCGATATGAAAGTTTTAGACTTCCTTACAGGGCTATTCAAGACGTTTAATCTTACCGCTTATGTTGAGAATGATATAATAGTAGTTAAGCCTTTAAATGAATTTTACACAGGTACAGATACATACGACATCACGGAATTTGTAGACGTAGAAAGCAGCAAGGTAGATGTAGCGCTTCCATATAAAGATATACAATTTAAATTTAAAGACACTAAAAGTTTTTTA
>JGI26088J50261_1001762_pt1 | contig 11407 bp, 10 predicted proteins | sample SaaInl1SG_22_DNA_FD_50261 | JGI IMG/M metagenome (IMG submission 50261)
TAGACGCTCTTTTGGTTGAAACCGTTTTTGATACTCTCAACGCCAAGGCCGCTTTGTATGCCATTGATGAGGTAAAGGAAGAACGAAAAATAGAAACCCCTGTTATGGTAAGCGGAACCATAACCGATGCGAGTGGACGTACATTGTCTGGACAAACAGTTGAGGCATTTTTCATTTCCATATCTCACATTTCGCTATTTAGTGTTGGACTTAATTGCGCATTAGGAGCAGATCAACTTAAGCCCTATATCCAACGACTGAGCCGCGTTGCTAACGTATATACCTCTGCGCACCCCAATGCAGGATTGCCCAATGAGTTTGGCGAGTACGAACAAACTCCCGAAGAAATGCGTGCATTAATCGCTCCCTATCTGGAAGAAAACTTAGTAAATATTATCGGTGGGTGCTGTGGAACCAATCCAGAACATATCAAACAAATTGTTGAAGAAACTCTTAAATATAGACCTAGAATACCTGAAAAATCGAACCAACTATGACTTTAGAAGTAGCCATTTTACATATCAAAGAAAATCAGTCAAATGATTTTGAGAAAAATTACGAATTGGCAAAATCGATCATTTCCAGAGCAAAGGGTCATCGATCTCATCAACTCAAAAAATGCATAGAAACCGCTGATAAATATATTCTAATTGTTGAATGGGATACNTTAGAGGATCACGAAATAGGCTTTAGAAAGTCCAAGGATTTTCTNGAGTGGAAAGCATTGATACATCCTTTTTTAACACCCAAAACCCTTGTAGAACACTACGCATAATTATGGAAGTTGACTGTACAAAATACTTGTCCTTAGCTGGTTTTGAGCCATTGGTAGTGACTCCAGAAACCAACTTTGTTAATATTGGGGAGCGAACCAATGTGACAGGATCTCGTAAGTTTTTACGATTGATTAAGGAAAATAAGTACAGTCAAGCCCTAGAAGTAGCCAGAGAACAAGTAGAAGGAGGCGCTCAAATCATTGATGTCAATATGGACGAAGGAATGATTGATGGGGCAGCAGCGATGACTAGGTTTTTAAATCTAATTGCAGCAGAACCTGATATCGCCAAACTTCCGATTATGATTGACAGCTCCAAATGGGAAATTTTGGAAGCGGGATTAAAAGTTGTGCAAGGAAAAAGTATCGTTAATTCCATTAGCCTAAAAGAAGGCGAGGATGTTTTTGTTGCTCAAGCAAAAAAAATTAAGCGATACGGAGCAGCAGTCATCATTATGGCATTTGATGAAAAAGGGCAAGCAGACTCTTTTGAACGACGTATCGAAATCTGTGAGCGCTCGTATAAAATTTTAGTAGACCAACTTCAGTTTCTACCTCAAGATATTATTTTTGATCCTAATATTTTTCCGGTTGCTACCGGAATGGAAGAGCATCGTAGGAATGCACTTGATTTTTTCAAAGCCACAGCATGGATTCGCAAAAACTTGCCTTATGCTCATGTAAGTGGTGGTGTTAGCAATGTTTCGTTTTCGTTTCGAGGAAATAACATTGTTCGAGAGGCCATGCATTCTGCCTTTTTATATCACGCCATTCAACATGGAATGACTATGGGAATTGTCAACCCATCCATGCTTGAGATCTATGACCAAATCCCAAAAGATTTGTTGGATTTGGTAGAGGACGTTTTACTGGATAGGAAAGAAGATGCTACCGATCGCTTGTTGGACTATGCAGAACAAATCAAAGGGCAATCCAAAAGTGTAGAAAAAACCGTTCAAAAGTGGAGAAACGAAGATTTACAGACCCGAATTACACATTCGTTGGTTAAAGGAATTGACGAATTCATTGAGATTGACGCAGAAGAAGCGCGTAAGTCTGTCGATAAACCCATACAGGTCATTGAAGGACATTTAATGAATGGAATGAACTTGGTTGGAGATTTGTTTGGAAGTGGAAAAATGTTTTTGCCTCAAGTCGTCAAATCGGCTCGGGTTATGAAAAAAGCAGTTGCTTACTTATTACCTTATATAGAACAGGAAAAAGACGGGTTGAGCAAATCGGCTGGTAAAATACTACTGGCAACCGTAAAAGGCGATGTTCACGATATTGGAAAAAATATTGTAGGAGTTGTCTTGGGATGTAATAATTATGAAATCATTGACTTGGGAGTCATGGTTCCACCCGAAAAAATCATTGAAACAGCCATTGAGCAACAAGTGGACATTATAGGTCTTAGTGGACTAATTACTCCTTCATTGGATGAGATGGTTTTTTTGGCAAAACAAATGAAAAAGATAAAACTCGAAATTCCTTTGTTGATTGGTGGGGCTACCACTTCAAGAGCGCACACAGCGGTCAAAATCGACACCGAATACAATCACTCGGTTGTTCATGTCAATGATGCCTCAAGAGCAGTTACTGTAGCTGGAAATTTACTGCAAAAAGAAACCAAGACTGCTTATATGGATACCATCAAAAAAGATTATGAGCAGTTCAGAATCAACTACGCCAAACGCACAAAGAGTAAAGAATACATTTCATTAGAATTGGCGCGCGACCGAAAATTCTCTATTGACTGGAAACAAGAAGACATTGCAACACCCAACCAACTCGGTGTTCAAATTATCGAATCCTTGGATTTGAAGGAATTGCTCCCTTTCATTGACTGGAGTCCTTTTTTCAGATCGTGGGATTTGCATGGAAAATATCCCGAAATTTTAACAGATGAAGTGGTGGGCTCTCAAGCACAAGAGTTGTTTCAAGACGCCTCTGTTTTGTTAAATCGTATTGTTGATGAAAAGCTTTTAAAAGCCAAAGCTGTATTTGGTCTTTTTCCAGCCAACTCAACTGGTGATGACATTGAGTTGTATGCTGATGAATCCAGAGAAAACCCCATTGCTACATTTATTACCCTTCGTCAGCAGCTGAAAAAAAGTCAAGGAAAACCTCAATTTGCACTGGCTGATTTTATTGCGCCCAAAAGTTTGTCTGTTGCAGATTATATGGGAGGATTTTGTGTATCTACAGGTTTTGGCACTCAACAATTGGCCGAAGAATTTGAAAAAAATAATGACGATTACAACAGTATTATGATCAAAGCATTGGCAGATCGATTGGCAGAAGCTTTTGCAGAATATCTTCACAAAAAAGTTCGAACTGAATATTGGGGATATGCCTCCAACGAAAAATTGACCAATCAAGAACTTATCAAAGAGTCGTATCGAGGAATTCGACCAGCTCCAGGCTATCCCGCTTGTCCCGACCATTTAGAAAAAAACACCCTTTGGGAATTATTGAAAGTCCAAGAAAATATTGGGGTGGTACTTACTGATAGTTTGGCTATGTGGCCAGCGGCTTCCGTTTCTGGATACTATTTTGCCCATCCTCAGGCTCGGTATTTTGGATTGGGAAAAATCAGTAAAGATCAATTAGTATCCTACCACAAAAGAAGAAACATATCATTGGAAAGCGCAGAAAAATGGCTTGCTCCTAATTTAAACGAATAGTTATGAAAGTTATAGACCATATTAAGAATGCAAACGGAAAAACATTGTTTTCTTTTGAGATTTTACCTCCATTGAAAGGGCAAAACATTCAATCGATATTTGACAATATTGATCCGTTAATGGAATTCAAACCTCCTTTTATTGACGTCACCTATCACAGAGAGGAGTACAACTATAAGGAACTGTCCAATGGTCTTTTGGAGAAAAAGATTATTCGAAAACGACCAGGAACAGTTGGTATTTGTGCTGGAATACAAAACCGCTATCAAGTCGATGCGGTTCCGCATATTTTATGCGGTGGATTTTCGAAGGAAGACACCGAAAATTTATTGATTGATTTGCATTTTTTAGGAATTGACAATGTGGTAGCTCTAAGGGGAGATGCCGTTAAGTCCGAAACCTATTTCAAGCCCGAACAAGAAGGGCATGCTTATGCTGTAGATTTGGTAAAACAAATTCAAGATTTGAATCAAGGAGTGTATTTGGATGAAGATCTTCTAAATTCTTCTTCGACAGATTTTTGTATGGGCGTTGCAGGATATCCTGAAAAGCATATGGAAGCGCCTAGTTTGGAAAGTGACATTCACTTTTTAAAGAAAAAAATAGCCGCAGGAGCCAATTACATCATTACTCAAATGTTTTTTGATAATCAAAAATACTTTGATTTTGTAGATAAATGCAGAGCCGCTGGAATTACAGTTCCTATCGTGCCCGGACTAAAACCACTTTCAACAATCAAGCAATTAAATATGATCCCACATCGTTTCCATGTCGATATTCCCGACGATTTGGTAAAAGCTGTTGTAAAATCCAAGAACAACCAAGAAGTTCGAGAGGTAGGCATTGAGTGGTGTGTTGAACAAAGCAAATCGTTAGTAAAGGCGGGTGTTCCTCTTTTACACTATTATTCGATGGGAAAATCTGATAATATCAAATCAATTGCCACTCATATTTTTTAAGTAACTTCGAGTTATGAAACATCATCCCTTTGTTTTCTTGATGATGAGTTTGTTTTGTTTTTTTTCATCTGCCCAAACTCTTGACCTCAACTATTTTGCTGGCAATATTGCTCGTCACGATAAAGATATAGCGCATTTAATTACCCATCACCCTGAGGGTTTTCTTTTTTCTTACAACCAACAAACTTCTGAAGCAGATGCTTGGGCCAAAGCATTCAATTATCCCGATGTAGGTACTTCCTTGATGTATCAGAATTTTAAAAACGATGCTATTGGGGCTAATGTGAGTATTTATAGGCATTACAATTTCTATTTTTGGAATCGAAAAATGGTTTTTCGAATCGGTCAAGGAATTGCTTATGCTGGAAAAAAATACCATAAGTCGGAAAATTATCGAAACCTGTTCTACGGAACACACATTGTTGCTTCCACATATGCAATGCTCAATTACCACTATCCCAATTTATGGAAACAATGGGGTATTCAGGCAGGTATTTTGATGACCCATTATTCAAACGGAAGCCTAAAATCTCCCAACAAAGGAGTAAATACCCTCAATGTCAATTTTGGGGTTCAATACGCATTGAATTCCAATACTAATAAAGATCCCTCCGTATTGCCAGATCACATTGATTTGAATGAAAAAATACGTTTTCAGGGTAAACTCAGCTTGGGGATGAATGAAGGTGATATCATTGAGACCGGTCAATATCCTTTTTTTATATTGTCTGCCTCTGTTGATAAAAGACTCAATCGCAAATCAGCCTTACAATTGGGAACTGATTTTTTTGTTTCCTATTTTTTAAAAGAACACATCAAGTACAGTGCAACAGCTTTTCCCGAAGGAAATTTAAAAGGAAATGAAGACTTTTTGAGATTAGGAATTTTTTTCGGACATGAATTGTTTATAAACAAATGGTCATTAGTTACACAAATAGGTTATTATGTATACAATCCCGTAGGGTTTGAATCGGATGTATATTTTAGAGGAGGTCTGAAAAGATATTTCAATAAAAAATGGTTTGGGTCAGTCAGTATTAAAACACACGCACTAAAAGCAGAAGCCTTGGAGTGGGGAATAGGAATTCGTTTTTGATGAAAAAAATTAGCTACATACTCGTTTTACTACTTCTTCAGTCTTGCATAAAAGTCTCGATTGACGATTGTTTACAATCTAGTGGGAATACCGTTACTCGTGAAGTCGAACTGGAAATGTTTACTAAAATACTCGTTCATGAAGGCATAGCATTGACAATTGTTCAAGCGGATACTCAAAAAGTAGAAGTCACCACAGGATCCAATTTAGTGGATGATGTATCATTTAAAGTGGTTGACAGTCAGTTAATAATTGAAGACCCTAATAACTGCGATTGGACAAGAAATTACGCAGCAGTTAAGGTAAAAATTTACACTCCCAATTTGACTGAAATTCGAAGTTCTACTCAATACGACATTAATTCTGAGGGGCAATTAGCTTTTCCTACCTTGCAGTTGCTTTCAGAAGATTATTACGACAACTCCCTAAATAATTCTGGGGATTTTAAGCTCAACCTAACATGCAATTCATTGAGAACCGTTACCAACGGATTTTCAAACTTCATTGTTTCGGGACAAGTAAAAATGCTCAATATATTCGTTGCGTCAGGAAGCAGTCGTTTTGAAGGAGGTAATTTGATAGCAAATGAAATCGTGTTGTACCATCGGGGTTCTAACGATTTAATTTTGTATCCCATTGATAAAATCTCTGGAAATTTATACTCAACAGGAGATGTTATCCTTAAAAATAAACCCCCAATTATTGATGTAACAGGTCATTATAAAGGAAAACTTATCATTGATTAGCATGTTATAGTGTTAGTTTTCTAACAATTTTTTTTCAAAAAAAACAGTTCATTCTTTGCTATTTCGATTGGGAGTAGTACTTTAGCGACTTAATTAGAGAATAATGTTACATTCAACGTATTTCGAAAGCCGTTTTTTCTTTTTTTTCTTTTATGGAAAAAAAGCAGGACTTTCGTTAGTGTAGTTGATAAACAATCAAAAACATACAAAGTAAAGTCCTGATAAACATCAGGGCTTTTTTTTGTTAAAACAATTTTATGAAGACCATAGCCATACAAGGAATTAAAGGCTCTTATCATCACCAAGTTGCTTGCGAGTATTTTGGAGACGATCAGTTGTGGGAGGAATGCCTTACGTTCGATTCCCTTGCAAAAAGTTTGCAAAGTGGAAAAAGCGACTATGCTGTTATGGCGCTTGAGAATTCTATTGCAGGGTCAATCATTCCAAACTACGCTTTGATTGATGACTATAATTTGCAAATTGTTGGTGAACATTATTTAAATATTCACCATCAGTTGATGGCACTTCCAGGATCGTCCAGGATCGACTATTTCCGATATCAAGGAGGTGGCTTCTCATCCAATGGCATTGCTACAGTGTAAAGATTTCTTTGATAAATACCCTCAAATTCGTTTGCTAGAAGATAAAGACACCGCTGAGGTAGCGCAAAAAATTAGTGCTCAAAAACTTACAGGAATTGCCGCTATNGCAAGCCAATCGGCAGCCAAATTATACGGATTGGAAATTTTAGCAAAAAACATTCAGTCCATAGAAAATAATGCAACCCGTTTCGTGATTCTTAAAGCCCAGTCGGACGATGATATCAAGGGAATTAACAAAGCATCTTTTAAGTTTGTGTTGGATCATAAGCGTGGAAGTTTAGCGGCTATATTGAACGTATTGAGTGATTGCTCNATCAACCTGACAAAAATTCAATCGCTTCCAATCATAAAAACNCCTTGGAAATATGCNTTTTTTGTTGATGTAACTTTTGAGGATGTNTTGCATTATGAAAAAGCCAAAAGTATTTTAGAAATCATGACAGAATCTTTCAAGATTCATGGTGCCTATAAAAATGAGAAACAATGAGTATTGAAGTAGCCAACAGACTGCATACGGTTGAAGAATATTATTTCTCAAAAAAATTGAGAGAAGTAGCAACGCTTGCAGCAAAGGGAAATCCTGTGATTAATATGGGAATTGGAAGTCCGGATATTGAACCTCCAACTCAAGTCGTTGAAGCTTTAAAAAGCAGTTTGTCTATGGCCACTGCGCACAAATACCAGAGCTATCAAGGGCTGCCTGAATTTCGAATGGCAATTGCTGATTTTTACAAAAACAAATACAAAGTAGAAGTCAATCATAACAATCAGATTCTTCCCTTAATGGGTTCCAAAGAAGGAATTATGCATATTTCCATGGCATTTCTTAATGAAGGCGATCAGGCATTGATTCCCAACCCCGGATACCCAACATATACTTCAGTGACTCGATTGGTTGGGGCAGAACCTTTATTTTATGATTTGTCAGCCGCCAAAGGCTGGTTACCAGATTTGAAAAAATTGGAAAAGCTTGACCTGTCCAAAGTCAAACTGATGTGGGTTAATTATCCACACATGCCTACTGGTGTATCGGCAACAGCAAGGTTTTTTTCTGAACTGATTTCTTTTGCTAAGAAATACGATATTCTTATCGTAAATGACAATCCCTATAGTTTTATTTTAAACGATGTTCCCATGAGTTTGTTAACTCAGGCAAAAAACAACGACCCTGTTATGGAACTAAATTCGTTGAGCAAAACATTCAATATGGCAGGATGGCGCGTTGGAATGCTTGTAGGACCTGCAAATCATATTCAGAGTGTATTGAAAGTCAAAAGCAATATGGATTCGGGAATGTTTTACGGTATTCAAAAGGGTGCTATTGCGGCACTTCGAAGCGCAGAAACCTGGTACGAATCAATGAACGAATTGTATCGTTCGCGAAGAGAATGGGTTTGGAAACTAGCTGATAAACTGGGATGTCAATACGATCGCTCGGCTTCCGGGATGTTTGTATGGGCAAAACTTCCAAAAGCTGCGCCAAGCTCAGAAGAATTTATTGATGAAATCTTATATAACAAACATGTATTCATTACTCCAGGAACCATCTTTGGTTCTCAAGGAGAAGGATACATTCGATTCTCACTATGTGTATCCGAAGAATTAATTAAAGAAGCATTGAAACGATGGAACCCCTAAAAGTAACTTTTATNGGTATNGGGTTGATAGGAGGCTCCATGGCCTTAGACTTTAAGCGCTTGTTTCCAAACACGAAGCGTTTGGGAATCGATCAAAATGCAAATCATATATCCGAGGCTATTAAACGGGGCATCATAGATGCGGAAACCACCATAGACCAATTATCAGATAACGACTTGGTTGTTTTAGCAATTCCAGTAGGGGCTTGTAAAACTATACTACCAAGTGTATTGGACAATGTTGGAGAAAATACGCTTGTTTTTGATGTAGGTTCTACCAAAGCATCTTTGTGCAAAATAATTGCTAGTCACAAGCGTCGGGCTCAATTTTTGGCAGCACACCCCATTGCAGGAACCGAGTTTTCCGGACCCATAGCGGCTGTGCAAAACTTGTTTGAATACAAGACCAATATTTTGTGTGAATCAAATAAAACAAATGCTAAGTTGCTCGAAAAAGCAGTTACACTATTTACCAAACTCGGAATGCGTTTGAGTTATATGGATCCCGTTGAGCATGACCGTCACATTGCATACGTATCCCATTTGTCTCACATCAGCTCTTTTATGCTAGGAAAAACAGTCATTGAAAAAGAAAAAGATGAACGCAATATTTTCGATATGGCGGGGAGTGGATTCGAGTCAACCGTTCGACTCGCTAAAAGTTCGCCGGCAATGTGGACTCCTATTTTTGAGGAAAATAAAGAAAATGTTGTAGAATCACTAAAAGAATATATAGCCAATTTGGAAGCCTTCAAAACATGGGTTGAAAACGACGATTTTCAAAAAGTGTATGAAAGTATGGCAAACACCAATCATATAAAAAATATTTTAAACGGAATAACATCTAAAAACAATCAATAAATTAATTATGGAAAACAATAAAGACATGAGAACATGGCTGAATGACTTTGGATTGAGTCATCCTCTAGTAATCGCAGGGCCGTGTAGTGCAGAAACAGAAGATCAGGTGCTTAAAATCGCTCACGAGTTGAAAGACACAGATGCGACAGTATTCAGAGCAGGAATTTGGAAACCTAGAACACGACCCGGTATGTTTGAAGGTGTTGGTGCAATTGGATTGAAATGGCTTCAGCGTGTAAAAAAAGAAACAGGAATGTTGATTGCTACGGAGGTCGCCAATGCAGCACATGTTAAATTGGCTTTGGAACACGATATTGATATTCTTTGGATTGGAGCTCGATCTACCGTAAGCCCATTTATTGTTCAAGAAATTGCAGATGCTCTAAACGGAACCGATAAAATTGTTTTGGTAAAAAACCCTGTTAATCCAGATTTAGCCCTATGGTTGGGTGGAATTGAACGTTTGTATTCTGCCAACATAAAAAAATTAGGTGCCATTCATCGTGGATTTTCTACTTATGAAAAAACCCGTTACAGAAACAATCCTGAATGGCAATTGGCTATTGAATTTCAAAACCGTTTCCCCGACCTTCCTTTGATTTGCGATCCTTCTCATATCGCTGGGCGCAGAGATATTTTACAAGACATTTGTCAAACGGCATTGGATCTTAATTTTGATGGATTGATGGTGGAAACACATTGGGATCCAGACAACGCATGGAGCGATGCTGCACAACAAATCACACCCTCGGTTTTGGTTCAAATGATGAAAGACTTGAAAATCCGAACAGAAACTAGTGATGCCGTTGAATTTACTAACAAACTCAATACCCTTCGTACGCAAATTGATGTTATTGATCATGGAATCATTGACACCCTTGGAAAGCGTATGAAAGTTGCTTTGAGCATTGGTGAACTAAAAAAACAAAACAATGTAGCCGTTCTTCAGTCCAAACGATGGAATGAAATTTTAGGAAAAATGATTCTAGAAGGGCAAGAAAAAGGATTGAGTGAAGAATTTATTCTTCGAATGTTTAAAGCCATTCATCAAGAATCGATCAACCATCAAGAGCGTATTATCAACGGATAATATGTTTGAGACCTTTACTACTACCATCTTTCAAAAAAGCGTTACTTTGTAGCTATGAAAGGACTTGTTTACAAATCTACGGGAAGTTGGTACACTGTTAAGGCAGAAAACGATTCTTTTTACGAATGCCGAATTAAAGGAAAATTTCGCATTCAGGGCATTAAAAGCACAAACCCAATCGCCGTTGGTGATTGGGTTGACTTTGAAGTAGAAGACAATGAAAGTCAACTTCAAGGAGTTATTCATCAGATATACGATCGAAAAAATTACATCATTCGTAAGTCTGTCAATTTATCCAAACAAACACATATTATTGCAGCCAATATTGATTGTGTTTTTTTAATGATAACACTAAACAATCCTCCAACACACCCGGCTTTTATCGATCGATTTTTGGTAGCTGCCGAAGCCTTTGGAATTCCGGTTGTTTTGCTTTTTAACAAAGAGGATGTGTATTCAAAAGAGGAACGGACTCAAGTGCAAGATTTGAAAGCTGTTTATGAAAAAATTGGTTATGAATGTATTGAAATTTCAGCACTGCAAGGTCACAATGTCGAACGTGTTCAAGCGAAAATGAAAGCAAAAGTTTCGATATTTTCGGGACATAGTGGAGTAGGGAAATCTACTTTAGTCAATACAATCGCTCCTTTTTTAGCCATCAAAACAGCTTCGATTTCTNTGCAACATTCTCAAGGTCAACATACTACGACCTTTGCTCAAATGTATGATCTTGATTTTGACGCTAAGATTATCGACACGCCCGGAATCAAAGGGTTTGGAGTGGTAGAAATGGAAAAGTCTGAAATTGGGAATTATTTCCCCGAATTTTTTAAGCGCAAATCGGAGTGCAAGTTTAATAATTGTTTGCACAAAGAAGAACCCAATTGTGCCGTAAAAAAAGCCCTTGATGAAGGAAAAATTGCCCTTTCGCGGTATAAAAGTTACTGCTCGCTG
>JGI26088J50261_1001765_pt1 | contig 11392 bp, 7 predicted proteins | sample SaaInl1SG_22_DNA_FD_50261 | JGI IMG/M metagenome (IMG submission 50261)
CGGGCAGTGGCATCGGTTCTGGTACGTTTTTCGGCGTGCCATTGGCAAACCAGCTAAAGGCCGCTGGCGCCCGCAATTCTTCCTGTTCGGTAGGGATGATGTAATATCCCTTTTTCATGAACTCTTTCCACGAAATATGATCCGAGACATCGGAGGCATCAAACATCCGTTTTGCCCAATCAATATCGCGCATGCCTTCGGTGAAATACGTCCCCAGACCCAGCCTTTGGGCAATGCCTGCAAAGATATCATAATCGGCCTTTGACTCGCCCACAGGCTCGATACATTTGGACTGGAACGCGACCAGACGGTGGTTCACTTGGCTATTGAAATGCGCACCATAACCGCCAGCATTCGCCCATTCGCCAATGTCATAACGCTCTAGGTGGGTACAGGCAGGCAGGATAATATCGGCAAAACTTGTGTCACCCTCATGCCAGATTGACTGGTTAACCACAAATTCCAGACTTGGATGCTTATACATCTCGACATAGCGGTTTACATCGCTCAACGTCCCCAGAATAGAACTGCCGTAACGATACAGCATATGCACGGGAGAGTGACCCGGAGCCGGATATTTGATTTTCTGGAACTGTCCTTCAATACGCATCGCGTCCCAGAGATAGCCCTCACATTCACCATCAATAATGGCATCAGGCAGCTTTAGCCGCGGGATTTTCTGCGTTGATGGATTGATCGTGGCCAATTGCGGCATACGCTGATACAGGCTGACGGCCAAACCAGTATGGTTTAGATCGCCCGATATGCCGCCATCTGCATAGCCCGGGAAATAGAACCCGAAATTATGCGGCACGCCCATCTGCATATTGCCCATATTCACACCCGGCTTGCCTAGGCCCTGCATCGCCATCAGACAAACCATCATGCGCGGCCATTGGTTACCGGTTGGGTTACGCGCCGCACCACCAAAGGTGTTGCCCATGCCACCAACGGCCAAATAGGTTTTCTTATTGCCCCATTGGCGGGCCAATGCGCGGATATCCTTGGCCGGAACGCCGGTTTCTTTTTCCTGCCATTCTGGGGTTTTGGCTACGCCATCATCTTTGCCCAGAACATAGGATTGCCATGCCTCAAACCCATGTGTGTTTTTCGCCACATAGTCTTTGTCATATAGCCCTTCAGTCATCCACACATAGGCAATAGCGAGTGCTAGCGCAGGCGAAGTTGTAGGCCGCGGTGAAATCCATTTGCCACCAAGCATCTGCGCCGTATCATTATAATGCGGGTCGATATGGACGAACGGAATATCCAGCTCCTTTAGCCATTGCCGGCGAACAGATCCCTCTAGGCCGGAATAGATACCGTTGGTTGCCTCTGGGTTTGATGACCAGAAAACCACCATTTCGGCATTTTTCAGACAATCCTCGACAGTGCCGAACGGCTCGCCGCCACCAACACGCAGACTATTGCCCCAGTGATGCGTGGCACCCCAATACCACCCTTCCCAGCTATCCGGGTTATGGTGCACTTCGGTGGTCCCAATGGCATTCATAAAGCGGATTTTTGCACTGAGGTAATAGCCGATATTACCCCAATTATGGTGCGAGCCATTTGATTGCGCGATGGCCCCTTGCCCATATTCCCTCTTCATTCTTTTGATTTCATTGGCAACGATATCAAAAGCCTCATCCCAGCTGATCGGCTCATATCCTGAATCGCCACGATTTTGAATATTGCGCTCACCATTGGGATCAAAATCCACGCGCTTCATCGGTGTCATGATACGGTTCGGTGCGTAAACCAGAGATTTCCAGTTCATCGCATGCGGGCTAACGGTGGTTTTACGCGGCGGGGTAAATTCCTTGCCGCGGGCCTTGATTGTAAAGCTAGCGGCGTCATCATCCTCTAGTTCAATCGGNGTTGTGCGCAAGATTTTACCGTCTTTAACATATACAAATAGCGGCCCACCATTTGTGATCGTTACATAGCGCGTGACACCATCCGCCATCTTGGTGCCGTCTTTCCAATCAGCCGCACTGGCCGCCATGACAGTTTGCGCAAACCACATGCCATCAGCATCATCACCCTCTGGATGAATCAGGAAGTTTTTGATCGCTTCGATTTGCTCGAGTTGATTGATCGGGGGCGTCAAAAGCTTTGCAGCGATTTTTTCGGTCTTNAATACCAAGGCAAAATCNGCATCGGCATGAACACCAGCGCGCGATGAAACAGACCCGTTATCAAAGATAAACAAGCGCCCGGTTTTGCCATCTTTGGTCTTGATCTGAACCTTGATGTTTTTACCAGCAATGCGCTTTTGGAATTCAGGACTCCGCAACTTCGCATATTTGAATAGAAGCCCTAGTCCCAGTAAAATCGCTTGTAACTTCATAATGTCACACCTTTGATCTATCGCGCTCTACGACGCGACGGCTAAATGGAAACAGAGAAATTCCATATTTTTCATGCACATAACCCCAAATACCCTTGGGTGATTTCAAAATAATAACGATCGCCACAACGCCCAAAATCATCAGATAGGCGGTGCCCAAATCAGCAAAGAATTTGCTATTTGTATTGTATTACGGTACGCATGTACTGCATTACGGTCAACTATCTAAAATTGCTGACCGGCAGAAAGTGACGAAAGGGCTAACAATTGGCAAAAGACAGCTCCAACATTGCAAATCAGGGCATCCAGGTTATTGCCCGCGCCGCGAAAATCCTTCGCCTGTTAAAGGATGACAATGGTGGGTTAAGTCTTGGCCAGATAGCCGAACGCACCGCGCTTGCCCGCTCTACGGTCCAGCGCATTGTTAATGCCCTGATTGAAGAAGGCTTGATTATGTCCGGTACGGGCAGTGGCAATCTGCGTTTGGGCCGCGAAATCCAAGCCATGGCATCGGCAAGCCGCCTTGATACCAGAGAACAAATCCATTCCATTTTAGGCGCGATATCCGACCAGACGGGCGAAACTGTCGACCTCGCCTCTTTTCGCAATAGCCAGATGGTGTTTATTGACCAGATCGTTGGCTCACACCGCCTACGCGCCGTAGCCACAATTGGCGAGTCTTTTCCGATGACGTCAACGGCCAATGGCAAATCGTGCCTTGCCATGATGGATGATGATGCGGTTGAAACCGTCGCCATGCATGAATTACGTGCATCAGGCCGCGGTATTCGCCGAATGGGCCAATTTATGAAAGAGATTGCCGAGATCCGAAAAACCGGTATTGGCTTTGATCTTGATGAACAGACCGACGGCATATCCGCGCTGGGGATCGGGTTTGCCGATGATACAAACCAGCTATATGCCATATCTGTACCAGTGCCGTCTTACCGGTTTGAGCGGAAAAAACAGATGATCATTACCGCGCTGGAAACGGCCAAAGACGAGCTAATGAAAAACGGGTTTACCCCCCTCTCCCCACAGCGTTAGACATCTAATCATGCTGGTTATACGGGGATGATGTTCTCTTAAAACATCAAAGACGCCCCTCTTCTTAATTGTGGCATGATGCACATCTGCTAGCAATTATGACCGGCAACAGTCATAAAGCTGGTACTATCGATGACTGACGGGATATCTGAAGTGAACGTAAATGCTGAAATGTGACTTTGTGGGCGGGCCAGTGAACCACCGGCTTTTATTTGGCGGTGGCCGCGGACAGGACTTGCCAAAAGCGGTTGGCATGAAGGCAGGCATCACCCCACGGATCATTGATGTGACCGCGGGGCTCGGCAGGGACGCCTTTTTGCTTGCGTCGCTTGGCTCTGAAGTCACCCTCATAGAGCGCTCAGATGTCATGCATTCTTTGCTTCAGGATGGGATGGAGGCAGCGCGCCGGCATGGCGGTATACATGCAGAAATAATGAGCCGAATGACGCTTATACATGGCGACTCTATCGAGCTATTGCCATCGCTCAACCCAGAAATCGTCCTAATAGATCCGATGCATCCACCGCGCAAAAAATCAGCTCTGGTCAAGGCAGAGTTTCGGGAAATACGAGAGATCGTTGGCGTTGATACTGACCAACTAACATTGATCGAGACAGCGCTTGCCACCGTGTCAAAGCGGGTTGTTTTGAAATGGCCAACCCACGCCAATGCGCTTGAAGGCCTGAAGGCCTGTTCGCATCAGATTGTCGGTAAATCAATCCGGTTTGATGTCTTCATGTGCCAATAACGACAAACGATCTGGCTTCATTGCCCGTAGATATAGTTTGCCCGCAGATATGCTTTGCCCGTCAGAGCGCAATCTGTGGGAACTTTGGAAACATAAAGATCTAAGTCAGCCCCATGGCTGGATCACCATGAATTGCATCATGCTCGCACTTACCTAAAAACCGCTATCCCAGCTTTTGTAAGATATGGCCATTGCCTTCAAGACGGGATTTCAGATAAGCGATATGGGCCGGACTAATCTCACAACAACCGCCGATAATGGTCGCGCCTGCATCAATCCATTTATCAACATGGTCTGCATAGCGCTCCTTGGATAAATCTGTGCGCGCGGTAAGATTATCAACAGTCGTACCAGGCTCTAGCCCCTCAATCGAGGTAAAGCCATTCGCATAGCCACCACACCGAATGCCAGATTTACCAAGGACCGGCATCGCTTTATCGAGCGCCTCAGGGAATGAGCAATTGACGTTAAGCGAGGTAAGGCCGATCGCGCCAAGCTCATCAATCGCTTGCTCTAAAGGTTCGCCAGAGCGCAAACGATTATCGCACTCGTCAGATAAAGTCAGGCTAAGGTGACAATCAAGCCCATGTGATTTAAGCGCATCGGCCGCCGCTTTGGCTTCGGTAATGTTAGAGAGTGTTTCGGCAAGAAACAGATCAACGCCGTCTTTTTCCACCTCGATAATGGCATGGTATTCTTCTAATGACGCTTCATAATCAAGCGCGACTTTTGCCACATAAGATGCCGAAAGTGGGGGCAAGCACCCTGCGATAGAAACCTCATCACGCGTTAAACCACATTGGCGAACCGCTTCTTGGGCCAGATGGATAGCTGTTTCATGAATCTCGTTAAAGCGATGAAATTCATTAGCGCGATTGAGCCTTGTCGGGGTTGCCGTATAACTATTGACGCAGATGGTGCGCGCGCCCGCTTTCAGAAAATCTTTATGCACTTCGAGCACAATTTCAGGCTCATCTGTCATCACCTGAATAGACCATAGGGGGTGTGATTTGCTTGCTGAAGAGCGCGAATTGATTTCTTGACCAACGCCACCATCGAGAAATGAAATATGTGCCATAGGCCGAAAAATCCTTTTAAATGCGAAAATTGGCTGGAAGCCTAGCGGCTCTTGGCAAAAGAAGCAATTGAATTTATCAGCTCTAAATCCACGAAATAACACACAAACTCAACTACTTACGGACCAATAAATAGCATAAATTCGTGGTATCTATGGCTACAAATTCATCAAGATCATCAGGAACAGTGACAGCATCCAGACCACTGCCCCCAGCATCAATGCCTGACCGATTCAGTATAGGGTCAATGGCACCATTTTCAAAGATTGACCTTGCAGTAAAGTGCGGTTGCACTGGACGGTACAAAGATAAATCAACAGACACAATTTATACCCATTCCCAAAAAACATAAAGAGTGCCGAAGTGCATGGGTTATGAAGTGTATTAAAAAAAACTAATATAAATCAGTAATTTGACATGTGTACTTTTGCATAATAGCTTTGGCTCATAAGACGCAAGTTTCCGTTACTCAAAGTTCTTCTACCGCGTCAATGTGACCTGAGACAGTGGAGATAAGGGCATGAGTGACGGGAAAATCGATCCGGTAAAATTAACTCAGCGGGGTTCAGACAAACTAAGTTCAAAATCGAACGTAGTAAGACGGGAGCAATCGAGCCATGGAGAATAACAATTGGCAAGATATCGTGGGTAATGTGGGCAGCAATCAATACTCAACGCGAATTGAAGCTCTGGAAAGCAAAAATTTTCACACAGAACAAATCAAAAAAACCGTTGATGATACGCTGAGGAGCCTCCATCAGTCTAAATCATTTGTCATTTTTGGTGAACCGCAAAGCGGCAAAACGGAAATGATGATTGCCTTAAACGCTAGGCTGTTGGATGAGGGGCATAAAATAATCGTTAACCTCCTGACGGATAGCGTTGATTTGCTAGACCAAAGTCTTAGGCGATTTCGTGAGTCTGGTTTAAGCCCATCACCAAAGCAGTTTAATGAACTTCCGCAAACTCCCAGTGACCTTAGTGGACAACGTTGGGTTGTTTTTTGTAAAAAGAATGCAAGAGATCTAGAAAAACTTAATGAGTATCTCCGACGCGAATCAGGCTTCATTGTAATTGACGATGAAGCGGATTATGCATCACCGAATAGCAAAGTGAATTCAGAAGAGCATGACAAAACAACAATAAACCGGCTGATAACTAATCTAATCAGAACGGATGGCACATATATCGGTGTGACTGCAACGCCCGCTCGTCTGAACTTAAACAACACCTTTAATAACGATAGTGAGAAGTGGGTCGACTTTCGACCTCACCCGCTTTATGTCGGCCAGGATTTTTTCTTTCCTCAAGATGAAAAATGTTCTTACGAACTCCATACATTTAAAGCTGATGAAGGTGATGAGCGCGCAGAAATTGAACGTGCAGTCCTGCATTTTCTTTGCGGAGTTGCGGCCCAACATTCGGCAGACAACTGCGAAAATTTTACCATGCTGATTCACACCAGTGGAAAAAAGGATGAACACGCGGAAGACATGGAGATTATTAGGTCAGTGCTATCAAAACTATCAAACGCCAATGGTAAAAGCTTTGAACGGATAAGAAAAAAACTTTGGGCAATCGCCGTACAATATAGTGATAGATCGGATGAAATCGGTAAATTTGTTCTCAGAAATATTCAGCGCAACACATTGGTTGAGATTAACTCTAAAAACCCAACTCCCGGCAAAGTTGCTCAGATATCCAACCCTACTAGTCTTTTTTCGTTTGGTGTTGGCGGGAATATTATTTCAAGGGGTGTTACTTTCAATAACTTGCTCTCTATGTACTTCACCCGTTCTGTAAAAGGAAAATTTTCTCAAGACACATATATTCAAAGGGCCCGAATGTTTGGCTCCAGAGAGCTGTATAAAAAATACTTCCAACTATGGATACCTGAGGAATTAATGGGTAACTGGAGCAAATGTTTCACATTTCACAAACTTGCAATCGAAGCATTACGTAGCGAAGTCGGCGCACCAGTTTGGCTGGCTGATCATAAAACAACGCCTACATCTTCTGCCTCAATTGATCGGTCCAGTGTCGATTTTGAGAGTGGTGAAATGTCCTTCGTAAAATTTCGTTACTCTAAAGATACATTGGAAAGCCTGTTTGAACGCGGCACTCTTTCAGATGAAGAAATGCTTCTTAAATTGAGGAAACATTTCAATGAGAAAGAATTTCCTGACTATGTTTACAGTTATTTGAAACAGGAGCTTTCACCCACATTTCCATCAATTTCGTTCCACAAGCCAAGTGGCTTTGGAACAAAGCAAAGCCACTATTCCCAAGAGGAAATATTCAATATAAGGCGAAAAAAGGGGATATTTGCCACGAATGAATATATACGGAGTGAGTTCCCAGAAGCCCGCCATCACATCAAAGTATTTTATAATAATGATGGTATGGCTCGGATTTTCTACAAAATTAATGGCAAGTTAATTAAATTTATACAAAACAGAAAATGATATCTGATACTGCTAAATTTCATGGTTCATTCTTCGTCATGCTTTTAGAGAGGCTAAACGAACCTATTTCGGTTGGAAAAATCTCCGAATTTGGCGCAGGTTATTATTTGATTAATGGCCAAATTCCAGTTTACCTAAAACACTCCTCAAAACGAAAAGGCCCTTGGACATTTAATTTTTTTCGCGCCCATCAAAATGCACAAAATCAATTATTTGAGGCCTATGGTGAGTGCCTTACTTGTTTGATTTGTGGCAAAGATGGCATCGTCGGTTTAACCATGAGCGAGTTACGCAAAGTTTTGGACTATAATTTTGAAGAACAAGAGAGCATTTCAGTTCGGCGAAAGCTAAAGGAGATGTACTACGTAAAAGGTCGAGATGGAGAGTTAGAAAGTCGCATTGGTCGCAATTTTATTTTTGAAAAACTCCACTCTGCATTGAGAAAAGTGCAATAGTATGGTTCACATTCACCCATTTCCTGCCCGAATGGCACCTGAGATTGTTCTCAGTAAATTAGAAAACCTACCAAAGAATTATATTGTTTTGGATCCTATGTCAGGCTCAGGAATGGTTTTAGGGGCGGCAGCAAAACTTGGACTAAGTGCGATTGGTTACGATATAGATCCACTGGCATGCCTTGTGTCAAAGGTAAACGGCACAAAGGTGAATGAGGGACAGGCTAAAAATGCGTTAAATGTGTTACTTGAAAAATGTAGCGAAACGCAAATCGATTTCACTAGTCTTGAGTGGATCGATGACGAAACACAAAATTATATTGATTTCTGGTTTGCACCCAAACAACAGGCTCAACTGAGACAACTCAGTTATTTTTTGGTGTCAAACCCACTTTTTACTAACTCAAAAATCATCGATTTATTGAAGGTGTCAGTCTCACGACTGATAATCACAAAGGAGCCAACCGCATCACGTGCGCGTGACACGGCACATAGCCGACCCCATCGAACTATTGATAACAATGAATTTGATATTTTTTCAGCACTTCCAAAGTCGTTGAACCACGTTTTGCGTGCACTCGAAACGGATAAAGTAGTGGCAAATGTTAGAATGTATAAAGGAGATGCGAGGCATATTGGACGGGTCAAGGATGCGTCAATCGACTGCATTGTTACGTCACCGCCCTATCTAAACGCTATTGATTATATTCGCGGGCATCGACTTTCTCTGGTTTGGCTTGGATATAATTTATCTCAGCTCCGCGTCATTCGCTCGCGTTCCGTAGGAGCAGAAATTTCTGAGAACAAACCTGCAAATATAATACTGCAAACCTTTTTAGATTATCTCCATACTGATGTGGATGATAGAAAAAAGAGTATGATAAAGCGTTACTTTGGAGATTTATGTCAAATAACCGATGAAGCCTATCGGGTGCTTAAAGCAGGTAGTAGAGCAACTTACGTAGTAGGTAATTCGCGTATAAAGGGACATGAAATTAGAAACTCTGATTTGCTAATATCTGCTGCCAAATTGAGTGGACTCCAGCTAATTGATCAGCAAATAAGGGAAATACCTGAAAATAGACGTTACATGCCGCTAGTGAATGCGTCAAAGTCTGAATTATCAAAACGAATGCGTTCTGAACACATATTGATATTTAAAAAAACAAGTTAAACATCAATCTACATCACCCAAAAAAACCCACCTTCAAAACCACCAAAAGTTCCACCATGCCTCTCAACTGGCATCAAAAAAAACAGACCACCGAACGTGCACGGCAAAACCAACTGTCACAATAGTGTCACAACGCCCCCCTTGAGTTCACCACTAGCCATAATGTGGCATTGAGGAACAGCTATCACCTAAACTTTACCCATGTATTCATTGCCCTCCTTGCGCCGATGCAAGGCTCAAAAGACGCACAAAACACACACCCTTTTAGCTGACAAGAAATTTGTGTAGTGCCGCACTTTTATGCTAGATTTGGTAAGTAATTTAACAGGTGTCAGGTGCGGAAAAATGACTTTTAATCAGGCTTCTATAGATCAGGCCATTGGGGCGTTAAAAGAGCAGTTTGGCGACCGGTTGAGCGTTGCGCAATCGGTCCGTGAACAGCATGGCCACACCACCACTAGAATGGCTAACCAACCGCCTGACGCGGTTATATTTGCCAAAACGGCCGAAGAAGTTTCCAGCATCATGCAAACATGTCACCGGCTTGGTTGTCCGGTGATTGCGTTTGGTACCGGCTCATCACTCGAGGGGCATGTTAACGCACCGCATGGCGGCATCTCGATCGACATGAGCCAGCTTGATCAAATTATAGAAGTGAATAATGAAGATTTAGATGTGGTGGTACAGCCTGGCGTTACCCGTGAGTGGCTAAATAATTACCTACGCGACAGCGGGTTGTTTTTCCCGATTGATCCGGGGGCAAATGCCAGCATCGGCGGCATGGCGGCAACAGGCGCATCGGGAACCAACGCGGTGCGGTATGGCACAATGCGCGACAACATCCTAGGCATGCAGGTGGTTATGGCCGATGGACGCATCGTGCGGGTCGGTGGACGCGCGCGCAAATCATCCGCCGGCTATGATTTAACGCGGTTATTCATTGGCTCTGAGGGCACGTTAGGCATCATTACCGAGCTGACCTTGCGGCTGCATGGCATTCCAGAAGTTATTGCCGGCGGCATTTGTTCCTTTCCTAATATTCATGCGGCCTGTGATGCGGTGATTATGACGGTGCAAATGGGCATTCCGATGGCGCGCATAGAACTACTTGATCCGCTACAGGTTCGCGCATGCAACGCCTATTCAAAACTGGACTTGCCAGAAGAGCCTCTATTGCTAGTAGAATTTCATGGCTCTGCAACCTCTGTGGATGATGATGTTGCTAGATTTGCCGAGGTTTGCGCCGAATTCACCACATCACCTTTTCAATGGTCGAACGATCCAGAACAACGCACCAAATTATGGAAGGCACGGCATGATGCATATTGGGCGTCGCTGGCGCTCATTCCCGGAGCAAAGGGTTATGCGACTGATGTTTGCGTGCCCATTTCAAACCTTGCCTCTTGTGTTGAGGAAACCCTCAAAGACATTAATGAAAACGGTCTCACTGCACCGATTTTGGGACATGTCGGTGATGGCAACTTCCATGTTCTNCCGNTGGCAATGCCAGATGACGATGTGATGAACGACAAGATTAGTGCGTTCTCCAAACGGCTTACAACGCGGGCGCTGGCTTTTGGTGGCACCTGCACCGGAGAACATGGGATCGGCCAAGGCAAGCGCGATTCACTGCGTGAAGAAATGGGCGATGCGGTTGATCTAATGGCTGGTATCAAGGCGGATTTCGACCCGACAGGCATTCTGAATCCGGGCAAGGTTTTCACCTAACCCCGATCAATATTGCTTTTGCAAATTATGCAAATTAGTCCAATTGTGCTTTCTCGGCATCGCCAGACTCATCACCGGCCCATCGTGCCATAAGATGTATCAAAATGATAATCATCGACAGAGGCACTGCTACTGAAATCCAAACCATTGGAATGCCTAGCGTATCAGCCGTTAAGCCTGCTTGGCGTGCAAGATACCCTTTGGCGAAACCGCCCCGCAAGCCGATGAAGCAGAAATAGATAACCGGCAGAATAAAAGTCAGCACGGCCGCACTTTGTAACATCTTGGCAAAGATTGCCATAATATGCGGAGGTTTGGGAAATACGCTTTCCATCAACACTGCATC
>JGI26088J50261_1001767_pt1 | contig 11375 bp, 11 predicted proteins | sample SaaInl1SG_22_DNA_FD_50261 | JGI IMG/M metagenome (IMG submission 50261)
TGTGGAAATAAAGAAATTACCGTTGAAACCAACAGCAAAATGTTAGGCTACCTCGAGGGCAAGCCTGAATTGCGCGGAAGCAACATTACCCTAGAAAATTCNACCATNATNGAACCCTGTTACATCGGTTCAAACGTGGTGTTGAAGAATGCAACAGTAGGACCAAATGTGAGTTTAGGTAATGATTGTGTGGTTGAAGATGCGACTATAGAAGGGTCGTTAATACAGACAGAAACGACGATAAAAAATATTCACCTCAAAGACAGTATGATCGGCAACAAAGCGCATGTCGACGGGAAGTGGACTTCACTATCTTTAGGTGATTTTTCAAGAATGGACTAATGCACAAAAAGCTGGCCCTGTTTGGGGTACTTTTCTTTACAGCTTCACTTTATGCGCAAGGCCCTTCGGAAGAGGGGCCTTCTGCGTTAAGCGGAACGTTCTATAAGGCCGAAACCTACCGCATCACAGGAAGGACTGAACTGGCAATGGAGCTGTATGAGGGGCTTNCAAAGGATCCGGTATATCGGGAAACGGCTTTGTACCAATTGGCCCGTATGCATTTTGACCAGAACCAATTTTTCGAGGCCTACGATCTCGCTACCCAGGGCGTNGAATCCTTCCCCACGAATATTTGGCTGCTACGAATCAAAGCACAAAGTGCAAAAAATATAGGCGATTTTAAAACGGCCGGGCGCTCCTTTGAAGTACTCTATTCATTAACCCCGCATCAAATAGAATATCTTTTTGAAGGCTACAGCACGTACCTCGAGGGCCGACTCTTTCTTAGTGCATTGAATGTGCTCTCCACGATTGAAGATCTTGAAGGCGCCTCACCAGAGTTGGTTCAAGACCGGGCGCGATTATACCTTCAACTCAACGATCCCAAATCTGCAGAACGTTGTTTTAAGACGGCCATTGACGATGCCCCGGATGTCCCTGAATACAGAGGCTTGTTGAGCCAATACTATGATGGCAACGGGAAAACGAAAAAAGCATTTAAAGTACTCAGTAAGGCAGTTGAGACGTTCCCTGAAAACGGAGCGTTACATATGGAATTGGCCCGTATGGCTCAAAAAATAGACCAGACTGAGGCCGCCTTTTATCACATGGAGCAAGGATTGCTGTTAGAAGGCGTCCCAATCGAAGATAAAATGCCCGTGGTACTCAGCATCTACGAGAATAGAGAAAGTCCATCATTTAGAGCGTTGTTTGATCGCGTTTTTCCAGTGCTCGAACAGAAGTATTCCGGTCGTATTGAGTTGCTTTTACTTACCGCACAAATTCACATACAAAACGAACGTTGGCACGAAGCATTAGAGACGTACCTCACGGCTATTTCAATACATCCAACAAACTACGCGTTGTACCAAATGGCGTATTCATTGTACCAGGAAGTGGGTGATGTGGATGGACAAATTGAGTTGCTAGAACGCATCGAAGAAAACTTTAATGCGGATGAGGATATACTGGAAAGTCTTGTCTTCGAATATTACAATGTGGGACGTTGGGCATCGTGTGCTCGATTAGCTAACTGCACGGGCGAAAATGACGCTGGATCCTGAAGTGGCAGGAAATCTATATGCCCTTGCCGGAACGGCCTGGTTCCAGCTGGATTCTGTTGAATTAGGTACATCGGCGTATGACAACGCATTGGACCAGCAGCGCAGCGCCACGACTTTAAATAACTACGCCTGGTATTTAGCCATACACGACCGAAATCTCGAATTTGCATTGCAATTGACGGTAGAATGTAATGCGNTGGTTTCATTGGAACCAACATTTTTAGATACTTGGGCATGGGTATTGTATAAATTGGAGCGGTATGCGGAAGCACAGGCTAAAATCGAACTAGCTTTGCAACTGCTCAAAGAGGCCGATCGCGTTGGAATTTATATGCATGCAGCCAAAATTGAACAGGCCCTTGGCAATGAAGAGCAAGCAAAGGTCTACAGAATGAAAGAGGCCCTCTTAAAACAGCACTAATGCGCAACAGGCAGCGGCAAATATCTACCCTAGCAACACACCTTATTATGGGTGTGGCTTTGGCTGTGCTTACCGGTTGTGGCGGTCCGTTATCTGCAGAAAAACCTTTGCGACGTGAAAAAATAAGCGACGGTGTATCGCGAAAGATTATCGTTGAAGATCGGTTCGCATGGACGCAAAGCTTTACGCGCATCTCAGCTGAAACCCCCGACGGTCAGCAGCGTTTCCGCGTTCAAATACGTTCAAAACAAGATAGTATTCTTTGGGCGGCCATTTCAGACGATATGATTGGATTGCGTGTGGGAAAAGCCATTGTGATTAACGATAGTGCAGCCTTTTCTTCGACACTTCTTGGCGTTGAATGGACCGGATCTGCGAATGATCTTGCAGGAGTTACCGGTATTGAGGTGCCTTTTCAATATCTGAATCGGCTCTTGCGCGGCCAATTGATTGGTACAAACGAGGCCATGCGCTACCGCTACGATGGAAATGGCGACCACTGGGTTACGCAATACGCTATTAGCAGGGGGCGCGCAGTTACCGTCGCCTTAGATAGAGATTTACACATGAGTTATGTACTCATCGAGGACCCGCTGGAATCGGTCTTTATTCAGTACAAAAGTGTGGATGAAGAAACGGGGTATCCCACAGAAATTACAATCACCGTAAAAAGCCAACCGGATTACAAAGTCACCATCGAGGTCACTGAAATACGGACCGGTGGACCTTTTAATACGCCATTTAGCCTGTGATGAAGAAGCTACTGTTCGTATTCCTGCTCGTCCTCACCACCGGTTTGCAAGCGCAAACGAAAGAAGAACTGCAACGTCAAAAGGTGCTGCTGCAAGACCAGATTGATCTGGCCAGCGAATTACTCTTAAAGACTAAAAGCACGAAAGAAGCAGCCTTTCAGAACTGCAAACGTTGAATCAAAAAATTGAAGCGCGCAATAAACTCATTCGAGCGATGGACCGTCAAATCCGCTCCATAGATCGTGAAGTGGCAAATAAAGCCAAAGAGATTGAAACTCTTGAGGCGCGTGTGGATTCTCTAAAAAGTGATTATGCTGATCTCATCAAGCTTGCACAGCGCCAGCAAAAACCCAGGGATCAAATACTCTTTATTTTAAGTTCAAAAAGTTTCGCTCAAGCAGCAAAGCGCATGCAATACTTTAAGGATATGGCGGCTTACCGTGAGCAACAAGTGCAACAAATTGCCATTGCTCAGGAAACTTTAGCACGAGAGCGAGAAGCACTTATTGCCAAAAAAGCTGAAAAAATTCAAGTACAAACGGCCCAGGAAGGTGAAAAAATAGCGCTACAAGCAGACGCCCAAATTCAAGAAGTGACCGTGCAAAACCTGCAGTCCAAAGAATCCACCTTGAAAAAGGACATCGATAAAAAACAGCGAGAGGCCCAACAATTGGAGCAACAAATCAAACGCATCATCGCGGAGGAAATGCGCAAAGCTAAAGAACGCGCGGAGCGAAGTAGTTTAGAAAATGAAGCGAAGGAATTGGGGCTTATTTCGGGCAAAGACTTTTCTTCACGCACCTCTAATAAGGCTTTAAAACAATTGATCGATAAAGCCCGCGAAGCGAAAGGGATGGATGTTCGTGATGANGGACCGTCATTTGCAATGACCCCGGAAGCTCGAGCGCTGGCAAATAATTTCGCCTCGAACAAAGGTGCCCTTCCATGGCCTGTGGAACGCGGGATCATTACGGGGAAATTTGGAAAACATCCGCACCCAATTGTTAAAGGGGTNATTGTGGATAACCCGCATATCGAAATTACGACAGAAGAAAGCGCTATCGTGCGCTCAGTTTTTGAAGGTGAAGTCAGTTCGGTCGTACCTATTCCCGGAGCTAACGTAATGGTACTCGTGCGTCACGGGAATTACTTCACTGTCTACAGCAACCTCATCAATGTAAAAGTAAAAGCCGGGGATGTCATCAGTCTTAAAGAGCCTATTGGCACTGCCTTTACAGACGAAGAAGGTAAAACTATGGTCCAATTAGGCATCTGGAAAGATGCCGACATTCAAGACCCTAATCCATGGCTCGCCAAATAAAACCCGATGTCAAAAATTTACTACCTCAGCACGTGCGATACCTGTAAACGAATCATGAATCAATGGAATCTTGACGGTGTGCAGTTACAAGATATCAAGCACGAACCCATCACCGAAGAGCAGATCGATGAAATGATCGCTTTGGCGGGTTCTACCGAAGCGCTCTTTTCAAAGCGTGCGAGGAAATACAAGGAATTGGGCCTCAAGGACAAAACGCTGAACGATGGCGATATCCGGGCGTTCATTCTCGAAGAATATACCTTCTTAAAGCGGCCTGTACTCATTCACGACGGCGCTATTTTCATCGGCAACAGTGCTAAGGTGGTCGCTGCCGCAGCGACGACTCTGGCATAGGGCATGGAGGCGGCCCCGAGAAAAACCGTACTTATTGCACACCTTGCTTTGCTTGGTGTTGCGCTCATTTACGGCGCATCCTTTCTCATTGCAAAAAACGCGATGCAAGGCGCTGTTCCGCCTCGAGCATTCATTCAATTTCGAGTAACGGGTGCTGCCCTGCTGTTTTGGATGCTCTTTCCCTTTTCTGGAAATGACCGCATAAGGAACATCCCAAGAAAGGACGTGCTGAGGCTACTGATCTGTGCCGCCTTCGGGGTTACCGCAAACCAATTGTTTTTCTTCGAAGGATTAAAAATAACTACGCCGGTCAATGCCTCCATCATGATGGTGAGTGGCCCAATAGCTGTGCTCATCGTGGGTGCACTTTTAGTGAAAGAACGCATTACTACTGAAAAATTGATTGGCATTTTATTAGGGGCATTCGGGGCGTTTTGGCTCATCTATTCGGGAAACCAATTTGACCTCAGCGGCCTCTTTGGCAACGACGTCTCGCGCGGCAATGTATTCGTACTCATCAATGCCACCAGTTACGCAACCTATCTCGTGCTTGTAAAACCACTAATGGCTCGGTATAATGCGCTCTTTGTTATACGGTGGGTCTTCACCTTCGGGGTGTTTCTCGTGCTGCCCTTTGGCGGACCGCAAATTCCCGAAATTCAGTGGGGACTTTGGAACGGACCCATAATTGGTGCTGTAGTGTTTGTCATTCTCGGCACCACGTTTCTCACTTATTTAGGCAATATCATTGCGCTAAAAACCCTGCATCCCGCTACAGTAGGGGCCTACATTTACCTGCAACCACTCATTGCCAGTGTACTCAGCCTATTCTTCGGAGGCGAGCAATGGAGCGTTCATATGCTTTACGGGGGTTCGGCGATTTTCCTTGGCGTTTATTTCGTGAGCTTTTATGGTCGAAAACGCAACGTCTAACGTGGCTTGAGTTTCCTACCTTAGCAGAAATTTTGTTTCCATGATTCAAAGCATGACCGGTTTCGGTAAAGCCATTGGCCAATTTGCTGGTAAAAAAATCACCGTAGAAATTCGCAGTTTAAACAGCAAAGGGTTGGATTTAAACNCGCGCATTGCATCCCTATTCCGTGAAAAAGAATTGGACATCCGTAAAATGGTAGGTGCCGCATTAAACCGTGGTAAAATCGATATCAATATTTACGCGGAGGTAACCGGTATTGAGAGTGCTTCGAGCATCAATATGGAACTGGCGAAAGCCTATCTGGAACAACTGACCGTTTTAGAACGAGAAGCTGCGACCAAAGGTGATTTGATTGCTGCCGTAATGCGCATGCCTGATGTAATGAGCAGCGGAAAATCGGAAATGAGTGAAGAAGAATGGGCCTTTTTAAAGGGCTTACTGCACGAAGCCATCGCCGCCTTGGTAGAATTTAGAACTCAAGAAGGAGCATCTATTGCTGTAGATTACGAGGAACGACTGGCATCCATTGAAGACGCCATGAAAGGCATCGAACCTCATGAAGGTGCACGTCTAGATGCTGTTCGCGAACGACTAATGAAGGGCCTTGAGGGTATTGAGGTGGATTCGAACCGATTCGAACAAGAGGTCGTATTCTACATCGAAAAACTAGATATTAACGAAGAGAAAGTCCGCCTAGCCAATCATATTAAGTACTTCCGCGAAACCATGCAGAAAGAAAGTACCGGGAAAAAATTGGGCTTCATCGCTCAAGAAATTGGNCGGGAAATAAATACGGTAGGTTCGAAAAGCAACTATGCGCCGATGCAGCAGTACGTCGTTCAAATGAAAGACGAACTGGAAAAAATCAAAGAACAAATCGGAAATACACTCTAATCCGCGACCACTACATATGAGTACTTCACAAGGTAAACTAGTCATCTTTTCCGCGCCNTCTGGTAGTGGGAAATCCACTTTGGTGCAGTACCTACTCAAAGAAGTTCCAGGGTTCGCTTTTAGCATCAGTGCCACTTCACGCGCCCCCCGCGGCACTGAGAAAGATGGAGTGGATTACTACTTCCTTTCTAATGAAGCGTTCCAGCAGCGTGTTGCTGAAGAGGCCTTCCTCGAATGGGAGGAAGTCTATCCTGGGACCTGTTACGGTACCTTAAAAAGCGAGGTTGAGAAAAGATGGGCCGCCGGTCAGGCTGTAGCCTTTGATATTGATGTCGTTGGCGGAAAAAATTTGAAGGCCCGTTACGGCGAGCATGCACTTGCGCTTTTTATTCAAGCACCAAGCATAGAAGAACTGGAGCGTCGACTCATTGTCCGCGGAACCGACAGCAGCGATAAGATCAAACAACGCATTGAAAAGGCTTCTTGGGAAATGGACCAAAGTCCATTCTTTGACCACACCATCATCAACGACGACCTGGACCGGGCGAAAGCAGAAGCAAAAAAATTACTGATCGAATTTTTAGCGAAGTAAAATGAAGGGGAAAATTGGCTTATTCTTTGGCACCTTTAACCCCATACATGTCGGGCATTTGGTATTGGCGGAGTACTTCTACCGCTACACGGAATTGGACCAAATCTGCTTTGTAGTCACACCGCATAATCCCTTCAAGAAAAAATCTACCCTATTGCCAGATCGAGAGCGGTTGCATCTGGTGCATTTGGCCATTGCGGATCAAGAAGGGATGACGGTAAGTGCCATCGAATTTTCACTGCCCCAGCCAAATTATACTGCACAGACGTTGGCTTACCTGCGCGAACAGCATCCGGAAGCCCAATTTTCGCTCATCATGGGCGAAGACAATCTTCGCGGTTTACACAAATGGAAAAACGTGGAAAGTATCGTTGATGCGCATGACATCTTCGTATATCCCCGTCATGCAAATGAAGTGATCGCAGAAAATCCGCACTTTGAAAAGCACCCTAAAGTGACTGTAGTTCAAGCACCGCGCATGGAAATAAGCGCAACNCTCATAAGGAACAGCTTTAAGGAGGGAAAACCGCTCAGCAACTTGCTGCCTAACGCAGTTTTTGAGTACATTGANGGAAGTAATCTCTTCCAATAATCCATGGCCACTTTCATCTCACGTATCGCTCTAGAATTAATCAATGGGCCGGGCGTACTGCATGAAAAACTGGTGCTTTTGCCCAACCAGCGTGCAGAGCTATTCTTGCGTGAAGCACTCAAGGAACACATTTCAGATACGGCACTCTTGCCCATGTTCACCACCGTTGATCAGTTCATTGCGCAAGCAGCGAATCTCGTCGTCCTCGAACCTTTGGCACTNATGGTACGTCTGTTTGATTGCTATGAACGAACACGTGCAGCGGCTTTACCGCAGGGTACAAGCGAGGGTTTAGGAAGTTTTTTGAACTGGGGCCAAACGCTATTGTCCGATTTCGGCGAAATTGATCGCTACCTCCTCAACCCAGCGCATGTATTGGGCGATTTATACAACGTTCAAAAACTAGCAGAATGGGATTTAGAGCCGGGTGAAGAAACTGCGTTAATGCGTCGGTATTCCGATTTTATCGCGCTCCTTCCCGAAACATACGAGGCCTTTACTGCCTCCTTGCTTGAAGATGGCGAGGCCTACAGCGGTTTGGCTGCGCGACACCTTGCTTCACATCCTGAGGCGGTTGCTGCTTTTCTTCACAAAAACGGTATCCAACACGTGCTCATTGCGGGTCTAAACGCGCTGAATACGGCAGAATTGAGCATTATTGAATCCGTACGCGAACAATGCCCTACACGAACGCTTTGGGATTTAGACCCGCATTACTTTAACGATCCGTTGCACGAAGCAGGTCATTTTCTTCGAGGCCACGTTCAACGTCAGAAAACATTCGGAAAAGATGTGCCTACTACCAAGGCAGTCGCAAGTGAATGGAAAACCATTCCAAAGCACATTCATCCCGTGGGGGCCAGTCAATATACGGGCCAAGCTAAGGCGGTCGCTGGCGCACTAGAAGACCTTAGAAAATCGGGCATTGCACCCAAGGATATCGCCGTAATTCTTGCCGACGAATCACTCCTGAATCCTGTACTCAGCTTCTTACCAGAGGCCTACGATAAAGTAAACATTACTATGGGCTATCCACTGGACCAAACGGCATTAGCCGGTACGGTACGGTTATGGATTTCGGTCATAGAATATGCCTTAAAAAATCAACGCAAAGCGGGAAAATGGACCTTTTACTACCGCTCCTTGTGCGCTTTGTTTACCGATCCGCTTTTCAATAAGTACTGGAGCGGACCTGCGGGTGAAAGTCCGATGGATTGGAATGCAGAGATCGTTAAAGTCAACCGTGTATTCACCAGTGCCTCTGAATGGGTGCGTCGGTGTTCTGGAGGTCCTGAGAGCTACGGAGCACTCTTTGAAGCACAAGATTCGAAAGGTTGGATCACCGCTATGCAAAACTGGCTGAAGCACGTCGGACGCACAGAAACACAAGATCCTGTTATTCAAAACACCGCCTACCATATTCATACGCTCTTAGCGCAACTTACGCGAACGCTTACTTTAGAAGTCGAGCCGCTCGTGCTTTTGAAACTGATCAAGCAGCAGCTTCGAAGCGGAACGGTTGATTTTGTGGGTGAACCCCTTGAAGGACTACAAATCATGGGAATTCTTGAAAGCAGGACTTTAGATTTCAAACACATAATCCTGGCTGGGGTAAATGAAGGGATTTTACCTGCCGGTCGCCGCTTTAATTCACTCCTTCCGTACGACATTAAGCGAAATTACGGCCTGCCTACCTATGAAGAGAAGGATGCCGTTTATGCTTACCACTTCTACCGGATTCAGCAGCGCTGTCTTTCATCGACCATTACTTTTAATACCGATAGTGAAGCTATGGGAGGCGGTGAACCCAGTCGTTTTTTAGTCCAATTAGAAAACGAACTGCAAAATAGCGCATGCACCGTCCATCCACGTACCTTCCTTCAAGGACCGGTCGCACCCAACTCTATGGAACAGCTATTCTCAGCGGAAAAAACACCCGCCGTTGTTCAAGCTTTTGAAGCATGGATGGCGCGTGGAATCAGTGCGTCTTCACTGAATGAGCTGACCAGCATGCCCGACCGTTTCTATCAAAAACGATTGATCCGTGTCGAAGAAGAGGACGAAGTTGAGGAGCAGGTTAGTGCGATGGTTATGGGAAACCTTATTCATAAGGGGTTGGAAAAAGTGTACGAATCTCATGTGGGAAAACCCATCACAACTATTGACATAGATCAGTGGACGGAACAGGCCTATGAAGCCGGTTTTAATTATTTGATCGAAGTGGAACGGTACTCAAAAAACGCCTTGACCCAAGGACGAAATTTACTGACGCTGGAGATTTGTAAAAAAATGATCCGCCAGTTCTTGAACTACGATGCTCGCCGTGCAGCACAGGGTACACTCATCTTGAAAGGAGTGGAAACAAAATTGGACTTTGAAATGCAGCACCCTACTCTAAAACTCCCGATGAAGTTTACCGGTGTAGTTGACCGACTAGAAGTGTATGACAATACCTTCATCATTTGGGATTACAAAAGTGGTGCAATTGGGCCGAGTGACCTCAGCCTCTCCGGACTAAGTGACCTCTGGAAGGGTAGTAAGGGGAAGCCTTTACAGATTCTTCTGTACGCTTGGTTGCTCTGGAAAAAGGAAGTAGTAACGCATCCTTTCCCTTGGCATTCGGGTATGTTTAAGCTACAAAGTGGACAACCGGAACATTTGCTTCGTGGAGCGGCATTGGGCAAATCCAACGATATTACGGAAGCGCTTCTTGTCGAATTCGAACAGGCGCTCTGTGATTACCTCCTTGGAGGTACACAGTAATGGATTGCCCTTTGTAGAGAAACCGAGGTATGAATTCAATTAATCGGTAACCATGACCCCACTACAACGCATACCCACAGCAGAAGATTTAAAAGCAGCACAGGACAGAATCGCCCCTTATATTCACAGAACTCCTGTTTTTCAATCGCAGCAATTCAACGACCGCGTTGGAAGCCGCTGCGTATTTAAAGGCGAACACCTGCAAAAAACCGGTGCGTTCAAAGCCCGAGGCGCCATGAATGCGGTACTGGTTCATAAAGAACGTTCGAAGGGAAACGGGTTTGTAACGCACAGCTCGGGCAATCACGGCGCCGCTTTGGCTTGGGCGGCGAGAACTATTGGCGAGAAAGCACACATCATTATGCCCAGCAATGCACCGAAGGCAAAAATTGAAGCGGTGCGCAGTTATGGTGGAATCATCGAATTCTGTGCCCCGACTTTAGCTGCACGTGAGCAAACTGCGAAAGCGGTGGAAGAAAAAGAGGGCGCTTTTTTCGTTCACCCTTACGACAACTATGATATTATCGCTGGACAGGCAACGGCAACCATGGAATTGCTCGAGGCGCATCCCGATCTAGAATACCTTTTCGTGCCTGTTGGCGGCGGGGGCTTATTGTCCGGCGCGGCGCTTGCAAATGCCTACTTTGGCTCAGCAACGCTTATAGGATGTGAACCTACCAATGCTTCCGACGCACACGAGAGTTTTTACAGTGGACATTGGGTTCCTGTGACCACTGCCGATACCATTGCCGACGGGTTGAAGACCTCATTAGGGAAGCGAAATTTCCCCATTATCCAATCCCATGTCGATGAAATTTCGTTGGTTACTGAGGCGGAAATTACAGCCGCTTGGCATTTTGTTTTGGCGCGATTGAAACAATTCATAGAACCTAGTGCAGCAACTGGAGTAGCTGCATGTCTTAATAAATTGGCACGGGGGAAAACGGGAATTATACTTTGCGGCGGCAATATGGATACCCAAAACTGGGCACTACGATAAGTTTACAGCCACTACGATAAGTCTGTTTGCGCTATTTTGAGTAAATCCCGTACATTTAAATTACCAACCAACAAACCTGGGAATTTCTCCTACAAAGGCATCGTCATTACGACGGTGCCTTTTTCTTTTTGAAAAGAGGTCGTAACCGTCCAATCCTTTGGTCTTTTACTTCTTGAACGATTAAAAG
>JGI26088J50261_1001772_pt1 | contig 11347 bp, 12 predicted proteins | sample SaaInl1SG_22_DNA_FD_50261 | JGI IMG/M metagenome (IMG submission 50261)
ATATTCGCCGCTGCACACTATTTCGCAGCCCTTGCGAATAACGGTGTAATTAAAAGCGCCGCCGGGACGAACTTCGTTATTCATGTCGCCGACACCGTCGTCGCCCATGTGCTCACCAAACATCCAATTGCCTGCGAAAGTGGGAATGAGCCAGCGATCGTAGAGCTTCTCTGCAGACACCGGAATAGTCTTCGAAAGCGAGGCCTTCGTTAACTTTTGTGCGGGCTTGTTTTCGGGTTCGCCGAACATGGAGAGTTGATCGTTCATTGTCGTCTTCTTCGAGAAAGTGTTTGCGATCCCGCCGCAAAGCCTTGCTAATCGGCGGCAGGCTCTTGGGCATATGGATTCGTCGGCATGAATTCGGGTTTTAGCGCCGCGCGTCTTGCCGCCGTTTTTTGCCCGTAGTGTGTAGCGAGATAGCTACGATTGTCGACTCGGTTGCCTCATCGATCGCGGGCATGCCATGGGATGCCTGCATTAGCCGAACTCGAATACGCCACACGTCTTCCGAGCCTGAATTTTGCGTCACTAGAGTCGCGCTATGGCAACGGGTACAGGTCGCTTGGACGGTTTCCTTGCCTTCGCCTTGGACAAACGCGTCGGTGGTCTGTGCAGCGACGCTGACGCTAGCGGCGAAAGCACAGGCGGTCAGTAAAAAGCGTAGGACAATTTTAATAGTCATAGCAGTCATCTCGTTACACCACCTGCACAGCGATGCGATGGGCGGTGTTATTTAGATACCCGCGCGGATTCCACCCGGGAATCACGAGTGGCTGAGAGCGCCCTTGGGTGTCCATGGCGCGGGCCCAAATCTCATAATAACCGGGCTGGGGAAATTGCAGCCAGCCACTAAAATCTTGCCAAGCAAGGCGGTTAGCAGGCGAGTTTACGCCGGTCGGCAACCACGTGGCGCCAAAATCTATCGATAGATAGACGCCGCTGACTTGATCGTCTCCTGCCCACGCATGGCCGCGAACAATTAAGCGTTCGCGCAAATCATGTGTGACGCCCGATTTTGGGAAGGTAATCAGCGATTTCACCGGCATAGATTCGATGATTTTCATGTCTTCATTAGGCACGCGGCTGCCCGGTGCGACGGGCTGTTTGGGCACCGAATAGGAGGGCGCTGCCATTTTTTCGCCGTCGTGGGTCTGGTTGCGAACAACCAGTTTGTTAAGCCACTTGCCGGAGACCGAGGCCGGCCAGCCTGCGCAGACAAGCCGCAGCGGATAGCCATTTTGCAAAGGTAAGTCTTCGCCGTTCATCTGCCAGGCGATAAGTGACTCGCGCTCCAGCGCCTTAGCGATAGGCACTCCGCGGGAAATTGGGTCGCGGTCGGCATCGCCAGATAAGTGTGTGTCTGCGCCGTAGTAACCAACGTATTCTGCATCGGCGCCAACGCCGCAGTAATTCAGCACATCGCGCAGGCGCACGCCGGTAAATGTTGGGCAACCTATTGCGCCGGTTGTCCACTGATTGCCACTTGCGGCAGGCACGAATTCGCTACGGCCATTGCCGCCGCATTCTAACTGCAGCTGCAGAGTGACTTCCTCGAAACGCTGCTTAAGTTCGGCGATCGAAAAACTTAGCGGGTTAACGCAAGACTCGCCGGCGATTTCGAGCGTCCAATTGTCGACATCGATGGTCGTAGGGGGCACGCCATTGTTGCGCACAAACATGTATTTGCTAGGCGTGATTGAGTCGTCAAGCAGGTGCGCGGGGGTTTCGGCGTTGAGAGGACGATCGTTGAGCACGATCAGTCCCTCTTTGCCTTCTATTTGCGCACTGCTCCCTTCGGCGGCGAAGGCAGCGGGGATTAGGCCCGCGGGCATAAAACGTGAGAACGGGATCGCTGCACCAATCGCTGCACTCATCGCCACCAGGCCGCTTTTCTTCAAGAAGCCGCGACGGCTCAGTGCGCTAGTCTCGCGTCCCCAGAGGCGCCGGTCAGCTGCGATAGGGTCAGCGGCATAGAGGCTATCGATGTGGCTCGGGCGGGCTTTTTCGTCGTCGTATTGGCTCATAGTCAATCTTCTAGGTTAATGCGTCTAGGCAATACGCCTGTCTACTGAGGGTTGGTTGCTTCGTCGCGTCGCGCGCCGGCAAGCACGCCCGGCAGGGAGTAATTTCCCTCATGACACGCGTATTCGTACATTTTGTCGGCGGTACGATTCATCGGGATCTGAGCAGACCAGTCATCCGTCCACGTGTCCGGATCGCTTGCTGTGAATTCGTAGTTGATTCGGTCTTCGCCCACGCGGGTAAAGCGTTCGATGATTTTAAAGTTCTCTGACGAGTTTCGAAAGCGCTGGCTTGGATTAAATTGGCTAGTAGTGACAACAAGCGACTCGCCTTCCCAATGGCCGATGGAGTCGCCAAGCCAAGGTCGGTGATTAGCGGACGCGGGTCAGCATCGATGCGAATGATGCGCGCGTCGTGCACCATCTCAACGAGAATCATGACATAGCCAGGCGACTGGACGATCTGGTAATGGTTGTTGTAGAGGATAGGTAGCATCGGCGGACCGCCGCTCGAGCTAAACGACAGCAAGCAGCGTTCAGCGAGAGGCCGAGCCTCGGGGCCTGCGTAAGCGCCGATCTCGGTTCGCATCCCAGCTTCGCTCTCAATGCGCGCCTGAGCCGCAGGGGTATACGCTGGGATGCGGCCGTCGCTTGGCGCGATTATGAGAGAGCTACGATATTCGCCATCGAATTCGGCGACGCGGGTACCGTCGTCAAACCAAAAGTTGTTGTAGCTGTCGGCGAGTTCGATCTTGCCCTTGTTAGGGGCAGCTCTGTTGGGATCGCTGGGCGCATCGGCATTGGCGCTGTAGTCGGCGACGGCCTGTTCTAATGCCATCGCTTCGAAACTAGACAGCACAAGTTGGTCGCCGAACCGAGGGTCGCGTTCGAGAGGCGTGATGGTGTTACTCGTCCAGATGCCCTGCAGGTCGGGTACGCCGTCGGACGTGAGCGGTACTTCGAAGCGAGTAGTTTGGGCGAGGGTGATCTGGCCAATCAACCACGCAACCGTTACCAAGCTCACTCTAAAAAGAAGGTGTGTATTCGAGCATCGGATGCGGCTCAATAAAGCGTTTGGCGTTGTTTTCATCGTCGTCTCCTGATCAAGTCTTATGATCGTGCTGCGCTTGGGGTCGAGTCGAATATCTTATCGGGCTAAGTGTAACTGCTGACAAACTCCGTTGCACGAGGTGGACATTGCCCCTCAAAATTCTAGCGTGCCGGCTTCAGCAATCGCAGTAGAAACCGATCGGTTATCCTCGCCAGCCGTGGATCGAAAACGCTGCGACTGTGATCGTCCGAATGCACTCGCAGCAGATCGCTAGACGTTACCTCAAACCCTGCCTCGAGCGCGAGCGCAATGGCTTGCTGCTCGGGCATTCTGTGCAGCGCATGATTGTCATTTCCTTCATCGCCAACATGATCGCTTATGCCGAGGACTCCGCCGGCTTTTAGCAGCGAATAGAGCATCGTGAGCAGTTCGCGCGCGCGCTGTGGATTTGGATTGGCGTAATCATGAAGTGTCAGTGTGAGAAGAATAAAATCGAGCGACTCGGGCGCAATGNCGAGACTCGTGGTTGGNGCGATGAGTTGTGTGACATTGTTTAGGTTTGCTGTACGAATTTTTGTGTCTAGCGCCTCGCCCTGCGTTATCGCTTGCCTATCTTCGATAAAGGCGCGGCCACGCTGCGTGTTCTGAGCAAAAACACAGCCGCTTTCGCCGACCGCCTGAGAAAGTACAACAGTGTAATAGCCTCCGGCGGCATAAAGATCGAGTACGCGCATACCCCGCTCAAGCGCTAAGAATTCGAGCGTTTGAACTGGCTTTCGTGTTTCGTCGCGCAAAAAATCAGTAACGTCTCGCTCGGGCGAGGAGAGCGCGCGAGTGAGAGCGGCTGAATCTAAGGCTTGCCTGCTGTCTGACGCCTGTGTGCACGAGTCAGCAAGGACATTGACGCCGTTGAGGACACGCTCAGGCGCAAGGGTCTGAGCGAACAAAGGTGCGGTGAGCATCAGGCCAGTTGCCAGAATGCTCGCGCGCAACCGATGCATTAGAGACCTACGCCCCGCGCGACTAGATACGCGCAGATAAAAATAACGGCGAGCGTGAGAAATTTCCCACGCACCAGTGAGCGTGACAAAGTCGGAGTCTCTATTTTCACTTCGGCATCGTCATCGCCTACAGCATGGCGTCCTTCTAGTCGGAAAAACTTGGTTGCGGGTATAGAGCAAAGCAGCATACCGAAAAATAAGCCGAGCTTGGTGTGAAAAAGAGAATTGGGGCTATAGAAGCTGGCAGGTTTGCCAACGCCTAACCACAGCACTAAGCCTGCAATCAGCACCACGGCGCTCGCCGCCCAAAAAGCCATGTCGACTCTGTAGAGGTTGCGCGCGTCTTCGCGGGTGATTTCGGGTGCAAAAGCGATATAGTGGATAAGCACTGTTGCAGAGACGACGAAAAGAGCAGCGAAATGCACAAGTCGAATGAGTTCGTAGGCCATCGAAATTAGTCCTTTAGTCATGAGGGCGGCCGTAGTATACCGCTAAAGCCCCAGCCCCACAGTGAGTGAAACTGGTCAAATTACTGGTATGCTCAGATTCCAATAATGTGACACATAACATTATTGAGTAAAAATAAAACAATAAGCCCTAAGGATATTGCACTATGAGTGACCCTGATACGATGGCGCAGGCCGATCAAACTCACCTTAAGATGAGTATGCGCAAAGTCGCATTAACAGCGCTCGCTGGAACCAGCATCGAGTGGTACGACTTTTTTCTCTATGCCACCGCTGCAGCGCTGGTTTTCCCCAGCGCCTTCTTTCCGGGCAGTGATCCTACTATAGGGCTGGTCCTGTCGTTCGGCACCTTTGCCTTTGGTTTTATCGCACGTCCATTGGGCGGCATCATCTTTGGTCATTTTGGCGACAGAGTAGGGCGCAAAAAGACGCTGGTTATTGCTCTGTGGATGATGGGTATCTCTTCAACTCTGATTGGATTGCTACCGACGTATGCAACCATCGGTGTCGCAGCGCCAATTATCCTATGTCTGCTGCGCTTTGCGCAGGGACTCGCAATAGGCGGGCAGTGGGGCGGCGCTATGCTTCTGGTTACCGAAAGCGCGCCTGCGGATAAACGGGGTTATTACGGTGCTTACGCGCAGGCGGGAGCGCCCGTTGGCGTTATTCTAGCTAATATTGCGTTCATTCTAATTAGTTCGTCGATATCCGAAGAGGCCTTCATGGATTGGGGCTGGCGGGTGCCGTTTATCTCGAGCGTCTTGCTCATAGGCATTAGCATGTATGTGCAATTGCATATGGAAGACACCGCCGCGTTCAAAGAATTGCAAGCGATTAAAGAAAAACGCGATGCCCAGTCGCCGGTCAAAATAGTTAGGCGCTCGCCAATCATCGAAGCGCTTATCAAATACCCCAAACGGATTGCTCTCGCAGCGGGTGCATTTCTTTCTATTCAGGTAGCGTTTTATATTCTCATTGGTTTCGTTCTCGCCTACGGAGGCGATGCCGATGGTGCGGCGATCCCGCGAGACACGATGTTATTTGCTGTCCTCATCGCCTCGGCTATTCAAGTGCCTACTCAGTTTTGGGCCGCGTCCTATTCGGATCGTCACGGTCGGCGGGGAATATTCATGCTTGGCGCAGTGCTCACCGGNGTTTGGGCCTTCGCGCTGTTCCCNCTCATCGACACAGGCGAGTTCTGGCTGGTAGTGCTTGGTATTAGNGGCGGCCTCGCTTTTCTGGGTNTAATGTATGGNCCACAAGCTGCGTTCTTCACTGAACTNTTNAGCACCGAGGTGCGCTATTCGGGCGCCTCACTTGGCTATCAAATTGGTGCAATCGTGGGTGGCGCTTTCGCCCCAACTATCGCGACGATTCTGTGGATCGAATACGACATAGTTTGGGTGTCTGTTTATATTGCGGGCGCGTCACTGCTTTCGTTGATCGCTGTGAAAATGCTAACCGAAACGTATCAGTCGAGCCTGAGCGATGTAGACTAGACGCTATTTCTTAACCCAGGCACCGCTCGCGTTTTGAACATAGTTTCCCGCGAGCGTTGCCTGTTCTGCCTGTTCAAAAGCGAGCGCCTGTACTTGCTGTAACGAGAGATTGTTTTTCTTCGCAATCTCTTCGTACCGCGCTTTGCGTTCTTGGTTAACTTTTGCAACCAATGCTCGAATCTCAGCACTTGCGCTACTAGTTACGGCGCCAAGGTAGCCGTCGCGCTGTTCCCCAACTACGCCCGACTGCTTAGCGTCTTGTAGGGCATCGGCTAGCGCCAACGGTGATAAGGCTAGTAGCACGAGTAGGCAAATGCTGCGAAAGAGGCTTATAGGCGAAGTATTCATCGTTTTTTTCATGTCGTTTTCTTCCGTGTAGATCGTCGACTGATGCTGTTGACTCTGTGGCTTCTTGTTAGAAGAGACCGCTGTCGGCGGTGAAAATCCCATCGAGTTCTTGTTCAACTTTAACTCTGATCTCATGTTCTATACGCACATTTAGGTTTATGGTGATCGGCTCGTTCGGCACAGCGACCTGTACGGTTGGCGTACAGCTCGTCATAAAAAGGCCGAGGGCAATTATTGCTGTAGTACTTAGTTTTAGCATGTCCGATTCTCTTGGTCTCGTCGAATAATGCCCCGAAGGGCTTTCGGGGAAGGCATCTGTACTAACGCCCGCAAAATAGTCCTGAGCTTTCCTAATGTCAATCTTAGTCTGATGGCATTAACGGAGGCTGAACAGGGCTTACTTTGCGAGCCTTTGCTCCAATTCTTCGGTCAACTTGCGGCTTGCTTGTAGGCTTTGTAACAGCGAGCGAAGGTTATCGTTTATGTTCACGTTCAGGTTAATAGCCTGACCCGCATTCAACTCCGGATTGCTTCCCGATAACACAACGCCGAGGCTTAGTTCTCCTGCCTCATCTAATTCGAGGGTCGTGTCGAGCGTAGTGAACTGGTAGTTGGCAAGCGCTTCGTTGACGAGCTGTATGCTTTGATTACCGCTGGTGATTCCGCCTAAAGGCGTGTAGCGGATACTGCCTCCAGGTTTCAACGCCGAAATTAACCCCTCGCTGACCGTCACTGTGCTGCCATTTTCATCTTGTTTGAGACTGAGCGGCAAATAGCCGCTTATTGATCCTTGCACGACAACCTCAGGATAATTGGCGAGGCTGACTATTGAGCCGAGGTCTATGCCGCTAAGGACGACATCTATCGCCTGTTCTTGATAAAGGTTTTGCGATGAGCCGGTCAGTGTAAAAGTGGGAATCGTAATTTCGCCGCCAAGAAAATCCGCGCGGATAGCCTTGGCCGTGAAATTATAACTACTCGGATCGAGAGCGAAGAGGTAGTCCAACCGAATGTTGTCGAACTGAAATCCCGAGTCGATGTTTGCGACTGAAAAGGCGGTCGGCTGTGCAGTAAAAAGGGTGAATTCTTGTTCTTGAGAGTAGGCCAGTTCGGCGAAAATTTCCGTGCTCGCGCCGACGAAAAGTGTCTCTCCCGCGAAACCGCTTACCGCATTAATTTTTGCGACCAAAGGGCCACCCAGAACCCATGCGTTACTTTGCTGACGACTCCAGCCAAGGTCTATACGCATCTCCAGTTTCCCCGCCACAAGGTCAGCTTTGCCAACAAGTGTTTGGAGGTCGGGAGGGTTAACCCATGCCGAAAGCGGTGATTTCAGAGAAAACCCAGCTGGTTCAATACGCAGATCAAGGCTGCCGGTGTCGCGCGCGAAACTGTGANCGATTGAGGCGCCAGCGAAAGGCTTGCCGGCGATACTAAGCTCAGCAACAGCAGTGGCGTCGAGTGTGTCGGCATCGATTGAGGCGCTCAGCCGCGGGCTATTGAGCTCGACGCCTGCGAGATTAAACGTTGCTTCAGTACTGTCGATTTTCCCGCGAATCGAACTGACGCGACCAAGGTGAGCCATAAGGTCACGCAGCTCAAACACCAGCTCTCCCGACGAAGATTGCGTCTGCCATGGTCCGAGCCGAAGAGTCGAAAGCGGTGAGGATAAATCGATCTCTCCCGCTTGATAGGCAAATCTCAGCGGCAGCTCAACTGACAGCGTTTTTAGNTGCAGGAGGGTTCGAGGGCTTTGTACCGTATTGGCATCAGCCTCAGCCAGAATCTCGGACTCCGCACTCATCGGTATGCTAAACCACGCGCTCCCACTGGGTTCGGCAAGCATTGTGAGGGTGAGTTCACCTGCGCAGCGCTCGAGTCTTGTACAAGTTACGTCTGCGTTGCTCACTGTGACCCTACTAACCGCATCCTTAAGAAGCGCTGTGCTTACCTCAAGTGTCGACGGAGTAATCCTTAGGGCTAGCTGCTCGCCTTCAGCCTCGATTGCTAGGGTGATGTTGTCGTTGGGAACACGAACAGTCATTTCGTCGTCAGAGCCAACGATCTGCTGAATTAAAGCGGATAAATCAACAAGAGATGCGAAACCGGTATCCGCTTCGATACTGAGCGCAAAAGCATCCTTCTCTGCCGTCCCGCTAACAATAGCCTCGTCTCCATCGAGGGCAAGCTTGGCAGAAAGCGTCATCCTATCTTGCTCGGGTAAAGCAAGCGCCGCGGTCAACGATAGGGGACCGGCCTCTGAGTTAAGTGCATTCTCAGCGATCTCGGCGGCCAAATTGATATCCATGCCCCCGTCAGGCAGTTTGAATACATTGAGCTCGGCCCGTATCTGAGGAGCGAGTGAGTCGTCGGCTCCAAGAGTCAGCAGCATCGACTTAATCGACAGTGAATTGACTGGAAATGATAGCAGCTGCTGTTGCAATAAAAAGAGCGGCGCGAGCTGCGCGGATACAGACGGTTGTAGCAGGCTTTCGGTCTCTGATGCCTTTGCTGGTGCTCTGATCTTCGCCTCAGCTATGGCAATTGAATCAAGTCGTCCGGCAACCAAGTCGCGTAAACCGAAAGCAATTTCAGTGTCTATTAGCTTGAATGAATCTCCTTCGTAGGCGCCACTGGCTGTCTCGATTGAGAGCGTAAAGACTCTTCTTCCTTTATGACGTTTTGCGCGTACGGGGGCCTCGATAACCAGCTTTTGGAGTACTATACCCTGCGACAACGCAATGTTTTTCGCCAGTGGATTGATTATCATTGCAGGGGCCGCAAGCAGTAGGGCGCAGCCGCCAATCACCGCAGCTAGCACGCTTGCCGCTGCGATGAGGAGCGGTTTCTTTAAGGCTCGTAGCGTTATAGACATAGTCTCGATTCGTTAAAAAGGGGCTGACGCAACTGTGACTGCAAATCGCACAAATGGTGCAAACCTTTAATTCATCATTATGGCCCCAAACACTAGTTTAACTTTTATTGAGATCAGGCGAGGGTAAATTATGGAAAATTTCACTCCTTTGAGCGCGCTTATCGGCGGCTCTTTTATAGGTCTTTCGGCAGTGATTATGCTGGCAGGTAATGGAAGAATAGCCGGCATAAGCGGCATCTTAGGCGGCGCAATATCCTCGCGCGGCGAGGAGAGGCGTTGGCGAGTTTTATTTCTCGCCGGTCTCCTGCTCGCAACGCTGCTCTATCAGTTTATCTCAAGCTCGCCGATTACAATCGAGACCCAAGCCAGCCCCGAGTTCCTCGTCGTTGCGGGGCTTTTGGTTGGCTTTGGCACGAGGCTTGGAAGCGGTTGTACCAGTGGTCATGGTATCTGCGGGATTGCCCGCTTTTCAAAGCGTTCGTTCGCTGCCACTGCGACGTTCATGTTATTCGGTTTCATCACGGTCTATGTTACCCGTCATCTGATGGAGATAGGAATATGAGTATCGCGACGGATCAAAAAAACCATGAGAGCACGTTTGCCCATTCGACAGTTGCACTGCTATCAGGACTGCTTTTCGGGCTAGGGCTTATCATTTCGGGCATGGTCAATCCTGGCAAGGTAATCGGCTTTTTGGATCTCGCGGGAGACTGGGATCCGAGTCTACTCTTCGTCATGGGCGGGGGTGTTGCTGTCACTACGGCGACTTTTTGGTTGGTCTTGCGTCGTGAGCGACCGCTCTTCGAGAAGAAATTCTTTTTGCCTACCAAAGCTGACCTAGATGGCCGCTTGCTGATAGGTGCGGCGCTATTCGGTATCGGTTGGGGAGTTGGCGGCCTCTGCCCCGGTCCCGCGATCACGGCGCTGGCGACGCTTGACCCCTCGGTAGTGCTTTTCGTCGGCGCGATGCTTTTAGGGATGGTGTTGCAAAATCTTGTCGCTGAGTGACGACGCGCGTAGGCCCGACAGGGGGCTGCATTCTTCGATCAATTGGGAATGATTGCGTACTGATTTTAGCCGTCTTCTGTGCGCGTTCTCTGATTAGAGAGGCGCACAGAACAGAGGAATGGGGGGCGTTTTGTCGTGAACTTGAGGTTACTGTCCGTTAGACATAGTCATCGCGTGTTGCATGTTCATTGCCTCACGTGAACGATTGCGCTCAGACTGAGAGAGCTCACCTACTGCGGGGCCACCCTGATTGTAGATTCCACCACGCAAAGCGAACAGAAGATACTCCTCGGGCAGTACGTTATCGCTTTCATTGTCGGTAAAGCGCGCAACGGCCGCGTCTATTAGCTCCGCGCGATTATCAAGGTTTGGATACGCCATGATGTCGGCGACAAGGGTTTCGAGCACATTCAGGTTGTCCAAAATAATCGTTGCCTCGGGCGACTGACTATAGAGGTCAGGTGCGATAGCAGCGGCCATGGGAAGCTCGGTTGGTGCAGGGTACATGCTCATGCCGCCCGCCGAGCCGATCTTGTTCTCGAAGCGTTCCATAACGACGTCAATGCCGCCGCTGAATTGATCGTCGACATTGTCACGGATGATCGCTTCTAGCGAGGCAAGTTGCAGCCATTGTTGAGTCCACAGAAATCCACTTAGGCGTGGAAATGCAGTCTTAAATGCATTCGCTTGGGGATGGTTTACGAGCAGAGTAGTGTCTTTAGGTGTCAGAGCTACTGAATGGCGGGTATCAGACTTATAGTCTGCAATTGCTGCCTCTACGGCGGCACGCTTATCGGTAATCGACGAGTCGGCGTAGATAGCAAAGAGCGCATTCTCGAACGCGCGCCCGTGTTTGAATACTTGAGAGGTGTGTCGATTTAGCGCGCCACTGTCATCGAATGCACTGGCTGCCTGTGCATCAGAATATTTCTCGCGCATTAGATTGCGAAGATTAATGCGAGCCTCGACCTCCATGTCTCCATAGGGGCTATCCATGCTCATACCCATATGCATATTGTCACCATGACCCATGCCCTGAGCCATCATCTCTTTCATAGTCATGTTGGCCATCATGGT
>JGI26088J50261_1001773_pt1 | contig 11342 bp, 9 predicted proteins | sample SaaInl1SG_22_DNA_FD_50261 | JGI IMG/M metagenome (IMG submission 50261)
CAACTACAAGAAGTAGGCACACCTTTGGAATTTGGCTACTTTGATCGTCCCACTTTATTCATCGCAGGCGGCGCAAGCGGCTACATTGCAGCGGAAGACGAAGATGCCATTTTAGACCATTTCCCTGCTGCGCACATCGAGACCATTGCTAATGCAGGGCACTGGGTGCATGCAGAGGCTCGAGAACCGTTCTCAGCATTGGTAGTTGACTTCCTAGAAGATCTAGTCTAGAACGTCTTTAAGTTCAAAATGCAAGTACTGTACAGCACCTTGACGCTGCACGAGCGCATCGGCTAGATCGGGTTTGCCTAAGAATACCCACGCTTTATTACTAAAGTCGTAGCGCTCGAGCGGTTGCGTAAACAATCCACGGTCCAATTTATCATTGCGATTGGCATCTTCATACACCTGTACCATGAAGCGTTCAGGCAACTGCACCTCAACATACGCAGTATCAGCTGGTGATTGGATTTCCGCAAAGCCCACTGCAAGTCGTTGTTCATTGGCATCCAATATTTCGTAGGCAATACGTGCAGGATATTGATCCGCAGCAGCNCAAGTGAAGTAGAGGCCTGGCTTTTCTTGGGCAACTACCGCGCTTGTAAAAAAGGCGAATAGCAGAAGNACGGTTCTAGTCTTCATACTCGATCTCAACTCCTTTTTTAGCCAATAGCGCACCGTTTGCTTTNAGCGAATCCAAGACTTCTTCATAGATAGGTATAAAGACCGTTGGGTTGTCGCTGTAAAAGGCAAAGCTGGATTTGAATTGGTCTTCAGTGATTCCATGCTTTTCATAGACCTTCGCGTAATAATCTTCGATACCGTTGGTATCGCCCAACATAATGGAACCGTTACGCGCACCCTCTATTACGTGAATATCAACCATGATCGGCATCATCTGCTCTGGTGTCAAAACAGTTTCAGGGATCTGAACCTCGGGAGAAGCGCACCCTATGAAAAGGATGAATAGTACGCTTGCAAAATAGTGCCCGAGTCGCATCATGTTTTAGTCTCTATCAAATACTAAACGCGTACCCAACACGCTATCGTCTAATTTACCCTCTTTATAGGCAAGGTGACCACCTACAAAAGTGTGCGTCACTTTGGATTTGAACAGCGTTCCTTCAAACGGGGACCAACCACATTTGTACAAAATATTCTGCTTATTCACGTTCCAGGGCTGGTTCGGCTCAACCAATACTAAATCTGCATGGTATCCCTCNCGTAAAAAGCCCCGCTCCTCCATTCGGAACAAAATTGCCGGGTTGTGACACATCTTTTCTACCATTTTTTCGATCGTAAAGGTTCCGTCGTGCACCCGTTCCATCATCGCAGGGAGCGCGTGTTGCACCAACGGACCACCAGAAGGTGCGTTCAAATAGGTATTTGCTTTCTCATCGAGGGTGTGCGGTGCATGATCTGTGGCAATCACGTCTAAACGATCGTCCAGTAGTGCTTTCCAGAGCGCCTCTCTGTCAGCTGAAGTCTTTACTGCTGGATTCCATTTGATGTGGCTGCCTTTTTTTGCGTANTGGCTATCATCAAACCACAAATGGTGTACACAAACCTCAGCGGTAATGCGCTTTTCTGCCAATGGCTTNCGGTTGGAAAACAGCTTCGTCTCTTTTCCGGTACTGATGTGAAAAATGTGTAATCGGCTGTTGTATTTTTTCGCAAGATTTACCGCAGTCGATGAGCTCAAGTAACAAGCCTCTTCACTGCGAATGATCGGGTGCTGTGCCATGGGAATATTGTCNCCGAACTCAGCNTTTGCCCGCTCCAAATTCGCTTTGATCGTTGCTTCATCTTCACAATGCGTAATCAATTGGTGGTCCAATTGAAATATACCTTCCAAGGTCTTCTGCTCGTCTACCAGCATATTACCGGTAGATGATCCCATGAAAATTTTAATTCCAGCAACATCCCGCTTGCTAACTTTTTTCAATTCTTCGAGGTTGTCGTTCGAAGCACCCATATTGAAGCTGTAGTTCGCTAATGATACTTGCGAAGCACGAGCATATTTCTTCTCTAACTCCTCAATGGTCAAGGCTGCTGGCTTTGTGTTCGGCTGCTCCATGTAAGAGGTTATACCCCCGGCAACCGCTGCACGAGATTCAGAATAAATATCCCCCTTATGGGTTAACCCCGGCTCTCTAAAGTGAACCTGATCATCAATGACTCCCGGCAAAAGAAATTTACCGTTCGCATCAATGATGGTTACGTTCCCGTTTTTTGGACCAATGGACCCGTCAATTTTTGCGATTCTTCCGTTTTCCACGAGTAAATCACCTTCAAAGACTTCACCCTCATTGACTATGCGGGCATTTTTAATGAGATACGATTTTAACATTGTATTCGGTAGGGGTTTTTTAAGGTTTCGTGAACCAACTCCAAATTTTCAATTTCATCACACCAAAGATGGCTTCTTTGATGATGCCACTCGACATTTTACTAGTCCCTTCTGTACGGTCGGTAAAAATCACGGGGACCTCCTTCAAGGTGAGCCCTTTGCGCCAAGCAATGAATTTCATTTCAATCTGGAANGCGTAGCCAACGAAGTGAATTTTTGAAAAATCAATCCCCGCTAAGGTTTCACGTTTGTAGCATTTAAAGCCCGCCGTTGCATCCTGTATGGGCATGCCAGTGACGAATCGAACATAGACAGAAGCAAAATAACTTAACAGCACTCTGCTCATGGGCCAATTGACCACATTTACACCCTGAACGTAACGNGAGCCAATACTCACATCAGCGCCTTCTGTACAAGCCTCAAGAAGTCTAGGTAAATCCTCTGGGTTGTGTGAAAAATCACAATCCATCTCAAAGACATGCGAATATTCACGCGCTAGNGCCCATTTAAAACCGTGAATGTANGCGGTACCTAAGCCCAGTTTACCCGTGCGTTCTTCCAAATGAATTCGTCCGCCGTGTACCTCCATCAAGCGACGAACAGCCGCCGCTGTTCCGTCGGGTGAGCCGTCGTCAACGACCAAGACCTCGAAGCCGCCAGGCAACGCCATAACGGTATTGAGCATCTTCTCGATATTTTCAATCTCGTTGAATGTAGGTATAATGACTAATGCGCGTAACATGCAGCAAATGTAGGAAAGAAAGCGCTAGTTTAGTGGTATGAAATTGGATGTGTATACACGAAAAATTCACTGGAAGATTGCGCTCATAGCGTTCGGGACCATCATTGGCCTCGCCTCGCTTTTTTACACCGAATCGTTCCTNAAAGAATTGCGTGCGGAAGAGGAATTAAAAATTAAGCGTTGGGCGGAAGCTGTCGAAGCCGTTTTTTTCGCCGAAGACGACGTTAACCTTAGCTTTTATACCCAAATCATCCAAGACAACAAGACNATTCCGGTCATTCTTACCGACAGCAAAGGCACCATCATCGCNCACCGCAACCTGAATACACCGGAAACGAACCCAGAAAAATACCTACTACGAAAGTTGGACGAATTTAAATCCAGTGGTAGCGTTTTAGAAAATTCATACGCAGATGGGCAGGTCAATTTTCTCTATTACAAGGGGTCTAACCTCCTCACTAAGTTGCGCCTTTACCCGTTGATATTATTAGGTGTTATTGGGGTATACATGCTCATCAGCTATATGGCATTTTCGAATGCAAGACGTTCCGAGCAAAACAAAGTCTGGACAGGTATGGCTAAAGAAACTGCACACCAGATTGGCACGCCATAAGTGCATTAATGGGTTGGTTGGGCTACTTGAAAGAGCAGTATCCTAAAGAAAATGCCTTTGGAGAAATGGAAAAAGACATTGATCGGTTAACGGACATCACTGACCGATTCAGTAAGATCGGCTCCCAGCCTGAACGAACCGATAAAGATCTTGACGATACCATCGAAAAAACAGTAGACTATTTGAGAAGCCGTTTGGGTAATAAAATTACGCTGTCGCTCGACATGGACGGATCCCGAGCATCGAATCACAACCAACAATTGATCAGCTGGGTCCTAGAAAATATGATCAAGAATTCTGCTGATGCCATGGACGGTTCGGGTACAATTTCTGTTGAAAAAAGAACACAATCTAATCGAATGATTGTACTTATAAAAGATACAGGACGCGGGATAACGCAAGCGGACCAGCGCAAAATCTTCGAACCCGGCTTCACAAGTAAGAGTCGCGGTTGGGGCCTTGGCCTGAGCCTTGCAAAACGCATTATTGAAGAATACCATGGCGGGAAATTGACCCTGGAACAAAGTATTCCCGGGGAAGGCACGACCTTTAAAATTAGCCTTCCAATCGCTTAATGAACACCTCCACGCTCTATTTGCATATCCCCTATTGTAGGCAGGCTTGTCACTATTGCGACTTTCATTTTTCTACCCAGCGTTCAACGGAATCGGCCTTGCTAGAGGCGATGCGCAATGAAATAACATTGCGAGCAAACCAAACGCCATGGAGCGGAACTACCTTAAGCAGTCTTTACTTTGGAGGCGGAACTCCAAGCTTTTTGGATACAGCAGAAATTGCGCGGCTCATTGCGCATGCAAAGTCCCTGTTTTCTTTTTCCTCGACCATTGAAATTACACTCGAGGCTAATCCTGACGATATCACGCCAGAGAAGTTAGAAGCCTGGCACAGCATGGGTATTACAAGATTGAGTGTAGGCCTTCAAAGTTTCGACGACCACGATTTACGTTCCATGAATAGGGCCCATAATGCCGCGCATTCCGTACAATGTCTAAGGTGGATTGCGGAGGGGCCTATCGAAAATTACAGCGTAGATTTTATGTACGGTATGCCCGGAAGTTCAGTGGAAAGCTGGAAGGACCAATTGGACCAGTTAGCCACCTATTTACCCCCTCACCTCAGCTGCTACGCATTAACTGTTGAGGAAAAGACAGTACTACATCATCAAATAAACTCCGGTGAAACCTCACAACCTTCTGACGAAATTATAGTCGCACAATTTGAAGCATTGCGAGCATGGGCAGGGTTACACGGCTATACGCACTACGAATTATCAAATTTCGCACTACCCAATAAACACAGCAGACACAACAGCCACTATTGGAGCGGCCGTCCCTATCTGGGGGTCGGTCCTGGCGCACATTCCTTCGATGGTGCGCAGCGCTGGTGGAACGTATCAAACAACACCTTGTATGCGCAAGGCGCAGAAGTACCCTCGAAAAACTCACCGTCCTTGACCTGCTGAACGAGCGCCTCATGGTTCGGCTTCGTACCTCTGAAGGGTTCCGTTGGGAAACAGATGTTCCCAATACTTTAGGTGGGCCGGAATTAGAAGTGTTGCAACGAAGTGTTGCCCGCGCCANATCCAAAGGACGCTTACAAAAAANAAGCAANGGATTTGTAATTCCTCCCGAGCAATGGATGCAGAGCGACGCCATCATAGCTGAACTATTTTTAAGCCCGCTGGATCACTAACGAGGTCATTCGTCGAAAAGAGAGTATCTTGAGTTTTAAACCAAATCCTAGCGCCCAATAAAACTGGGTGTCGTAGCAATTTATGAAGCTGACTATTGATTTTTCTGAGCCCGTTGCAGATTTAAGCCTAGCCNTAAGTGACGTCGCACGTGCGTGGTATATAGATGCCCCTAAATTCTCACCTGTAGTATTGGGGGATTGGAAAGGAAGTGTNGCACAAGGTGGAAGTGTCAATTTTTTCAATGTAGAATTTAACCCTCATGCTCACGGTACGCATACAGAAACCGCTGGGCATATCACAAAGAAGCGCCACAGTATTAACAAGCATTTCCGCGATTTCATGACAAAGTCACTCGTGCTCACNCTGCCTGTAAAAGACGGNAGAGTGCANGTCGCAGACTTTCATGCTGTTTGGAAAAAGGCCGAGGAAAAAGGCTGGGTTTTCGCTGCACGATCGATTGTTTTGCGCACAAATACAGCGGAAAATCCAACAGAAAAATTGTTCAGTGGGACGAACTGGCCTTTTCTTGAAGCTGAAATTGGCCTATTTCTCCGCGAGGAAGGCATCGATCACTTAATCATCGATCAGCCCAGTGTAGATAAAGAGGAAGACGGCGGTGCCTTAGCCTGTCACCATGCTTTCTGGGGACCAAATCCTGAAGAGAGCCTTCACCGCACTATTACGGAGTTGGCATATGTGCCACCGACAGTGGCCGATGGTCCGTATGCATTATTGCTTCAGGTAGCGCCGATAGAAAATGATGCTGCACCGTCTCGACCACTACTTTATACTTTAGCCTAACCTTTTTTTACTTTTCTGTTTCTTGCATCAACTGCAGCAAGGGTAGCCATATTCACAATCTCACGAACTGAAGCGCCCAATTGNAGTACATGCGCACTGCTCTTTGTTCCGATCAACATAGGACCTATGGCCTCAGCGGCACCAAAACTTTGAAGCATTTTATAGGTAATGTTTCCTGCCGCAAGGTTAGGGAAGATGAATACGTTTGCTTGGTGACCCACAAGGTCGGAAAATGGAAAACTCTCCTTCAACAGTTCCGGCTCCAAAGCAAAATTCGCCTGCATTTCACCNTCAACGATCAAATCAGGATGNTCCTTGCGAAGGATTGAACTGGCTTGTGCCATTTTACGCGCATCAGGACCATTAGACGAACCAAAGTTAGAGTAACTCAAAAGAGCCACTTTAGGGGTAATGTTCGTTCTTTTAACCGTATCCGCCACNTTTAATACCATCTGCACCAAATCCTCAACGGTCGGGTCTAGATTAATGGTGGTATCTGCGAAGAACATTGGTCCTCTTTTACTCAGTAGGATATACATACCAGCTGCCTTTCGCATGCCCTCCTCCATTCCGATAATGCGAAGAATTGGACGAAGCGCTGTTGGATATTTAACCGTCAAACCACTGATTAATGCGTCCGCAGCACCATCCCGCAGCATCATATTTCCATAATACTCCCGCGATTTTATTTTCGAGCGGCATTCACCCATGGTCCAGCCTCTGCGCTTTCTGAATTCGTACATCTGTGCAGCATATTCCTCACGGCCTGCGCTATCTGCAGTCACATCGATAAACTCTGCTTCCTGAAGTTCAAGCTGGTATTCTTCGATAATTGCGGCCATTTTTTCTTTTGATCCCAAAAGAATCGGCTTCGCAACACCATTGTTAATGAGGATTTCTGCGGCCTTTAGAATCCGGTAGTTGTCCCCTTCGGTGAAGACGATACGCTGCGGATGCCTACGTGCGTTTTCATTTAATAAACGGATAAACTTATCATCGCGTCCTAACCGGTCGCTCAATTCACGTTGATACGCCTTCCAATTCGTAATAGGTGCCTTTGCAACGCCACTTTCCATTGCCGCTCGAGCCACTGCTGGGGCGACGGTCGTGATTAAACGAGGATCGAAAGGCTTTGGAATTATGTAGGTGTTGCCAAAAGTCAGATTACTCTCCGCATAAGCAAGATTAACTATCTCCGGTACAGGTTCTTTGGCCAATTCAGCAATGGCACGTACTGCCGCAAGCTTCATTTCTTCATTAATTTTTGTCGCTCGAACATCTAATGCGCCACGGAAGATAAACGGGAAGCCCAGTACATTATTCACTTGGTTAGGATTATCACTACGTCCGGTAGCCATTATAATATCCTGACGAGCCTCCAATGCGTCTTCGTAAGTAATTTCTGGATCTGGGTTCGCTAAAGCAAAAACGATCGGGTTCGGTGCCATACTTTTTACCATGGCTTTCGAAACAACCCCACCCTTTGAAAGACCTACGAATACATCCGCACCTTTCATTAATTCTGCAAGTTCTGCTTCTTTATGGTTTTTTGCGAAAATCTCCTTTTCAGATGTCAACTCACCTCTAGAGGTGATAATGAGTCCCTTAGAATCGCACATGAACAGATTTTCCGACTTCACGCCCAAGGCTAAATACAACTTCGCACACGATATTGCTGAAGCGCCCGCACCATTAAAGACCACCTTGATTTTATCGATCGTCTTATTAGAAATCTCCAAAGCATTCAACAGTGCTGCCGCGGTAATTATGGCCGTTCCATGCTGGTCATCATGCATGATAGGAATATCCAATTCCTCCTTAAGACGCTGCTCGATGTAAAAACAATCGGGCGCCTTAATATCCTCAAGGTTAATACCTCCGAAAGTAGGTGCAACTGCTTTTACTGTTTCAATGAATTTATCAGGGTCCTTCGCATCCAACTCTAAGTCAAAAACATCAATGTCTGCAAAAATCTTGAAGAGTACTCCTTTTCCTTCCATAACAGGCTTAGAAGCCTCAGGGCCAATGTCGCCTAACCCTAAAACGGCGGTACCGTTCGTGATTACAGCTACTAAATTTCCTTTTGCNGTGTATTTGTAAACATCCTCAGGGTTTGCCGCAATTTCCAAACACGGATCTGCGACACCCGGTGAATACGCTATACTTAGGTCTCTTTGGGAATTAGACGGTTTCGTTGGAACTACCTCAATCTTACCCGGTTTGGGCATCTGGTGGTAGTGAAGGCTGTCCTTCTTTTTAATTGGTCGCTGACTCATAATGAGTGAAAATTAGTATAAAAAGGTATTGAACGGAAACCTTGTTGCGTGGATTTCTGCTGCCACACGGTACAAGGTTCGTCTCAGTTCATCAATATTGTTTTTGTCCTGGGCACTGATAAAGACAGCACGTTCGCCAACCTTATTCATCCAGGTGCGCTTCCATTGCGCCAAATCGTAGTTTTCTTCTGTAAGCTCTAAATCAAATTCATCCGGCTCGTCATAGGTGAATGCATCNATCTTNTTAAAGACCATGATACACGGCTTATCCATACTCTCAATTTCCTGGAGAATTATGTTGACACTCTCAATGTGATCCATAAAGCTTGGATGACTAATATCCACTACATGAAGCAANACNTCGGCTTCTCGAACCTCATCGAGAGTTGATTTAAAACTCTCGACCAATTGGGTAGGAAGCTTTCTTATAAAACCTACCGTATCGGTAAGCAGTAGCGGCAAGTTATCTATGTTAATCTTGCGTACCGTCGTATCCAGTGTTGCGAAAAGCTTGTTTTCCGCCAACACATCCGTCTTACACAATAAATTAAGCAAAGTGCTCTTACCGACNTTAGTATAGCCAACAAGAGCGACACGAACCACTTTTCCGCGGTTGCCCCGCTGCGTGCTCATTTGAACGTCAATCTTCGCTAATTTCTTCTTGAGTAAAGAGATCTTGTCCTGGATTATTCTTCGATCGGTCTCAATCTGAGTTTCTCCTGGACCACGCATCCCTATACCCCCTTTCTGACGCTCAAGGTGCGTCCACATTCTAGTCAAACGTGGAAGTAAATATTGATACTGGGCCAATTCTACTTGCGTTCTCGCATAGGACGTTTGAGCACGTGCTGCAAAAATATCTAGAATCAAATTCGTTCGGTCCATGACCTTCACTTCCATCAATGCTTCAATATTTTTTAACTGAGAAGGCGTGAGTTCGTCGTCAAAAACAATCATATCAATGTTTTCCGCTTGAACAAAGCCCTTGATATCTTCCATTTTACCAGAACCTAAGAACGTTCTAGAATTTGCTTGGGCAAGCTTTTGAGTGAACATATGTACGGTATCAGCACCAGCCGTATCCGCCAAAAAGCGCAGCTCCTCGAGGTACTCTCGGGACTTCTCTTCGTCTTGATCACGGTTGACAATACCAATAAGAATACAGCGCTCTCGCTCGAGCGTATTCTTTTTCTTAAGCTCAATCATAAATTAGTGCGTACCCTTAGGCGCCTTGCAGAAATTCAGCCCACGGCATGCGAAGGGCTATTAAGAACAATCCTATACCGAACCAAACTACCACGGATTTAGCTTTTGCCGAAGCAGCTTCCGCACGCTTCGATTTGGCATTTCCGATGGTAATGAGGACTGCAGCCAAAATCATGGTCGTCGGGTGCTCTACATATTTAAATCGCAATGCAGCATCGCCCATCAGCGTGCCCATATCAGAGAACATGTCGAGATTAAACCCAAACAACATGATCAATCCTATAGTGATCTGAAGATGCGTAAGCAGTACGGCTATTTTATTTTGACGTGCCAATTTATCCGTAAACGGGTTGTCCGATTTCCAAACTAAAAAGTTCTGAACCAAAACCACCAACATCAACAATAAGTAGACAAATGGCAGCCAATGATGCAAGTGTAGTAATCCTGTGTACATCTATTCGTATTTTTCACAAAGTTACGAATCCTCACGAAGCACTACTCCACTGTGAAAAAATACATTTTATCCACGCTTATTCTTGTATTCGCCGTTCTTGTTGGTCTCGTACCGCTGGTGAATTTAAAGTCCATTCAATCGTACTATGAAGTCCCGACAGAAGCCGTCGTATTTCCGCCGCTTCGAGGGTCGCAAGACCGGTTGACCAAGAGTATACAATTCAAGACCATTAGTCAAGATCCTCGTATGTTGGATACGGCTACTTTTGACGCCTTTGGCCAATTCCTTCGTACATCTTACCCCAGCGTTTTCGAGACAGTGGCAGTGGACACATTTAGTACACATACCTATCTCTTGCATTGGCCCGGCACCGATGAGGCAACTAAAAACTACCTCTTTATTGCCCATCAAGATGTGGTCCCGGTAGATAAGAAAAGCAGCACTGATTGGTCGGCAGCACCCATTCTCCGGTGACTTTGTGGCCGACTCCACAGGCGGCGTAGAAGGGTGGATTTACGGTCGGGGTACACTTGACGATAAAAGCGCACTTATTGCGCTAATGGAAACCATTGAGTCACTTTCATATTCGGGTTTCCAGCCGAAAGAACATTTATATTTCTGCTTTGGACAAGATGAAGAGATTGGCGGTAAGGCCGGAGCGGCAATCGTGGCCGCACATTGCCGTGCAAAGGGACTTCGCTTTGATGCAATCTTAGATGAAGGCGGCATCATTTCTACAGGAAGTATACCGGGGCTTAAAGACACACCAGTGGCGCTTATCGGAACCGCAGAGAAAGGCTACCTCAGCGTAGAAGTAAGCTTTAACGTTGCCGGGGGGCACAGCAGTATGCCCAACACCGAAACCGCAATTACACGTGCCGCGGCCTTCACAGAAGCGCTAAGCGACGGACTTTTTCAATCCGAATTTTCAGCTCCATTAGAAGGATTTATTACGCACCTCGCACCAGAAATGCCGTGGGCATTAAAATCAGTTTTTGCGAACCGATTTCTAACAGAGCCGCTCCTCTTGAACATTTACCAGCAAAGCCATACCGGACGTGCTTTGACAAATAACACAGCGGTAGCTACCATGATTTCTTCTGGAATAAAAGATAATGTAGTGCCCGCGAGCGCGCGTGTGGTGTGCAACACCCGGATTTTACCGGGCACTACTCCTGAGGACGTT
>JGI26088J50261_1001776_pt1 | contig 11330 bp, 12 predicted proteins | sample SaaInl1SG_22_DNA_FD_50261 | JGI IMG/M metagenome (IMG submission 50261)
GATGACACCTTTGAGGGCACGCCAGTGCATGTGTCCTCAATTATTGTGCCGGTCATGCTGGCTTTGGCGCAGCGCCAAGAACTCAGCCATGACACCTGGTTGCGGGCTATGGCTGCCGGATCTGAATTGATTTGTCGTCTGGCCTTGGTGGCGCCCACCGCAGTGCACCGTCAAGGATTCCACCCCACCGCGGTTCTGGGCGCCTTTGGCGCAGCCTTATCAGCATCCGTGGCGATGCAATTGAATCCAGCTCAAACGGCAAGTGCATTGGGGATTGTTGGTTCAATGGCATCAGGAATTATTGAATATCTTGCCGAGGGGACTTGGACCAAACGGATGCATCCTGGCTGGGCAGCAAGCGCGGGGGTCCGTGCTGCTGCGATGGCCAAACAGGGATTCCTTGGTCCACGGACCGTATTCGAGGGCACGCATGGTGTCTTTAAGGCCTTCGCGGTGGAGCAGATTGCAAAAGACTTCTCCCATTTGGAGACCTTTGCTGACCGTTGGATCTGCAGTGATCTGGCATTTAAGCCCTATGCCTGCGGCACCATGACACAACCGTTCGTAGACTGTGCCATTGCGGCGAGCCAGTCCATTCAAGCGAAGGAGGTCAGTTCGATTCTCGCCCACGTTGGAGAAGGTACGGTGCACCGATTGTGGGAACCGTTAGCCGAAAAGCGCGCACCTTCGACCCCCTACGGTGCCAAATTCTCCGTTCCCTATTGCATTGCGGTCGGTTTCCTTGATCAGCAAGCCGGCCTCGACGCATTTACCGAGCACCGATTAGTGCAGCCAGACATACGAGAACTTACGGGCAAGATCAGCTACGAGATCAACCCCGATGATCCCTACCCGGCTGATTATGTTGGGAAAATCGACGTAACACTGACCGATGGGTCCGTGCAAACTTTTTCACAGCCGTGTTTACGTGGCGGGAAACGGCAACCCATGACTCTGGATGAAATTAGCCAAAAATGTTCGCTCAATCTGGCCTTTGGCGGATTCTCCAGTGACCAAACAAGCCTAGCCAAAGCGGCGATTGCCAAGCTCTTTCAATCCAATAACAACATCCGAGAGTGCATTTTAGAACTCGGTCAACTCGGAGAGTCCAACTCATGATTTCACTTGCATCCGACGCGCTTCAGGGAATCCGCGTCATCGACCTGTCACGTGTTCGCTCTGGCCCAACTGCGGTAAGGCAATTCGCAGATTGGGGCGCTGATGTGATCAAAGTTGAGCCACCTGAATCCGTCGAAGCAGACGGTTCACTAGGGGCCGGGCGTAACACACCCGACTTCCAGAATCTGCAACGCAATAAACGCAGTATGACTCTGAATTTAAAGACAGAAGAAGGGATCCGAATTCTCAAGGACCTGATCAAGACAGCCGATATCGTGATTGAGAATTTCCGGCCCGACGTCAAAACTCGACTCGGGTTGGACTACGACACCTTAAAGGAACTCAATCCCAGATTAATTTTGGGCAGCATTTCAGGGTTTGGTCAGGACGGCCCCTATGCGAAACGTCCAGGGTTCGATCAGATTGCCCAAGGGATGGGCGGGTTAATGTCCATAACCGGCGAACCTGGACACGGACCGATGCGAGTCGGCATCCCGATTGCTGATCTGTGCGCTGGATTATTCTGTGCGATGGGTGTTTTAACGGCACTTTACGAACGAGAAAAGTCAGGCCTCGGACAATGGGTGCAAACCTCCTTGTTGCAGTCGCAGATCTTCATGTTGGATTTTCAGGCGGCTCGCTGGCTGACCAAAGGGGAGGTTCCAAAGCAAGCAGGCAACGACCATCCCACCAGCATCCCAACGGGCGTTTTCCCCACGACAACCGGCGCCATCAATATTGCCTGCGCCGGCGAAACGATCTGGCAACGTTGCGCCAAGGCACTGGGACATCCGGAGTGGATTGACGATCCACGGTTCCTGACCAACGCAGATCGCTCAGCACATCGGTTAGAACTCAACGCGTTGATGTGTGCGATCACAGAAACGAACAGCAGCCAGTACTGGGTTGATCTTCTGCTACAAGAGGGCGTACCCACTGGGCCGATCTATTCGATCAATGAAGTCTTTGACGATCCCCAAGTGCAACATTTAGGAATTGCGACTGACGCGCACACGTTGCCGTTTGGCGATACACAGCTTGTCGGTCAGCCCTTTACCATGAGCCGGACCCCAAGCGCGATCAGCAGTCACCCGCCTGAGCGCGGTGAACACACCGTTGAGATTCTTGAGGAACTTGGCGTGACAAATCTCGACCAACTTCAACACAACAACATCATCTAAGGAGCGTTCAGGCATGGATAAAATGCTGTCTCGGATCGAAGGATCCACTGGTTATCTCATTTTTAACAATCCAGAGAAACACAATGCCGTGTCATTGGAAATGTGGGATGCCACAGATGCCATTCTAGATGCCTTTGAGAATAACCCCGAGGTGCGGGTCGTGGTTCTAACCGGCGCGGGCGGGAAGAGCTTCGTCAGTGGCGCTGATATCTCCAAGTTTGAACAAGAGCGTGGTTCCGAAGAGGCGACCCGTCACTACAATGCACGGATTCGAGGCATCTACGAACGCATCGCACAATTTCCGAAGCCAACGATCGCGCAAATTGATGGGTTCTGTCTTGGCGGCGGACTCAACCTGGCTGTTTGTTGTGATATTCGGATGTGCTCAAGCAAATCAAAATTCGCAATGCCAGCAGCGAAACTTGCGCTCGGCTACCCGTTTCCGGCCATTGAACGGTTAATGGCAGCGATCGGAGTCTCCAATGCCAAATATTTGATGTTCACGGCAGAGCGCATCGATGCAGACACCGCCTATCGGATGGGGTTCGTTCAAAGTGTCGAAGCGGAAGACGCGTTAGAGGGGGCTGTAGCCGCTCTGGCCACGCAAATCGGGCAGAATGCTCCGCTCACGGTCAAGGCCATGAAATACATTTCCACCCAAGTGTTGGCAAATGAAGATCAGCGTGATCTTGCCCGCTGCGACGCCATGGTTGAAGCCTGCTTCGCGAGTGCCGATTACAAAGAGGGTCGAGCGGCATTTATGGAAAAGCGGGCACCGCAATTCCAAGGCAGATAATTACGACGCCATCTCTTGTGATGACTGCAACTCAATGGCTGTAATCAGCCGTTGTTTTGCGGTCATTACATGATTGCGCATTGCGAGTCCCGCTTTAACCGGATCACCTGCCTCAATCGCCTGAACAATCAAATCATGCTCCGCGTGAGACACATCCATCGACCCCTCTTGAATCAGACCTTTACGCCGGAACAAGTGCAATTCCTTCACCAAGGACAAGTACATCGTCGTTAGCCGTCGACTCCCAGCCATTTCCAACAACTTTTCATGGAACGCTAAGTTCTCAGGATAATAGCGCTCAAAATCTCCGCTCTTGACGGCTTGGCCCAAGCGCAGGTGAATGGTTTGCAACTCAGCAACCAATGTCGGTGTGGCATGGTTCGCGGCCGACTGCCCTATCAGTTGATCAAGAAAGGCTCGGATGTCATAGACTTCAAGTGCCTCGCGCAATTCCATACGACGCACATAAACACCGCGGTTAGGTATGGAGGTCAGGAGGCCGGCCTGAACGAGGCCTTTGCATGCTTCACGAATGGGTCCGCGACTGGTACCAAATAAATCAGCCAGTTCCACCTCGTTCAGCTTATCACCACCTTGCAATTTGCCCTGCAGAACCAGTTCTTCAATCTGTTTTTGTACGGCCGCTGACAACCCTGACTTCACTAAATCCAATGTGTGGGCTCCTTTATTTCCTTGGTCATTTTGCGCAGGTGCAACGAATTTGCAACGCGCAACATATTGTTAACAATATCTCACAAACCGGCTTTTCTCGTCGAGAAAACCAGATTGCAAAGAGCTCAAAAATAATCATTGCAATTTACAAAAAAAGACTGAAAATGCGCGCACCTGAAACAAGCAATTGGAAATTTTATGCGTTTGTGACCCGGCGTCTCGATTTGTCTAGACGTGTCTGAGCGACGAAAGACAAATCTGGAGAGACTCCGTGTTGACGACTGTAAAATCACGGTCAGAGGGTGACTTCTGGCTGGCGCAAACTGGTGGTATTTCACCTGCCCTTCTGTTCAACCCAAACCGTGTCCGCGAAAGCTGGCGCGCCCTGCAGCGTGCACTTCCCGGTGTCGAGCTGTTTTATGCTGTCAAATCAAATCCGCACAGCACCTTATTGGCGACGCTCGTCTCCGAGGGTGCAAGCTTTGATGTGGCGAGCGCGCCAGAAATTCAGGCGTTATTACCGTTTGGCGTACCCACCTCGCGGATGATTCACACGCATCCGATCAAGACTGAGCAGGACCTCAACGCCTCTACTGGACACGGCGTCAGTACCTTTGTCGTGGATAACCTTGATGAGCTGTGGAAGATCGCTCCCTACCGACATGAAATGACGGTGATGTTGCGTCTAGCCTTTGTTGCTCCGGACGCACCGATCGACTTGTCACGCAAGTTCGGCGCACAACCCGAAGATGCAATGCACATCTTGGAGGTGGCGCACCAAATGGGCATCACTGTGGACGGACTGTGCTTCCATGTTGGCTCGCAAGCGCAAAGCGCAACCACCCATGCGCTTGCACTCAAGCGATGTGTTGAACTGGCAGCCGAGGCAGACGCTTTAGGCATTGCTGCGATTGAGCGCATCGATATCGGGGAGGCTTCCCAGCCAATTACAGTAACCGACCTGTCGACTTCGATTTGTTCTGCGCACCGATTCGTGACGCAATGCAGTCTGTGCCTGCGCACATTCGGTTAATGGCTGAGCCTGGACGCGCGATCTCTGCACCAAGCATGACTCTGGTCTCACGCGTGATTGGTCGCTCCAAGCGGCAGGATGACACCTGGTGGTATTACTTAGATGACGGTGTCTATGGTGCTCAATCGGGTCGCATTTTTGACCACATTGACTACCCAATGACCGTCTTCACCGAAGGCGAAGGTCAGGCTCCTGCGGTATTCGCTGGCCCAACGTGTGACAGTGTGGATCGCTTCGGCGACACCGATGCTCTCCCTGAACTGTCGCTTGGCGATTTGATCGTCATTGAGGAGATCGGTGCTTATTCTATTGCCACAGCGTGCCACTTTAACGGAGTTGCACCGCCGGTAATCATTGATCTGGATGATCACGTGATGGACTCAAGACAACAGGCATGATGCACATGGCGCGGGGCTCATGAGTCCCGCTGCAATGACGTGTTATCGCCGACGCATGGCGCGGCGCATCTGCCAAAAACCAACCGCACCACCCAATCCGACAATTAAAATCATCAGGGTAGCCAAGGCATTGATGTCCGGGCTTATCCCCAAACGGACCTTCGAAAACACCACCATGGGAAGCGTTGATGAGCCAGGTCCGGAGACGAAACTGGCAATCACTAAATCATCTAAAGAAAGTGTAAAGGCCAATAACCACGCAGCAACCAAAGCGGGCGCAATGGTTGGAATTGTGATGGTGAAAAAAACCACCAGCGGTCTTGCCCCCAAATCCATCGCCGCCTCCTCCAGAGTGCGATCCATACCCCGTAACCGCGCCTGAATAATCACCGCGACGAAAGCCATACCAAAGGTGGTGTGCGCCAAAATGATTGTGGTGACCCCGCGACCTGAAGGCCAGCCAAAGAGATTGTCGAGCGCCACAAACAATAAAAGCAGTGACAATCCTGTAATCACCTCTGGCATCACCAAGGGTGCCGCTACCATACCAGTCAACCAAGTTCGGCCCCGGAACCACTCGAATCGAACCAACGTGATGGCTGCTGCCAATCCCAGTGCCAAGGCCAATGTGGCACTGATGGCAGCAATCTGGAAGCTCAACTTGGCTGCATCCAAAATCTGTGGATCACGAAACAGCTCCACATACCATTGTGTGGAGAGTCCTCCCCACACAGTGACGAGTTTTGAGGCATTGAAGCTGTAGACCACCAGAATCAGGATTGGAATGTACAGAAATCCAAATCCGAGCGAAGCGGCGACTGGGAACACAAAACGAGACAATCTCATGCGCGCTCTGCCCGGCTTTGCAGACGGCTTAGCCACATTAAAGGACCAACGATGAGACACAGCATAATGATGGCGACAGCAGAGGCAATCGGCCAATCCCGATTGGCAAAAAACTCGTTCCACAGTACCTTGCCAATCATCAAGGTGTCGTTGCCACCCAGCAGTGCGGGAATCACAAATTCACCAATAGCTGGAACGAACACCAGTAAGGAACCTGCAAAAATGCCAGGGAGGGTCAACGGCAACGTCACTGTCCAAAAGCTAACCCAGGGTGTTGCACCCAAATCTTCGGCGGCCTCCAATAACGTGCGATCGAGTTTTGACAACGCCGCATACAGAGGCAACACCATAAATGGCAAATAGGTGTACGCAATTCCCAGATACACCGCCAGATCGGTTTGCAAAATGACCAGAGGTTCGCTGATCAGGCCAAGGTTCAGCAACACTGCGTTAAGTAGTCCGTTGCTCTTCAAAATCGCGATCCAGGCATACACGCGCAATAAAAACGAGGTCCAAAAAGGTAAGATCACCAAGATCAAGAGCAGTGTCCGCCGAGGTTCAGGAGCCATCGCAATCACATGCGCCATTGGGTAGCCAATAAACAAAGTGACCAACGTTGACACCAGGGCAATCCGAACCGACTCGCCATAGGATGCGAGATACAAGGGGTCATCAATCAAAAATAAATAGTTACCGAAATTCAGTCGAATTTCAGCCAGACCACCCTCAAGCCACTGCACGATTGGCTGATACGGGGGCATTGCAATCGCCGACTCCGATAACGAAATCTTCAACACCACCAAAAACGGCACCAAAAAAAACGTCAACAACCAGACGGTCGGAATCCAAGCCACCCACTGCCGACCGGCAATGGATTGAAAGAGGCGCTTTGACCTCATTGGGTCAGCACCACACCCGCATCGACATCCCAAGTGACGTAAACGCGCTCATCCCAGGATTCGGCGAAATGATCCATTCGGCTGATATTTGGTCGGCTGACGCGGAGTCGAAATCCGTTGTCGAGGTCAATCCAGTAGACCGAGAAATCTCCCAAATAAGCGATTTCATGGACCACACCTGAGAGCACATTCCCGGTCTCCACGGGCGCCCGAGATAACCGCATTTTCTCGGGCCGGATGGCGTACCACAGTACCTGGTTTAACGGCGCACTCAAGCCGCTCGGTGGCTCTAAGGTGGCGTCGATTTCCGCCGAATAGAGAACCGAATCACTGCCTTCCTCGCCGGCCACAAGACACTCAAACAAATTAATGTCACCGATGAAATCCGCCACATACTTGGAGCTTGGATACTCGTAAATCGTGTGTGGCTCGTCGGTTTGCACCAAATAGCCCTCATCCATCACCCCAATCCGAGTCGCCAAAGTCATGGCTTCCTCCTGATCATGAGTCACAACGATGAAGGTGATACCGAGCGATTCTTGAATCTTGATCAATTCAAGTTGCGTGTCCTCACGGAGGTTTTTGTCCAGAGCGCCCAGGGGCTCATCTAACAGCAACACCTTTGGCCGTTTAGCCAGCGCACGGGCCAAGGCCACGCGTTGGCGCTGACCACCAGACAGTTGATCCGGTTTCCTGCGACCGAAATCTTTCAGTCGAAGCAAAGCCAACAATTCGTTCACGCGGGTTTGAATTTCAGCCTTCGCAATACCGTCCCGCTTCAAGCCATAAGCGATGTTGTCAAACACGGTCATGTGCGGAAACAGTGCATACGACTGGAACATCATATTCACAGGGCGCTCGTAGGGTGGGATGTGAGTCACATCCACCCCGTCAATCCAAACCGATCCGGCGCTTGGTGCCTCAAAGCCAGCCAGCATACGGAGCAGCGTGGTCTTGCCCGATCCCGATCCACCAAGCAAACAAAACAATTCGCCCTGATAAATGGACAAATTGACATCACGGACGGCCGGAATACCTTCGTAGGTCTTCGACACACCCCGAAACTCGATGAAAGGTTTGGCCTCAGGATCAAGCCACCGCTTGTCTGGATTTCCGCTTTGGGTCATGGAGACTCCCTGTGATTCGACCGGGCCAGGTGACCCTGGCCCAAGCCACTTACTGGCCAGTCTTTACTCGGGTCCAGGTGCGATTCATGATGCGGTCGTAGCGTGGGCTGTGCGCACGCAGTGCAAACAGTCCAGCCTTAACCGAGTCACTTGGATAAATTCCTGGATCCGATGTGACTTCAGAATCAATGAGTGATGTTGAGGCCGCATTGGCATTGGCATAGAACACATAGTTTGTGATGTCCGCCGCAATCTGTGCATCCATAACAAAATTAATGAACTGGTGCGCCTCATCGACGTTCTTTGCATCCGCTGGGATCGCCATCAAATCAAACCAGACCACACCCCCCTCTTCCGGGATAACGTAGGATACTTCCACCCCGTTGTTGGCCTCAGCAGCCCGATCGCGTGCTTGCAATAGATCACCCGAGTAGCCAACGGCCATACAAATGTCACCATTGGCGAGATCATTAATGTACTGCGACGCATGAAAATACCGGACGTGTGGCCGAATACTCATCAACAGAGCTTCTGCCTTAGCCAAGTCATCAGCAGATTCACTGGCGGGATCAATACCCAGATAGTGCTTAGCCGTGGCTAAAATGTCGGAAGGCGACTCCAAAATGGCGACACCACAGTCGGCAAATTTTGAGATCACTGCCGGATCAAAAACCATGTCCCAACTTCCGACAGGTGCGTCGGGCATCCGCTCTGTGATTTTCGTCACGTCATAGGCCAACCCGGTGGTACCCCACATGTAAACAACGGAGTGCTTATTATCTGGATCATGTTGACGAACGATCCGACTGATCTCGGCATCCATATTTACTAGGTTTGGTAGCTTGGCCACATCCAAAGGCCGAAACACGCCCGCCTGGATTTGCCGCTCAAGGAAGTTCCCAGTAGGAACCACAACATCATATCCAGATGAGCCTGCCAATAACTTCGCCTCGAGCAGCTCATTGGTGTCAAAGACGTCGTAATTGACCTTGATGCCCGTTTTTGCCTCGAACTTTTCGATGGTGTCCTCGGCAATGTAATCAGACCAGTTATACACATTGACCACACTCGCCGCATGCACCGAAGTGGCCGCCAACAGGAAGACAGAAGTTAGAACTCGGATCATTTCATATTAGTCCTTGTCGGTTTCAATCACTCAGCCAGGCTGAGACCATCCAAGGCTCTATCGCGGGATCACGCAACACCTTTCGGTCGCGTGAAGGGCAAACGCCACAGATCCTCAACTCCTGAGCCCAGAATCCATTGCGTTCGGTGGTCACAGACGCCGCTCACGCTCGGAAATTGCGAGTGTAGGACATCTAAACTCTGCGTCAATCAGCGCCCAAAAAAATTTTAGAAACCCACCACACCAGCGAGCGTCTCGTCTTTAGCAGATCAGAAGCGCTACACTGCNCCTTAGTNTTCCAAGGATCGATTCTTCATGCAGTCCTCCAGTGTAATGGCACCACTGAATATGAACTTCTCGCAACGCGTAGTAGTCACGCCTGACGGGTATCACTGGATGCCTTCACCCTCGCATTCTGTCGAGCGCATGCCACTTGAGCGCGTTTCAGCCGAAACCGGACACACCACATCGATCGTCCGCTATGCACCGCAAGCGGCATTCCCCGAGCATATTCATGCAGGTGGCGAAGAAATATTTGTTATGATGGCATATTTCAAGATGAATACGGGGACTATCCGGCCGGGACCTACATCAGAAATCCAAGTGGTACACGACACGCCCCGCGCAGTGAGACGGGGTGCCTGTTGTTCGTGAAACTGAGTCAGTTTGCAGATAGTGATGCTCAGCAGATTGTGATCGAAACGCACAACACCCCATTTCTGCCAGGCCATGGTGGCCTACGGGTACTGCCATTACACAGCCACGGCACAGAGTCGACAGCCTTAGTGTTTTGGCCAAAAGGTGAGAAATTTCTCCCGCACACACATGTCGGTGGCGAAGAAATTTTTGTCTTGAGTGGCGAATTTATTGACGAACACGGACGCTATCCGGAAGGCAGTTGGCTCCGAAGCCCACATATGTCATCACATCACCCCTGGGTTGAAACAGACACGTTGATCTACGTCAAAACCGGGCACCTCGGTTGACGTAAGGATCAATCTCGCATCCGCATGCCGTTGCATCACGATTCACGGCGACGCCTATCTTTGTGTATGATGCCAACCCGGTGGGGGCCTATAGCTCAGTTGGTTAGAGCAGGGGACTCATAATCCCTTGGTCGCAGGTTCGAGTCCTGCTGGGCCCACCATATTCAAGGGCTCTCACCGTTTTTTGCGGGGTGACCTTTCGTAATATCAATATCAACGAAGTGCGCAACGTGTACCCCGTCATTTAGGGGGTTAATGTCTCTGCTTTTAAGTTTGGTATAAGTACCCGATTCTAAAATTCACCTGACCACGCTTGCCAGACTACAGCTCCTATGCCATGTTTTATCTAGAAAAAATATAAAAAAGGAGTTTATATGTGCAGCATCTTTTCGGGACAAAATCCAGAAAATTACCGATACATCACCAAAAGTGTTCGACTTGAAGGTCAAGTTACGAGCGTCAGATTAGAACGCCTCTATTGGTCGATTCTTGATGAAATGGCTACGCAAGAGGATGTCACCACCCCAGCGTTCATTTCGACCCTATACAGAGAGACTTTTAAGATTAGTGGCGCACCCAAAAACTTCAGCTCGCTGCTTCGTTCAGCATGTCTGATATACAAAGACAATGCCTTGGCTACGCGTATCGTGGAGGAGGAGTCGCTCCATAAAAAAGCCGGGTAGTATCTCACTACTACCTTTACAGACCATGAAGAGATCACTATCGAGTTCACGGGGTGTGTATCCCAAGTCCTAAATCATTCATCGCACGTCGTGCGAGGTGTCAAATAACACTTAGGAGATAACTCGATGGAAACAATAAAAACAAATGGAAGAGGTATAAGTCGGCGCGACCTGCTCAAAGGCTGCGTTATGGTTGGTGCAACTCTTGCCGTTGGCAGTGGTTTTGTAGCTGGTAGTTCGGCAGCGTGGGCCATGGAAACAAAGCATGTCAGCCCAGAGGAAATGGCAACCCTTATCCAACTCGCACGAGATATTTACCCTCACAATCACGTCGCGGATGAGTTCTACGCGCGCGCCATGAAGGGTTACGACTCTGAAGAGTTGAAGGCGCAAATATCAAGCGGAATCAATGCGCTCAACGCTGCAGCACAGGGTCGCGGATATGCAAGCTATCTCTCAGTCCC
>JGI26088J50261_1001779_pt1 | contig 11317 bp, 10 predicted proteins | sample SaaInl1SG_22_DNA_FD_50261 | JGI IMG/M metagenome (IMG submission 50261)
AATCCTGAGATCAGAGCAACGCTGCCGAGCGTGTCTAACTGGCCGACATTTCCTCAGCTTTTTGTTGAAGGCGAATTAGTAGGTGGCTGCGATATCATCGTCGAAATGTATGAGAAAGGTGAATTACAAACGCTAATCGAAGGCGTTGAGGTAGAGTAAATACCGAATGCCCGAAGCGGCCGGTTAGCGCGTCAACAGCGCCTAGCCAGGCCGCGAAGCACCTTTCGCCAACTGCTTCGGACGTCTGACTCGCTGTGCGATCCGCCGGAGCGCACCTCTAAACCCGAGAATAGCGCAGATCAGGCATTCCCCTTACGCTCCGCCTAACGGCCATCCGCCGAGTCGCTGCCAGCGATTAACTATCTCGTAAAATAATTCTGCTGTTTTCGCTGCATCGTAGCGTGCAGAGTGCGCCTCATTGTTGTCAAATTCGATACCTGCGCACTCGCAGGCGCGGGCGAGAACCGTCTGGCCGAATGCAAGCCCACTTAGAGTCGCGGTGTCGAAGTTCGAGAAAGGATGAAACGGATTGCGTTTGAGGTCATGGCGAGCGCTTGCCGCGTTGACAAAGCCTTGATCGAAGTGGGCGTTATGACCGACTAAAATGGCTCGCTTGCATTGGTTCGCCTTCAACGCTTGTCTTATTACCGCGAACAAAGTGGTCATCACCTCTTTCTCAGAGCGGGCTATGCGCAGCGGATGAAAGGGGTCTATGCCAGTGAATTTAAGCGCGGCCTCTTCGAGGTTTGCGCCTTCGAACGGAATAATTCGTTGAAAAAAGGTTTGTTCCGTTTCGAGTTCACCTGCCGCGTTAAAGCAAGGGATTACTGCGCCTATCTCGAGCATCGCGTCAGTGGCCGAATTGAAGCCTCCGGTTTCCACGTCGATGATGACCGGCAGGTAGCCTCGAAAGCGGGCCGCCATCATTAACGCAGCCATTTCGTCGGCCTCTTGGTTCTCTTCTTGCTCGTAGCCGTTGTCAAAGGCATTACTGAAGCTACTATCAAAGCCAGCTTCACTATCCTCTTCGTTGTCGAACTCGTTCTCAAAATCGCTCATGATTCACTCTTTATTTGGCTAGCCGCCAGGCAATAGATTCGCCCGCGCGTAGGGGGATGAGCTCGTCTTGAGCAAGGGTAAAGCTTGATGGCATTTGCCACGATTTTTTCTCTAGCGTAATTTTGTTGGTGTTCCGGGGAAGCCCATAAAAATCAGGCCCGTAATGACTAGCAAACCCTTCGAGTTTGTCGAGCGCTCCGGCGTCTTCGAAGACCTCGGCATACAGTTCGATCGCCGACGCGGCCGTATAAATACCCGCGCAGCCGCAGTCGCTCTCTTTGGCATGGCGCGCGTGGGGTGCCGAATCAGTCCCTAAGAAAAATTTTGGGTTCCCGCTCGTCGCTGCAGCAATTAATGCCTCTTGATGACTGCTGCGTTTGAGTATCGGTAAACAATAGTAATGCGGACGTACTGCGCCGGCAAGCAGGTGGTTACGATTGAAAAGAAGGTGATGCACGGTGATCGTAGCTGCAACGTTGGCAGGCGCAGCGTTAACGAATTCGACGGCATGACGCGTGGTGATATGCTCCAGCACCACTCTGAGCGTCGGCAATTTCCGGCATAAAGGCTCGAGCAATGTCTCGATAAAAACTTTTTCGCGATCGAAAATATCGATTTCATGATCGGTGACCTCACCGTGAATCAGGAGAGGCATACCAATTTTAGCCATGCGTTCGAGCACAGGCATGACCGCGCTCATGTGTGAAACGCCAGAGTCAGAATTCGTTGTGGCACCCGCAGGATAATATTTGACTGCTTGAACGATGCCGCTGTTAAACGCCGTCTCGACCTCATTTGGGGCTAGAGAGTCGGTGAGGTAGAGGGTCATCAGCGGGTCGAATTCGCTTCCGCTTGGACGTGCGCTGAGGATTCTGTCGCGATACTCACTCGCCGCCTGCAAGCTGGTTACTGGTGGTTTAAGATTTGGCATGACAATCGCGCGGGCGAACTGGGCCGCGGTATGTGGGACAGTTGTCGCCAAGGCGTCACCGTCGCGTAAATGCAGATGCCAATCATCGGGCTGGTCTAGGGTGAGGCTTTGCCTGGTCAATTCGTTCGCTTGATCGGGTGAGTTCATCGTTTTCAACACCTTGTGGGCGGATGGGATTAGTCGCGCTGTGTCAGCACCAGGTTGGGCGCGCATTGTAGCGGATTCAAAGGCGGAGCTAAATACTCTCGTCACCCAGCGTGTTGAAAGCTTAGTCGTCTGGGCAGCAGAATGTCACGAGGAGTGGTGATAGAATAGAGGTTTAGCAGCAAAGAGCTGCAGACGAAATCGATAGTGGGGCGCCGCGAGGTCGCGGTAGCCTATTAAAGGAGTGCAAAGCATGTCGGATATTAATAAGGTCGTCTTGGCCTACTCTGGTGGGTTAGATACCTCGGTCATTGCTAAATGGCTTACCGAAACGTATGGCTGTGAAGTGGTGACATTTACGGCAGATGTAGGCCAAGGAGGGGAGGTCGAACCCGCTCGCGCGAAAGCACAAGCGATGGGGATTAAAGAGATCTATATCGAAGACCTGCGCGAAGAGTTTGTGCGCGAATATGTGTATCCAATGTTCCGCGCTAACGCACTGTATGAAGGTGAATACCTGCTGGGCACCTCGATTGCACGGCCGCTCATCGCGAAGCGCCTAGTCGAAATTGCACAAGAAACCGGCGCCGACGCGATCTCTCACGGAGCGACTGGCAAGGGTAATGACCAAGTACGATTCGAACTTGCCGCCTACGCATTAGCGCCAGGCATCGAGGTTATCGCACCTTGGCGCGAATGGGATCTTAACTCGCGCGAAAAATTGCTCGCCTACTGCGCTAAACACGATATCGCGGTCGAGAAAAAGCGAGGCACTAAGTCGCCTTATTCTATGGATGCGAATTTGCTCCATATTTCTTATGAAGGCGATATTCTCGAAGATCCTGCAGCAGAACCCGAAGAGGCTATGTGGCTCTGGAGCGTTGCCCCCGAGGCTGCACCCGACACACCTACCTACATAGAACTCGATTATGTCAAAGGCGATATAACGGCATTGAACGGCGTTGAAATGTCACCCGCTACCGTCCTCGAAGCGCTGAACAAGGTGGGCGGAGCGAACGGAATAGGTCGCGCCGATATCGTAGAAAATCGCTATGTAGGCATGAAGTCGCGTGGCTGTTANGAGACACCAGGTGGCACAATCATGCTGAAAGCGCACAGGGCAATTGAGTCGCTGACAATGGATCGAGAACTTGCGCATCTCAAAGACGATCTCATGCCGCGCTATGCATCACTTATTTATAATGGATACTGGTTCTCTCCAGAGCGCCTTGCGTTNCAGGCACTAATCGATGAGTCGCAGCGTTTTGTTAATGGGCGAGTGCGACTTAAATTGTANAAGGGTAATGTGGTCGTTGTGGGTCGTGAGTCNGCCGACTCGCTTTTCGATGAGAGTATCGCCACGTTCGAAGACGACGACGGCGCCTATGATCAGAAAGACGCAGGTGGTTTCATAAAGCTNAATGCGCTGCGTTTGCGCATTGCGGCNCGTAAAGGGCGCGCNAGCCATTAGGTCGCGCAGTCTTTAAAGACACTCGCGCACGTAATATCAAAAAGGCCATCGAGCAGCGTTTGCTCGATGGCCTTTTTAGTTGGTCGCTGTTTAGTTACTCGCTGTAAACAATCAAACCTAAGTATGTCGGCTAAGCGTTGTTAGTCGCTGGTTTTTTGTTTGAATTCGCACAGATCTTCTATAGTGCATGCACCGCAGCGCGGTTTGCGTGCGACGCACACATACCTGCCGTGGAGGATTAACCAGTGATGCGCATCTAGCAAAAATTCTTCGGGAACTAGTTTGATTAGCTTTTTCTCAACAGCTAAGACGGTTTTACCAGGAGCAATACCGGTCCGATTCGATACTCGGTAAATGTGCGTATCAACTGCCATAGCGACCTGCCTGAACGCGGTGTTGAGCACAACGTTCGCGGTTTTGCGTCCGACGCCGGGAAGGGCCTCTAACTCTTCCCGCGTCGAAGGAACCTTTGACCCATGCCGCTCGACTAACAGCAAGCAGGTCTTGATGACATTCTCAGCTTTCGTATTAAAGAGGCCAATGGTCTTGATGTATTCCTTAAGCCCTTTTACGCCCAGTGCATAGATCGCCTCTGGGGTATTGGCAACGGGGAACAGTTTGTCGGTTGCCTTGTTTACGCCCACATCGGTCGACTGAGCAGACAGCATTACGGCGATAAGCAGCTCAAAAGGAGACGCGTAATTCAGCTCCGTTTCAGGTGCTGGGTTCTCAGCTCGCAGTCGCGAAAAGATGTCAGTACGCTTAAGTTTATTCATATTTTTTAGTCTTTCGATGCGGGATGAAGTGCCCCTGTAACCCGAGCGCGAAGCACTGTCTGGCCTGAATTCTCGATTGCTTCGCGCTGGCGTAAGCGTCTGAGAGTCATCCAGCCCCTAAGCGTGGGTTCGAAAAAGTGGGTAAGAACAGCGCTGATAAAGGCAAGGCCTGCCAGACCCAGAGGCACTAACTTTACCGAGCCTGCTGTGTCTGGGCCAGCAACCTCTGCTGTGACTCCCTCGCTTACTAGCCAATTTAACAGGGTGAACGCCGATAGCGAGAACCCAACTATCGCCAAGGTTATTCCCCGCCTCGATGCGGTGTTGGCTGCTTGCGATAGAAGGGAAGAGCAAAGAGGGAGTAAGGCATTACTGAAAAGCGTTGCTACGCAGAGTGCGAACAATGGTGAATAAAGCGCGCCTGAGAACACACTGAGTTTTACATAGACTAATCCTGCAATAAAACCGGCTAGACAAGCGTCGTTATTGGCGGCGGGGCTTAGCTCGAGTCGGGCGACAAACAGAGGCATGATGGCCAAAGCAGCGCTATGTTGAGTGAATGCGGTAGAGACCTGATTGGGCTCGAACACCAACGTGACACCTATTGCAGCAATGAGGAAGCACGCGATTGGGCGGAGGCGTAATAAGCGAAGCCAGCAAAGCCAGCACACCCCGATAGCGAGTGCCAAGTGAACCGGTATAGGGGCGGGAGGCGCCGTCGCGTGAGTCAGTCCTGCGAGTGTGAGAGTCAACCCGATCGCGAGTGCAGGCAAACTAAACGCCCCAGCTTCGCTTCTGTTAAAAAGAGGATGTAGGCCTAAAAACGACAGGACCGCAGCAAAACACCCTAGTGCAATCGGGTGGCGAAGAAAATGAGACGTTGCGAGAGTTGCCGATTGAGTGACCCCGATGTGCTCTGAGTCTGGCAGGCGAACAAACAAACCAAATAACAAGGCGAGTAGCAGCGCGTTGAAGAAAAATTGGCTGAGCAATGCAGTCGACCGTGTCCGCACGGAGTTGCCAGGCCGGATGGCGAGATCGGTGACAAGCTGACAACACAGAGCCGTAGCAAAAACAGTCAAAACAACCGGGGCAGTAGNGGGCTGTAGAGCGAGTAGGGCAAGAGAGCAAGGTACAAGCGCGCAAAAAAGCTGCCATCCCTGGCGAGNTCCATTATTCCACGCNGTAGAAACAAGTCGAGTCATTCGCTGCCTCCACGAGGAGTGCGCGTCGCTGCTNCCAATTTCGCCTCTCTTTTAGCCTTCACCCGCGCAACCGCTGCGGCAATATCGTCTTGTGCNTTTGCGCGCGAAAAAGGCGAATTGTTGTCGATGCTCGCTTGGTTGTTCGCCGTAGCATCTGCAACTTCCTGTCTCNGATTTTCATTAATTTCNGGCTTTATATAGGAGGCCGGTTTTTTTTCGGCACGCATCGCAGCCTTCGCTTTGCGGCTCAGAGTTGTCGTTGCTATNCGGCTCTGTCGCGCCAAGAAGCGTGCTTTCCAGTGCTCGCTATAGTGCCTTTCTCTTTCTTCTGCGCTGACTAGCTCGCGTCCTCTTGCCAGCAATGGGGCTAGGGCTACGTTGCTGGGGCAAGCCTCTGTGCATATACCGCAAGCAGTACAAGCAGCTAAATTATTTGCGATAAGGTCGTCGACTTTTTCGGCCTGCGTAGTACTTGTGAGCGTGGAACGTGACGCAAGACTGACCAGTGCGATGAGTTTGCTTGGGTCGAGCTTCTCAGGGCAGCTTATGACGCAGAGTTGGCAGCTTGTGCATTCGCCGCCACCGGTGTTCGAGTCGATAGACTGAGATTGTCGGCGCTGCTGGCAACGCGCGTAAACAAGAGGATCTTGGCGCGCTGAATAAACGACGTCTTTACGCTCACGGCCGGCCGCCTGCGCGTCGCAGCGAGTTCTGCTGTTCATCGATTCGCGCGACAAGGTCGATGCAATCGACCGGACAAGGGTCAACACAGAGGTCGCAGCCATTGCATTCGGCTTCGATAATACTGTGCATGCGTTTGGCCGCGCCAAAGATTGCATCTGTCGGACACGCTTGTATGCATTTAGTGCAACCTATGCATTCGTCTTCTCTAATACGAGCNACCGACGACGAGAGCGGTNGCATGTGCGCTGGGTTGAGTGCGGCAGGAAAATCGTTTACCNCTTGCGCGAGTCTGCGCGCGGTAATCTCGCCGCCGGGTGGACAGAGATTAGTTGCCGCGCCGCGCAAAATAGCTTCGGCATAGGGCCGACAGCCGAGATGGCCACACTGACCGCATTGCGTTTGAGGTAATAACTGGTCGATTAGCGTTATTTGTGCGTCAACGTCGCGTGTCGCGACAGCGAAAGATTTGGGTGCTGTAGCCGTTAATCGGCGTAAGGCGAGTGCGCTTAAGATGAGCCCCAAAAAAGCAATAACTACTGGCGCTGTGACCATGTCGCTGGCTGATAACGCGGTAAGCAGACTGGCCATTAGAGCGACCCAGCTAAAGCGAGAGCGCAGAGAGTAATAACTGCGCATGCCATAAGCGCGTGAGCCGTCTCCTGGGACGCTGGCTGCTTGGCCTGTGGCGAGTCCAGAACTGCTCCCGTTAACGCGGCAACTGAAGATGACAGAGAAGACGCCGCAGTTCTGAGGCGCATTGTCTCACGTAAGGATGTAAGCAAAACGAGGATTAAATAAAAGGTGAAGCCGAGTAACGGGACTGCGAGAAGTGTGAATGCTCCGCTGCCTTGGGCAAGGACTGGTAAGGCAAGCAGCGAGGTCGCTGTGGCATTACCTGTTGCCAAAATTGTCTGGCTCTTGAGTCTGCGTAACGGCAATACATGATGTTGTAATAGTTTCATGTAAATAGAGGTTAGGCTNGCAGAGACGACGAGGGCGACTAATAAAGTGCCGAGCGGTAGACGAACGAACGCAATCGTTGANGGGGCATAGAGCGAAGCCGCCATTACCAAAGCGAGCGTAGCCGTTACAAGNAGCGAATGGTAAGACGCTAATTGCAGGCCTGCAGCGGGACTGCGGCTCGCTTGCAGAGCCCCAAGGGTAATAATGAGGAGACAGGCTGCGCTCGCGAAAACGCTCATCGCTCGGCAGAGCCCCACTGCAACGCCGACGAGCGCAGCGCAGGAATCTGATAGCGGCTCAATATTTCTTCTTCGGAGGCAAGAGCGGCCGCGTGATTTATAATCATTTGATAGCCGTTTGAGTTTTCAAAAACGACATTGGCATCGGTATTCGCGGCAAGGCGTGCAGAGAAATCGGCGAAGTCTGTCACCGGAACGNCGTTAACCTGATCGACAATCCAGTTACGCCAGTCGTGATAGCCAAGGTTGACGTCAGCTGCGAGGACTTGCAGTGCCACAACCAGCTGCCGCCGTTGCGGCGAGCTCCATTCGTTGCGCGCCTGAAGCAGGCTGACCGGGGCAGAGCGGCTCCAGTCATTGCCCCAGCGCTTGATGAGATTCATATTAAGCGGAACAAATAATACACCGCCATAAATAACGTATTCGGGCGCGCGATCGAAGCGCTCGCCCATAACAAGGCTGTAGCTATCAAGCGCTTCGCGAGCCTCTAGATTAACGTCGAGCGGTTGCCCATTGCGAATTAATGAAAGCGACACAGTATCGCCAACCAGATGCAGGTCGATGGCATGCTTGTAGTCGGTTTGGATCTCATCAGATAATTTAATGCTGCCGTCTTCGGCGATTGCAAAGTCGTCGATAGCAACAATGACATCGTTTTCCTCGATCATGCCGTAGGCGGGGGAGTCTTCGAAGACCTTGATTACGAGCACGCCATCTTGGTCGTCCTTCAGCCCGTAAGCCCCCTTCGCGGCGGGACTATCGAGGGTTTGAGTGCGAAACCCTAAGTCTGGAAAGCCTTCATTCGTGCCATCGCCAGCATCGGCAAGCACGTGCGCGATAATGCTAGGCGGCACAAAATAGCCCAGATTCTCGGATCTGCCGCCGCTGTTCGCCTGCATAACAACCCCGATTATTTCTCTGTCTACTATGACCGGTCCACCGCTATTGCCAGGGTTTATTGCTGCGTCTATTTGACCTGCAAGTAAATACGCGCCTGCGTGCGCATAGATTTGCTGTTCGACGCGCGACAGAATCCCTTTCGTGATACTGAGTGATTTCCCGCCCATGGGGTAGCCGTAAACCGAGACTTCACGCTGTGGTTCTGGCAACTTGCCTAGCGCGAGGGGCTCAAGGTCGTCGAAAAAACCGGGCTCGTCGACAGTGATCAGGGCAAGATCAGCATCGTGCGAGACGAAGACCACCCGGGCAAGGTAGCGCTTAGGGTCGTTGTGCTTCTGCGCTTGCACATAGCTTGCATTTGCAATGACATGCGCATTGGTGAGGATCTGATTGCCTTTTATCACAGACCCCGACCCGCTTGATTGCCTCGGTGTGAGTAGTCGCCAAGGCGTAAAATAATCGGGCGCAGCTTGCGTAGTATAGATTTTGATTACCGAGTCTTGGATAGCTTCAAGGTCCGAGTCGGCTGCATGCGTCGGCAGCGCAATCAGNATTAGAAATAGCACTGCTATCGATTGCTTTGCCCTACTAAAAAGTCGTTGCCCGCGCGGTCGCGCGCCTAGCGCATNGCTAACGCGGTTAGCGCCGTTCGCAACATTTGGGTTAACTGCAGAGCGCTTGGACATCGTCATTCGTTTTTCTCTTGTACTTAAGTGACACGCATTCCGGGCTGTGCGCCAGCGTGAGGCTCTAATAGCCATAATTCATCTTTGCCTGGGCCTGCAGCCAACACCATGCCTTCGGACATACCGAATTTCATCTTGCGTGGGGCAAGGTTTGCGACCATGACGGTTAACATTCCGCGCAGTTGTTCGGGTGAGTAGGCTGACTTGATGCCGGAGAACACGTTGCGTCGAATGGGTTGGCCATTGGCGTCCAGGCCGAGGTCAAGCGTGAGTTGCAGTAATTTATCGGCTCCCTCTACGTGNTCAGCATCTGCGATCAGAGCGATGCGCAAATCTATTTTAGCAAAGTCATCAAATTGAATTTCCGGCTCAAAGGGAGAATCAACCTTCCCACTCAATGTAGGCGCCACTGCCTCGCTAACCGGTGCTGTTTCGGCATAGGCTGCGCGTGTAGATTCAATCATAGCGGTTATATTGTCGGTCTCAACTCGTGTAAGCAAGGGCTCGAATGCGGCGATTTTATGGTTAAGCAAAGTGGTTTGCGAATCCTGCCAAGTCAGCGCAGGAATCGAAAGGAAGCGTTCTGCCTTTTCAGCCATTACCGGTACAACTGGCTTTAAGTAGCAGATTAACAGCCGAAACGCATTGAGTCCTGTGCTGCAGATTTGCTGCAATTTTTCCGATCCCGGTTCTGCCTTCGCTACCACCCAAGGCTGCTGGTCGTTAATATACTGATTGGCATTATCGGCGAGCGCCATAATAAGTCGTATTGCTTTGGAGTAGTCTCTGTTTTCGAAGTGTTCGGCAATCTCTTCGCTTGCCGCCTGCATTGAAGCAATGAGTGCTGCGTCGTCTAGTTGGTCGGCGAGCATGCCATCGAAACCTTTATTGATAAAGCCTGCGCAGCGACTCGCAATGTTAACCACTTTGCCAACGAGATCTGAGTTGACGCGAGCCACAAAGTCTTCGAAATTAAGATCGAGGTCATCTACACCACTCGACAGTTTGGCGGCGAGATAATACCGAAGGTATTCTGGATTGAGATGTTCTAAATAGGTGCTGGCATTGATAAACGTGCCACGCGACTTCGACATTTTCGTGCCATCTACGGTCAGAAAGCCATGAACAAAGACTGCGGTTGGAAGACGATAGCCTGCGCTTGTGAGCATCGCGGGCCAAAACAGCGTGTGAAAGTTAACGATGTCTTTGCCAATAAAATGGTAAAGCTCGGTGTCTGAGTCCGCCTTCCAATAAGTATCGAAATCGTAGTCGCTGTTGTCGCACAAGTGTTTGAAACTCGCCATATAACCAATCGGTGCATCGAGCCAGACATAAAAGAACTTACCCGGTGCGCCGGGGATTTCGAAGCCGAAATAAGGCGCGTCGCGGCTAATATCCCATTGCTGTAATTCATCGTCCAACCACTCTGCCAGTTTATTCGCCACCGCGTCTTGCAGGGCGCCGCTGCGCGTCCACGCACGAAGCATATCTCTGAATTGGGGAAGGTCGAAGAAAAAGTGTTCAGATTCGCGCTCCACAGGGACCGCCCCTGAAATAGTGGATCGCGGATCGATTAATTCCGACGGGCTGTAGGTTGAACCGCAGCTTTCGCAATTGTCGCCGTATTGATCGGGTGCCTTGCACTTAGGGCAAACACCTTTTATGTAGCGATCGGCGAGAAACAGCTGCTTCTCTGGATCGAAGAGTTGCTTGATGCTGCGTTTCTCAATGTGACCATTGGCTTCAAGCGCAGTATAGATAGATTCCGAAAAGGCTTGGTTTTCTGGCGAATGAGTAGAATGAAAGTGGTCGAAGCTTATATTAAAGCCGGCGAAGTCACGTTGGTGTGCGGCATTGACCTCGTCGATTAACTGTTCGGGCGTGATGCCGCGACTTTCAGCACTGAGCATAATCGCCGTGCCGTGCGCATCATCGGCGCAGACAAACACGCAGTCGTTACCGCGCATGCGCTGCAGGCGCACCCAGATATCAGTCTGAACCGCCTCGAGCATATGCCCGAGGTGAATGTCGCCGTTTGCATAGGGGAGGGCGGCAGTGACAAGAATCTTGCGTAGGTTCACCTGAGTATCCTTAAACTAGTTGATTGCATTAGCGGGAATTTTGCTCCGCGTTTCGATAGTTCGATCATGCCTATGGCTCGACCATACCTATAGTTCGACCATGTCGAAATCTTCCTTACCGACGCCACATTCTGGGCACATCCAATCGTCGGGGATATCATCCCAACTCGTCCCGGGG
>JGI26088J50261_1001782_pt1 | contig 11307 bp, 12 predicted proteins | sample SaaInl1SG_22_DNA_FD_50261 | JGI IMG/M metagenome (IMG submission 50261)
CGGAGCTTGCTGATGTCGATGTGGAGCTCGCAGATGAGGTACTGTTTCCAGACCCGGTTGCGTCCGGTTCGACAGCACGTGCTGCTTCGACCTGCTCAGCTGCGATCGAGGCTGCTGCAGCCGCTCGCTCCGCTTGCTCTTTTGCACGCTGATTGTAGTTGACGTCTGCCAACGCAATCGGCGCTGAGAGCATCAACGCAATCATTGAAACTTGGGCCTTCAGGCACTTCGAATACATCTGTGTCCCTATGGTATAGATGTTGTTTTGGCAAAATGTACAGAATACAACTGCATAGGGCAACGATTCCGCGTAATTCATTTGTTGCGGTTAAGAAACCAGTAGATTCAACTACCTATCTCTACTTTACCGAATTGAATTCCACTTTACGAAGTCTTTCCTCTTAACCGGATGGCAAAATGGTGATCCAACTGGGTGCAACCCTTGTAAATAAAGGGTTTGACTCTTTCTTGCCCACTTCAGATGGTGGCCTGCAGCCTGTCATTGCGGCATCTAGGGCAACGCCGCTACTGCTCTGAGTCGCTATAGATTGGACTTTAGTCTAATTTTTGCACCTTTGAGCCAGTGTACCGAGTCTGTACTGCTGAGTTTCTATAGCTTGGGGTTCGCCTGATCTCATGTTTTGATGCGTTGTGTTGATGTGTCAGTTGGAGTGAAGACGATGCAGGTTGCTGTTTTAGGGTGCGGAACCATTGGACAAAGCTGGGTCAGTTTATTTCTGGCGTGCGGTTTCCGTGTGAAGGCCTACGACCCCGATCCAAGTGCAGAGCTGAGAGTTCGCGACCACATTGCGCGCTTTGGTGGTGTGCTGGCGGATCTTGGCTATACCTGTCCGCATGATGCGACGCATCTACAATTCACGACCGACGCATCCGATTCCGTGCGTGGTGTGGAATTCATTCAAGAAAATGCTCCAGAAAATCTCTCGAGCAAGCAGCACCTGTTTCATGCAATCGCCCCTACATTGGATGCTGACGCCATCATTGCGTCATCGACCTCTGGGCTGATCCTCGACGCATTGCAAGACATTGCCCCCAATCCGGAGCGTATTGTGATTGGCCACCCGTTTAATCCACCACATTTGATTCCGTTAGTTGAGGTGATTGGCAACACCCGTACTGCACCGGACGTGCTGGAGCGTGTGATGGATTTGTACCGCCATGTTGGGAAGTCGCCGGTTGCCTTAAAGCGCAGCGTGCCTGGGCATGTCGCGAATCGTTTACAGGCTGTGCTGTGGCAAGAAGTGATTCATTTGGCAAAAGAAGGCGTCGCAAGTTTGGCCGAAATCGACCAAATCTTAGCGGATGGACCGGGACTTCGTTGGTCGTTGTATGGCCCTAACACCCTGTTTTCGATGGCGGCTGGGGATCGTGGCATCGAAGGGTTCATCACGCATTTGGGTCCAAGCTTTGAAGCCTGGTGGCAAGACGCAGGCCAAGTTGTTCTGGATTCGCAAACGCAGGCATTTATCGCTGAGCAAATGGCAAGTTGGCAGGGCGGGGCGCAAATTGATGATCTCAGCACCATTCGAGATCGACATTTGCTACGAATGCTGAAAGCGCGACGGGCCGATCCTTTGCAGCCAGTTAAGGATCCAAAGACTCGTTGATATAGCTTTTTTGTGACGCATTGGCTGCACGCCCGATTAAGTGTGCGGCAATTGGCGCGGTGAGCATGAGAAAAAACGCACCAATGAGTGCTTTGATCGAGACCGAGGTGTCACCGAAGAAGAGCGCCACCGCAAGCAACGTGAGTGACGACCCGAGCGTACCTGCTTTGGTGGAGGCATGCATGCGAATGAACACATCCGGCAATTTCACCAAACCGGCTGCGGCGATCAGGGTGAAGAATCCACCAAGTAGGGCAACGATGCCGATCACATACTCCATTATTTCGACTCCGGCTGATTGATTCGTTTCAGCCATGTTTCTGCGAAACGTGCCATGGCCACCGTTGCAAGAAAGCCGACCAATGCCAACACAATCACGATGTCTAAAAAAGTCGCATCATTCAGGCTGATTGCGAATAGCGCACTGAAGGCTGTGATGGACACGGTCATCATATCCAGAGCAATAATTCGATCGGGCAGTGACGGGCCCAGGGCCAATCGCACAAATGCCAAAATAATCGATCCGATCACAAGTAATTGCGCGGCGTCGATCGCAAAGGTTAAAAACTCAGGCCCGGTCATCTTTCAAACACCCTCTTGACGCGAAATTCCATTCCATCTTTGAGTTCTCGAATCAGTGCCTCAGGATCTTCCGCAAACATGGCGTGGATAATGAGGCAATGCCGTTTACGATCCACATCCAATGTCAGCGTTCCTGGCGTNAGAGAGATGAGGTTGGCGACTAAGAAGATCTCCATCTCTGAGTCCACATCCAAGGGCATCTCAATGATCGCGGGCCGGCTCANGTGNGTTGGAGTCAANACGTCCCATGCGACCCGAATACTGGAAAGAATCAGCTCATACAGNAAGAAATTGATCAGTCGGAAAACACGGAATAAACGACCGAAGTAGGTCGTTTTNGTGTCAAACATCGGTTTCGCAATCCACAGCACTGCAAATCCGACAACAAACCCGGATGCCAGCGAGGTCATTGATTGATCACCGATGAGCAAGAACCACACGATGGTCAAAATCAAATGCATGATAAATAGACTCATGGTGCTTCCACTCCCAAGACCGCCCTGATGTAGGTGGACGGATCAATTAACTGATCCGCGGACATTTGCGCGAACTGGTAAAACGGCGCAGGGAACAATCCAATAATAATAGTCAGAATCGCCAAGCCACCAACTGCAACCCAAACCGACCATGGGATTGGTGAGCCTTCCAGGGCGCTGGCGCCCTCGGGGTGCGGTTTCCAAAATGCTTCACCCCAAATTTTTGTCATCGAGTAGATCGTCAGCAAACCCACCAAGAGAGCGGTCAGGGCAGCGAGCCAGTCACCGAGATCCATTGATGCCTGAATGAGGATGTATTTAGCCCAGAATCCGGAGAGCGGCGGAAACCCAGCGAGCGAAAAAGCGGGTACCAAAAATAACACTGCAAGCAGAGGCTGTGCTGCATAGAGGCCTCCGATTAGCCTCAGTTGGCTACTTCCGCACAAGCGATGCATCGCGCCTGCGATTAAAAACAGGTTCGCTTTCACGATGATGTGGTGAATCAAATAAAACATCGAGCCGATCAGCGCCAAACGTGTATTTAAGGCCAGCCCCAACACCATGTAACCAATCTGACTGACAATGTGAAAAGAGAGTATCTGCCTGACCTCTTGCTGCGCTGCTGCGCCTATGACACCGACGAACATAGTCAGCAACGCACACCACAAGAGCACATCGGCAAAAAATGGATCCAGCGGCATCACGGTGGTGAAGACACGGATCAATGCGTACACCCCAACCTTGGTGAGTAAACCGGCAAACACCGCAGAAACTGAAAATGCGGGCGTGTGATAGGCAGAGGGGAGCCAGAAGAACAGAGGAAAGACGGCGGATTTGATGCCAAACGCAAGCATCAACAGTAGCGTGATCCAAGACAGAGTCATCGACGGCTCCATGGCGTCGATTGTGACTCGCAGATGCGCCATGTTGAGGCTCCCGGTTAACCCGTAGAGCAAACCTACCGCCGTCAAAAAGAAAATAGTCGAAATCAGATTCAGGGCCACATAAGGCATTGCGCCGCGCAGGGTCTCATGTCGCTTGTTGAGCACGAGCAAGCCAAAAGAGGCGATTAGCATGACCTCAAACCAAACGTACAGATTGAACAGATCCCCGGTTAAAAAAGCACCGGTGACTCCCGCCAACAACATTTGGAAGAGGGCGTGAAATCCTGCCTGTCGTGTACGTTGGCCTACATCTGAAAGACTGTAAATGGCAACTGCTAACCCGGTGATGCCTGTGATGAGTGTCATTGCAGCGGCAAGCCCGTCAGCCACCATCGTGATGCCGAAGGGAGCCGGCCAGTCACCGAGTTGAACGGCAAGAATGCGGCCATCAGATACTGAACTGACGAGTCCAATTGAGGCGATGGTGTGCGCTAAGGCGGCGACAATCGAGACCCAGCGATCCAAGCCAATGTGTCTGGTTATGAAGCAGAAAATCGCGCCAATAAAAGGAATGATGATCGGGAGTAAGACGGGACTCATGCGGTCGGTCCCTTCGATGCCGAACGGTCATGGATTGCCGCGTTGGCGTTCAAGTGTCCGAGGCGCCGGAAGGTGCGGATTGCGAGGAACAACGTGAATGCAAAAAGCCCAAGGCCGATGACGATGGCAGTCAAAACAAGTGCTTGCGGGAGCGCGTTTGCGACTGCACCGATGGGTGCATTTTCACCCACTGGAATGAGTGGCGCTGCACCGATGGTGAGTCGACCTGAAACAAACACGGTCAGAGTGGCGGCATTGGAGATCAGAACGAGCCCAAGCAGAAACCGCAAAAAGTGCCCAGAAAGCATCTGATACAGTGCGGCAGCAAATAATAAGCCGATCAGTCCGGCCAGCAATGCATCCATTACAGGTGTCGCTCCATTTCTAAAACCAGAGCGACAATCGCCCCTAAGACGGTGAAGTACACACCCACGTCAAACAGAAGAACGGTAGAGATTGGCCAGCCTTTTGTCTCAGCTGTTGCGCCGACAAAGATCCACTGGCCTGCGAATACTCCGTCACCGAATGCAACGCCGAGCAGCCCAGCGATGAGGGCGATTGTGAGACCGAAGACGGCTAAGTATTCGGGGTTAACACGCAGCACGGCACGCGTGGCTGCGATGTCTTCGCTCATTTTGTAAACGATAAAGGCCACCGCGCCAATCAGTCCGCCAATAAAGCCGCCACCTGGTTCATTGTGTCCGCGCAACAACATGAATACGGAGAACACCAGAAGAATTCCGAACAGCAGATTAGCGCCCACTTTGTAGATTAGAGAATTCATCGTCGGCGTACCCTCATGTCGCGCAACAGCGCGATTGCACCAATGGCAGCGGTTAAGACCACTGCGATCTCACCAAAGGTGTCGAGCGCTCTGAAATCAACCAAGATCACATTCACAATGTTTCGACCAAAAGCTTCAGGCCAACTGGTTTGCTCAAAATAGGTTGTCAGTGATCGATCCAAGGGCGTCGCAAAAATGCCCCAGAGCGTCACACTGACCAGTAGCCCGACAGCCAGTGAGAGGACCGCATGCCCAAAACGAATACCGCGTTGTTTTGGTAACGAGGGGAGATTCAGTAAAGCGACGGCGATCAATACAACCAGCAATGTCTCGACCAACAACTGCGTGATGGCCACATCCGGCGCACCAAAGAGGATGAAAATGAGTGCTACGCCAATCCCGACCACACCAAGACCCGTGATCGCAGCAATGCGTGACTGTGCCACCAAGGACAGCAGTGTGCCCGCGCAGATCAGCGCCGTGATGAGCCAGAGCTTTAATGGTGCAGATTGCCATTGAAATTCTGGCCAAGCATCGTGGCTCACAACGACAGCGATACCGAGCAGAACAAGGGTGGTCAAAATCCAACTGAGATCTGTGCTGAGGCGGTGGGTTTGGATACGGTTTGTCAGCGTTTCGGCGAACCAGACAAAGCCTTTCAGCAAACGATCCCATGACCGATCAAAGCTGAATCCAGGGATTCGGTTGAGTGCACGATAAATGCGCGGATGCAAAACGGCGAGCGCGAGTCCGAGTAAGACCGTGAGTACACTGAGCCCGAGTGCGGCATTGATTCCATGCCAGAGCCCAAGGGGTAAAATGGCATTTTGCGATGTCGGCTCGAGGGCGTCGCGAATGAGTGGATCTGCAACACCGGCCATCACGGCCAGAACAATACCCAAGATGGCAAGCACAACGGGGCCAGCGATCTCTGCGGTGGCAAACGGTGTTGCGATGGCTGAACGACTCGGACGAACAATGCGGTGTGCTTGCGCGAAGGCCAGCGCCACCATGGTGGCGTTGGCGATCAGTAGGCCGATGACGATCCATAGCGATGCCCCATCAGACCGGAGAAGGCCATCGTAAAGAAGTTCTTTGCCGATGAAGCCAATGGCCGGTGGAAGTCCTGCCAATGACAGAAGTGCCAAAAGCCACGCTACAGCGAATGGGCGATGTCGAGACCACAGACTGGATAGGTTGCGAAATTTTTTCGCACCGAGCGCGTGATCCAGAGCGCCAACGCTGAGAAAAAGAGTGGCTTTGTACAGCGCATGAGCGACCAGAAATGTCAGTGCAGCAGCGTATACGGCGGCATCAGGCTGACTTAGCAGTGCTGTGAGTGTGCCAAGCGCCATTAGGGTGGTGTAGGCCAGCATCTGTTTCATGTCACGTTGTTTCATCGCGAGCACCCCACCAAGCAACGCGGTAATTACTCCCGCGGTGGCCAGTAGTGGCATCCAGAGATCGGCTTCAGACAGTTCGGGATGAAAGCGTGCGAGCACATAAATTCCCGCTTTGACCATGGTCGCTGAGTGGAGAAACGCGCTGACAGGCGTCGGCGCTTCCATGGCATTGGGGAGCCAAAAATGAAATGGGAATTGGGCAGATTTGGTCAGAGCGCCGAGTGCAAGCAAAATCACTATGGCGTGAACCCAAGGATGGTCTTGCAATGCGATTTGGTCGTCTAAAATTTCACTGATCGAGAATGAGCCCGCAGCAATCCCCATCAGAATCAGGCCAGCAAGTAAGCACAGGCCTCCAGCGCCAGTGACTAGAAGGCCTTGTAGTGCAGCGCGACGCGCACGTGGTTCGCGGTGACTGAAACCAATCAGTAGATACGAGGTAAGGCTTGTAAGCTCCCAAAATACAAACAACGTAATGAGATTGTCAGCGACCACCACGCCAAGCATGGCGATCATGAATAGGTGCAGGTAGAGGAAGAAGCGTTCGTAGTGAACGTGTCCGCGCAAGTAGTTCCCGGAGAATAGGAAAATGAACGCACCAATTCCGGTGATGAGCAGGATAAAGATGCGGCTTAATCCNTCGATGTAGAAGGACAGGTTGATTCCAAGCGCTGGCAGCCAGTTGAGTGTCCANCGCAGAGGCTCAGACANCGGAAAGAGGAACAGCACNGCGAGTGCAAATAAGCTTGCGCACCAAACNACGGAAAGCCAATGGATTTCAACCTCTCGCACGAGGGCTCGTTTGGATTTCGTGCTCATGTGCTTGTACTCACTTCGTCCGATGGGGGTCTGACAACCAAAAGAGAGCAGTGCAATTTTTTCAGTACGTCTTCGGCGGTGTTTCCGATTAACAGATTGGCGAACCCAGTGCGCCCGACCGTGCCCATAATCAGGGTGTCGACGCCTTGCTCAGCAGCATATGTAGGGATCACTTCTGCAGGCTGACCGGCAATCAGCCGTGTGTGCATGTCGATGTCTGGATGCGCGTGGCGCTCGGTGAGTTTGCTCAGGCACCAGTGCGCTTCATTTTTAGCAGTCGCCACCAATTGATCGACTACCTCTTTCGGCTCACGGAGCAATCCATGACGCAAACCGGATTCCTCAGGCATCCACCAGGCATGGAGTACATCGAGAAGCCCGTTATCAATCACGGCGAGCGATGTAGCCATCTCCATTACTGTCTCATTGATGAGTGCGTGGTCTGGGTCACTGTCAACATCAAGATCAACTGCAGCGAGAAGATGTTGCACGCGTGATGGGTGGTCTGGATGTAGCAACCAAAGTGCCGTTGGGCATTGCCTTAGTAGTTGCAAATCGACGGACGGCCACAGAGCTGAGCCTTGCGTGCGATCCATGGATTTGACAACCAAGTCGTGATTTCCGACGGCGATCTGTTTGAGGATTTCGGCAACTTCGGCACCTTCGCTCATAATCATACGAGCCTGGATGCCGTCGTCAGTGAACCCTTGCGTAATCAGTGTGAGTTCGTTTTCGAAACTTTGGTGATTTGGGCCCGAGGCCTCATCACGGGGCGCCGAGAGGAAATTCCCGAACAGGCTGATGTGGTTGTCAAGTACGCCGAAAACGGTAACTGTGGCGCCGGTATGAGAGGCCAACCAGTGCACGCGTTCGATGGCTCCCACCATCGGGCGATCTGGATACACGTGCAACAAAATTTCCTGGAACCGCTTCATTATTTTCGTCATTGCCTCACAGTGACTAAATCGTGCGGGTGGAGAATTGAAGCTTCCAATTGAATTTAGATCCTCATGTCATAGAATTCATCTATAAGCAGAGGAGTGAAACATGCCGTCATTGCAACAGCTTAGATACCTGGTCGCGGTGTCAGATCATCTGAACTTTCGGCGCGCTGCTGAGCAGTGTCACGTCACCCAGCCAACTTTAAGCGCACAGCTGTCCGAGTTGGAGAAGCGCCTTGGGGGCGTGGTGCTTGTGGAGCGGTCCCGCTCTGTGGTCTTGATGACGGAGTTGGGCCAAGCAGTGGCAGTCCGAGCGCGGAACATGTTGCGAGAGCTCGATGAGATCCAGGCATTGGCTAAAATGCATGAAGAAACACTCAGTGGGACGTTAAAGGTGGGTGTTGTGCACTCACTGGGGTCGTACCTGCTGCCGCTGCTACTTCCTGATTTGCGGCGCAGTCATCCGATGCTACGGTTTTACACGCGTGAAGGTCTCGCGGATGTGCTGCTTGACCAATTGGAAGCTGGTGCGCTCGATGTGTTGTTTTTTCCGCTTCCGCATTCGCGCTCGCATCTTACCGACCTGCCGTTGTTCCGTGAGCCCTTGTTTGTAGTTACTCCTGAGTCACACCCAATCGGAAGCCGCGAATCTGTTGCTCCAGACGAACTGAAAGATGAGGTGATTCTTTCACTTGAACCTGGTCATCGGTTGTATGACCAAACGCGTGATATCTGCAAAAAGTTTGGTGCGCGGTTATCCCACGAGTATGAAGGCACCAGCCTCGATACGATTCGTCAGATGGTTGCGATGGGTATGGGCATCTCATTGATGCCTGCATTGTATGTGCAGTCTGAGGTCGAACCTCAGACCGAGGTGACGGCAACTCCGCTCACCGAAATCACCCCAAGTAGAACGATTGGTATGGTTTGGCGTACCTCGACGGTGCGTGGCGTGGAATACCGAGCCTTGGGTGGGGTTATTCGCGACATCCTTGCAGTGCGGGCGCCGGTTTTGCGGCTGATTCACGCCGATGCGCGCTGATGCGATGCCGTTTGTTCAGGGTCATTAGAGTGGTTATCCTTACGAGGTAACTATAGGTGATGATGATCACAGGCTTAATTAAAGACTATTGGATGTGAATATGTGGAGAGATCATCCTAAAGCGGAGCTGGTGATTACTTTTTGTTGACCCATTCGACAAGGGTAGTAGCGCTTAGGGCTGTTTATCTATGAAGAGAGCAATTTGTTTCATTTGGGGGATTTTATTAAGTACCCAAAGCTATGCCGTGATCTTAACAGGTGAGTCTTTGGCTGATTACCCCGAAGCTGTGTGTAACTCAGGTAGTCCTGCCGGTGTTTATGTGAAGTGGAACAATCCGGCAAAAATCGCACTTCTATTTGATGGTGGTGATGCTGCTCGGTCTGCTATTGGATATAGAAATCGTAGTGAATCCTTAAAGGAATCTCGTCTTCATGACATGAAGGAAACTACACGAGAGATGACCTTTATTTATGATGAATTAGATCAATCGGGGTATTCCATAATCAACGTCCCATATTGTTCATCCGATATTTACATGGGTGATCATGAGCATGAAATCAGAAACAAGAGCGTACCCTTTAGAGGATCTAAAATCCTATCCGCAATAATGCAAAAGTACGGGGCACAATTTGATGCGGCCGACATACTTCTGGTTGGCGGCTTCAGTGCGGGTACAATTGCAACCTCTTACCTGATGCCTGTAATTGAAAAAACGAAAGCAAAGAAAAAACGCTACGTTTTAGACAGCTTCTGGATGGATGAACAAGAACTTGAGGCCAGGGCTTCTCTCTCATCCAGTGCAACTACTAAGTTTATTCACAAATCTTTGCCGGAGGGTTGCGAAAACTTCCTAGATTGCTATCCGTCTGATAAACGCTTGTCTGATTTGGAAGTGACGGACGCTTTTATCGTTTGGAATAGAGGCGATCTGTACCGTTTGTCACGTGACGATGATTCTCACAAACAATTAATGGATAAAACGTTCGCCATAGTGTCTGGAGGGATTGCANTAGGAAGAGGTTATGCGGTCAAAGGCGTGAGCGGAGACCATGTGATTCTCAATGCTCCAGCTTATGAGCAAGCAGTCAACGGCACTACAATAGCCAGCGTGTTTAAACAGTGGTTGAACGAAGGCGAGTCGCATTTTGTTACTGACAACTCGCCTGAATATAAAGGTATCCCGATAACTGAAAGGCTCAGTTTCAAAGAGGGAAAAGCTGGTTTCAACAAGAAAGCTTTACCTACAGCGATACTGCTGGGAGATTTAGACTGCGATGGCAATGANACGCTTCAGAAACGAGTAACGAGTAGTGGCTATAATTTTGTATCGATAGATCATTGTAAGGGTAGGACCCGCAAAGGCGATTCTCTGAACCGCATTAAACAGGCAACCTCTGCTGTACTACCAGAAGACCAGATCATTGATGCTTTTGATGCTATCTCNTGGATTAACCGACAGGATTGGCATGAAGGACCNGTGGTACTGATTGGCCAAGCAATGGGTGGGGCGGCCATAAATTATCTGGCATACGGTCGCACAAGAGATCGTATTCTGGAGCGCTCCTCTATTTCTTCGGAGGCGATGTCATTCGTATCAGGCCTAGTTTCCTATTACCCATTTTGTGCGGTTGGCCGGATGCCTCCCGCTGCAGATGTTCCTTACCTGAGTTTCATCGCTGGAAACGATGACCTCGACCAAGGAATGAATGGCTGTAACGTAATAGCTGACAAAAAAGCTGGTGAGATGCAGATCAAATATATTCCTGATGCACCTCATGGCTTCGACAAAGAAGCTTATGCTGGGAATAAAATGAGAACTGGCATGACGAAGGGTAATGCAAGATACAAAATAGCCTACGATTCCAAATCAGAGAAGATGGCATCAAAAGAACTCAAAGCCTTTTTGTCAGGTATGAGGTAAACAAACCGAATCCAGTTCTAAGATTGGATTAAACATTCACCCATGCCAGCTTGAAGACGCAGCCACCGTGTCACGCTNGTCTAAATCCGCTGTGACTTAGATGAATGTGAGAGTCATTACAGTTTTCAGTGGTGCCCAGGAGAGGACTTGAACCTCCACGGGGTTTCCCCCACTAGCACCTGAAGCTAGCGCGTCTACCAATTTCGCCACCTGGGCGGTGGAGATG
>JGI26088J50261_1001794_pt1 | contig 11272 bp, 12 predicted proteins | sample SaaInl1SG_22_DNA_FD_50261 | JGI IMG/M metagenome (IMG submission 50261)
CGGCGCAGATGCCCCAGCACGGCCAGCGCGCTGGCCATCTGGCGATAGCTGATAGCCGATGACCAGATATAGATAAGCCCGCCTGCAAGGGTAAATATACTGGCAAGCAAGAGGCGTGCAGACAGCCAGTCTGGCCAGACAATATGATCGCCAAACAGAATAGTCGCTTCAAAAATCATCCGGCCGGTCATACCGCCATCTGCGGTCACCTGAACCGGGGCAAAAAAACCGTGCGCCCCTGCGCTGATGCATAGCAAGGATACCGCCAGCCCCGGCAAGCGAAGTCGCCAGCGTTTGAGATGTTTTTGAAAGGTTATGCGCGCGCCCCACACCAGCAGGCTTATCGATAACAAACCGGCTGCCAGACCAAACCCGTCATATAAAAGAGTGGCAAGCTCTGCCCCGGGCGCCCCAAGAAGATTATGCACGTCCTGGCCAGAGGCCGTATTAAAGGACGGATCCTGACGATTGGCAGAAACCAGCAATATGCCCAGTGCCAGCCCGGCGATAAAAATGATCAGGCCGCCAATTTCATATAATCGATGCCATAAAAATCGTCTGAGACGATCCGACATCAGGGGAGGGTTTTCCTCTATGTCANTCATAGGCGTCACTCATNGGCGTCANTCATAGGTATCATTTACGGGCAGCTTCAATCATAATCTGGATAAAANTTCAGCCAGCCTGTCAGCGGCCTCTTTAATGGTTTCATGGTCATGGACAATCGCTAGACGAATATAGCCTGCCCCGGGATTTATCCCCTCGCTTATTTTTGCCATCACCGAGCCGGGTACCGAGCGAATACCAGCCTGTTGATATAATTCTGCGGTCATTTTTTTATCATCACCGCCCAGGGCTTCGGGTACAGGCAGCCACAGGAAAAAACCGCCGCCGGGTACATTTATATCCAGCTTCTGGCTGAGCAATTCAAAAGATGTATCATAATGGGCACGGATATGCTGATTATGGACATCATCACGGTAAAGCGCACCTGCGGCATGCAATAAAGGGGTTGGCACCAAGGCCCCGCCATTGGCAACCAGCCTGGTATAGGCAGCGATCACATTTCTGTCCCCGCATATAAAACCGGCACGCAAACCGGCCGCATTTGACCGTTTGGACAGGGAATTCAGCACTATCAGATTGGCAAGGATATCACTATCCTCGCTGTTTTCTGTGGCCATGCCGGCGGCTATTTCCAGCGCACTTACCGGCCTTTCATGCCGCCAGATATCAATATAGCATTCATCCATTATCAACAGAAAATTATAGGCACGTGCCAGACGAATAGCCTTTTCAATATAGGCGCGGCTGGCAACCGCCCCATGCGGATTGGTCGGGTTGCAAAGATAAAGAATATTGGTGCGTGCCAGAACCTCTTCTGACAGATTATCGATATCTGCCAGAAAGCCGTTTTCTGCGGTAGCGTTGATATAGCCTATCTCGCCACCTGCCGCCAATGCGCCTGTCCGCCAGGCATGATAAAAAGGATTGCTGACCAGGGCGATGCTATTTTCTTTTGCCCCTTTTACACAAAAGCCCAGAAAATGCAGTGGCTCTCTGGTCGCGGGTACGGGTACAATATGTTCTGCCAAGGGAAACAGCCCGGAAATAGAGGCAAAGCGCGTGTCAAAATAGACAGAGAGATCTTCCAGAAATTGCTGGTCGGCAAAGGCCTTTGGATAGGCTTGCCAGTTCTTTGCCTCTTTCAGCAAAACATCATTCAGCCAGTCTGGCGGCGATAATTGCGGCTCACCAATGGTTAAATCAAGCGGCGATAAATTTGTTTTTATCTTCAGCGGGTCTAATATCTTCCTGACCTGAATAAACATATTGTCATTGAAGATTGAAAAATCGGGATTAAGCATCAATAGTAGAATCCATGAAAAAGAGCTGAATTTGTGGCCGTCTTGACAATTGTCCTCACTCTAAACCAAGCAACGAGCCGGAGCAATATATCTGCTTGCCAAAACCAAACCAAAACAGGTGAAAAGCAGAGGAAAGAAAGGAAAGCTGGATGAAAAAGGGGGCGGTCTTTTTTGACAGGGACGATACGCTGGTAAAAGATACCGGCTATATGTACAAAATTGCCGATTTTCAATGGATGGATGGGGCGCTTATCGCCCTAAAACGGCTTTGTGATGCCGGCATAGCTGTTTTTATTGTCACCAATCAGGGCGGTATCGGCAAAGGCCTGTTTACCCGCCAGCAAATGCAGGCTTTTCATACCCATCTGTTAAAAGAGGCAAAAAAAGCAGATATCACCATCACCGATATCGCCTATTGTCCGCATCACCCCGAAGCGGTAACCGCTGAAATGGCAATCCCTTGTGCGTGCCGCAAACCCGAACCCGGCATGTTGCGGCAATTAGCCCGTAAATGGGACATAGACCTTGGCCAGTCTGTTATGATAGGAGATAGGCCATCCGATATTGAGGCAGGCAAGCGTGCCGGATGCACCGCCCTGCAACTGACAGATGATACATATCTGCCTGATTTGGTTACCGCCGCAATAGACATAATAAAAAAAGCCTGAGCCAGGATAAATGACAGCAAAGCCGGTAAATAAATGCGATATTGCCCTTATCGGGGGCGGACTGACGAGCTATATGATGGCCGCTGTCCTGCGCCATTGCGGCTATCCCTTTATATGGTTTTCGGGCGCGCCCGCCAACAAGCCGGAAATTAAAGATACCCGTACCACCACCCTGCATCATGCCGGCATGAAGATGCTGGAGGCACTGGGCGTGTGGNCGGCATTGGAAAGGGATGCCTGGCCGTTATGCGATATTTTTGTCAAAATTGAACGCCAGCATCGCGAAAGCCCTATCCGCAGAGGGCATAAAGATACCAGCCCCTGGCCGCTGCATTTTTCTTCCGAGCGCCCGCCTATGGGATATGTAGTGGGTAACCAGCAGCTAGTAGAGGCGCTTTTGCCCCTGACCACAGATATTCCCCATTATGCGCGCTCCATCACCCGCCTGACCCCGGCCAGCCCTTGCCAGCTGGAAGATGATACGGGGCAGAAATGGCAATGTGATTTAACAATTGCCTGTGATGGCCCTGCCAGCGCGATGCGCCAGCAAGCCGGATTATATGCCAAAGATCAAGCCAGAGGCCAAACCGCCATTGTCACCAATATACACACCGGCCGGGCAATAAATCATGGCGCATGGCAAATTTTCTGTGCGCAGGGCCCGCTGGCACTTATGGCCACCCGCGACAATCAGGCATCAGTGGTCTGGACAGTTTCAGATAGCCGGGCAGAAGAGCTGGCCGCGATGAATGAGAGTGATTTTAACGCCCAGCTANAGGCCAGCTTTGGTACGTTTCTGGGCGGGTTGAGCGTCATATCCCCTCGCCTGAAATGGCCGCTTCGCCCGGTTTATGTACCAAAGCGCATTGCCCCTGGCTTTGTTCTGGCAGGTGATGCGGCACATGCGCTGCACCCTCTGGCAGGGATGGGATATAATCTGGCACTTGGCGATGCGGCTATTTTGCTGGATTGCCTGCAACAGGCCCATCAACGCGGCCTGCCAGCTGGCCATCTTTCGGTAACAGAGGCCTATCAGAAACGCCGGGAAATAGAAATTCTTGCCCTGACCAGCACAACCCAGCTTCTGGATCGCGCCTTTTCGCGTCCAAATGGCGTGTTGACCATGCTGGGGGCAGCGGGGATGGCCGCTTTTGGAAAAACCGCTTTGCGCCATCATATTCGCGATATTGCCATGGGGGGAAAATTATCGCCTGCCCCGCTTTTTTCCGGCAAGCTCTCTTTATAGATGCCGGGCTGAAAACCTCTTTGGGCAGCCAGCGTTATTCTGCTGCGCCCTCTGCTACACGCTGGTGATAATCTGCCATTAATTTTTTCGCATTCTTGCCATAATCATGCAAGAGCGCCCAGCTGAAAATACCTGTATCATGGCCATCGCTAAATATCAGGCGCACCGCATAATTACCAACCGGGATCATCTCGGTGATGGTGACATCGTTTTTATTGCGCGGGGTTTTTTTCTGGGCAGCGGCATGACCCTGCACTTCTGCAGAAGGGGATTCAACGCGCAATAGTTCGGCAGATAATGTAAAAGCATCGCCATTATCAAACTGGATAGAAAGCTGGTCTCTGTTTTCCGAGCAGCGTATCTCTATTGGCCAGATTTGGGCGGCGCTTTCTTCTGCCATATCCTTTATCCCTTTTTTTTCAGCCCTCTTTTTTAGGGGGCGGTGGCGGGGTTTTTGTATAATGCGCGCGCGCGCCATCGGTTAGTGGCTCGCCTGCCTCCTCCAGCATGATAGGTACCTGCCCCTTTATGGGATAGGACAACCCTGCTTGCAAACTGACCAGCTGGTCGCGCTCTTTATCATATATCAGGCCGGACAGGGTTAACGGGCAGACAAGAAGCGAGAGAAGCTGGGCAGAAATGGCCCGATCGGCGTTAGTGTTTACCCGGCCGGAATTAGTGTTTACCTGGCCGCGATTAATGTTTACCCGGCCGCGATTAGTGTTTACCCGGCCGGAATTAGTGTTTAATGGTGTTTTCATCTTCATCAGCATGGCTGGCCATCTCTAAAATGGCAATCAGCAATTTTGCCCGCTCTTGCAAATCAGGACATTCCAGCAAAGCCTGTTTTTCCGGAATATCAAAGGGGCAGATCATCGACAGGGTCGTGACCAGCCTTTCATCCTCGCAATTATCAATATGTTCCCAGTCAGCAGAATAGCCCTTTAATTCAAAATAATGGCGCAAATTTTCAATCAGCATGGCTCTGTCAATGGGATGTTCGTTTGGGACAAGATCTGCTTTAAAATCTGTCCAGGAAACCGTCGCCATTTTATAGCCGTCTCTGACCTCTTCTATATCCAGAATACGAAATCGTGCAGTTCCCGACAGGGTTATCAGCAATCTGCCATCATCTGACTCGCCATAATTGCTTATTCGCCCTGCACAGCCGATCTCATACAGATTATCCTCTTCATGAGCGCGCGGCTGGATCATGCCGATAAGCCGGTGCGGGCGTGTCAGACAATCGCGCACCATCGCCAGATAGCGTGGCTCAAAAATGTTTAATGGCAATTTGCCGCCTGGCAGCAACAACGCACTGGGCAGAGGAAAGACAGGTATCTGTCTGGGTAACTCTGAAAATTCAGGCTCAAATGGCCCTCTTGTCTTCGCCATCTTTTGGCGTCTCCCCGAAAAACCAACCGAATAAACAATCATCTATGAAACAGATATAAGCTGGTTTTTTGGAAAACAAATAGGCAATCTCAGGAAAAGAGATAGGTAGAGAGTTTGCGCCGCGCCGCGATGACATCCCTATCCATCGGCCCCAATGCAGAAAATATCTCGAAAAGCTGTGTTCTGGCGGCCCCCTCCTGCCAATCCTTGTCCTTTTTAATAGAGGCCAGCAAAATTTCCATCGCCTCGCCCGTCTGACCGGCGGCATAGAGTGCCAGTGCCAAATCCTGATGGGCTTGCAAATCATCGGGATTTGCCTCAATCGCCGCGCGAAAAGCCGCTGTTTCCCCGGCGGCCTCTCCTGATTTTTCAGCTAATTCTACCGCCGAGATAGCATCCTGCATTTCCGGACGGGCCTGGCGTTCTTCATCCAGACTATCGATGATTTCCCGTGCGCTTTCCAGCTCGCCCATCATGGCAAGGGCGCGCACCATTCCAGAGAGCGCGTCCAGAGAGTCTGGTTGCATGGCCAGCGCCTGTTGAAACTGGCCAAGGGCTTGCTCGCCCTGACGCGCAGATAATGCTGCCTTGCCTGCTTCTATCAGGGGCAAAATATCTGCCACACCGGGGGCTTGGGCGACCAGTTTTTCCACAAATTGCCGTATTGCTGATTCAGGCTGGGCACCGGCAAACCCGTCTATTGGCCGGCCGCCAACCACCCCGAAGACCGCCGGAACAGATTGTACCCGCATTTGCTGGGCCAGCGCTTCATTTTCATCAATATTTACCCGTGCAACCCGCACATTGCTAAAAGAGGCGGCAACTTTCTCCAATATCGGGCCCAGCGTTTTACACGGCCCGCACCAGGATGCCCAGAATTGCAGCAAAACAACTTTGGCATTACTGGCCTCCACCACCTCTGCCATGAAATTATCCATCGTGACATCAATGACATCGCCTGTATTTTGCCCAGCAATTATCTGTTCCATTTATCTTGCGTTCCTTTACATTTTTTGCCTGTTGGATTTATTTGGCAATTTTGCTGGCATTATGGGCTATTTGGCAAAATCGATCCAGTGATAATCTGCGTTCAGGCTGACTAAAAACACCTCCAGATCCGATGGCGACATACCAATAGTGCGGTCATTCACCAGAGGGTGCATATACAGCAATTTTTTGCCCTTCAAGCTGGCATCGATATAAAGCTGCACCTGATTTTGGACGCCTGTTACCATCGATAAAGGCGTTACCGCCCCCGGCCGGACACCCAGATTTTCCAGCAATCTGTCAGCCGAGCCAAAAGAGAGCCGGCTGGCGCCTATTTTTTCGGCAACAAATTTTAAATCCAGTTCGGCATCTTCTTGTAGTACCACCAGATAATTTTGTTTCTTTTTATCGCGCATATACAGATTTTTGATATGGCCGCCGCCTGCTTCTGTGGCCAGAAATCCATCTCTGACCTGTTTTGAATCTGCCACTGTGCGCAAGGGGATATGATCTACCCGCTGATAGCCCAGATTTTGACTATCCAGCATTTCCAGCAGCCTGTCCGAGGAAATCGGCAAACTATCCTGATAGGTTGATGAGGCATCCATCTTTTTGCCCCTCCTTCATGATAAGGTTATAACAGTGCGAAAGCCAAGATATAGCCATAGAGAGAAAAACTGCAAGCCATTGGCCGGTATCCCCTGTTGCCCCGCACAGCAGAAATGTAACAAAATGCAACGATTGACCCGGCAATAAAGGCCATTTAATCAGGGAAGTGTCGCGAGGTGGATGCGATGTTTTATATGGCAATGCGCTGGATTTAAGGCCTCTATGCAAAGCGGAAAACATATCAATATCAGTGTAGTGGGATGCGGCATGTGGGGGCGCAATATCGCGCGCAATTGTGCCAGTCTGGGTCTGTTACATAGTGTGGTGGATACCAACCCCGNACGGGCGAGCGAATTTGCTGCCAGCTTTTCCTGTCAGGCAATNGATTTTGCGGGNGTATGCACAGATACCAGCATTGACGGGGTGATGATATCTGCCTCTGCTGCCGCACATGAAGCGCTGGCCATCACCGCATTGCAAGCTGGCAAACATGTCTTTATTGAAAAGCCGATGGCTCTGTCTCTGGCAGCAGCTGAAAATATCGAAAAAGCCGCTATGGAAAATGGCCGCGAGGTAATGATAGGCCATCTTATTCGCTATCATCCGGTTTTTCAGGAATTATTGCGTCAGGTACAAAATGGCGCGATAGGCAAGTTGCGCCATATTCAGGCTAATCGTCTGGCTATGGGGCGCATCCGCAATACAGAATCTGCCCTGTTTGATTTATGTCCGCATGACCTATCGCTTATTCTTGCGATTGCGGGCTGTCAGCCGGAAAAGGTTAGCTGTCACGGGGCTGCCCATATCACCCCGGGCGTGGCCGATATGCTGGCTACCGGTCTGGGGTTTGCCAATGGCCTTACCGCAGCGATGCATACCAGCTGGCTGAGCCCGATTAAAGAACATCGCCTGATAGTGACCGGTCATTCCGGCTCGCTGGTCTTTGATGACACAAAACCCTGGTCAGAGAAGCTGACCCTGTTTTCTGATCATATCACCCGGGCCGGCAATCTGTTTGTGGTGGAAAGAGCCAGCCCGAATTATCTGCCGGTTGCAGAAGACGAGCCTTTAAAACAGGAAGTGCGCGCCTTTGCTGCGGTTTGCGCTACCGGCCAGCCCGCCCTTACCAATGCCGCCGAAGGGGTAGCGGTTCAGCGCGTGCTGGAAAAAATGGTAAATCTGTTTGAAATGACCAACAGCCCCGCCCCTGCCAATCCCTAGCTTTTTACGTCTCTAGCCCGCAAATGGAGAGCCTTTCATGACCATCGCCTTTATCGACCTTGCTGCCCAGCAATCGCGTATCCGCAGCCGGCTGGATGCCCGCCTGAAACAGGTGATGGATAGGGGCGATTATATTATGGGACGCGAGGTGGGCGAGCTGGAGACAGCCTTGTCCGAGCGGCTTGGCGGCCACCATACGATCAGCTGCTCGTCCGGGACAGATGCGCTTATCCTCGGGCTATTGGGATTACAGGTGCGGCCGGGCGACGGCATTATTGTGCCCAGCTTTACCTTTGCGGCCAGTGCAGAATCCATTGCGGTTTTGGGGGCATCGCCTGTCTTTGCCGAAGTGGAAGAAGCCAGCTTTAACCTTGATCCGAATTTGCTGGGAGACGCGCTATCGGCTGGCAAAAAGGCCGGGCTGAATATGGTCGGTATTATGGCTGTCGGGCTGTTCGGCCAGCCAGCAAACCTGCCAGCTATTTCCGAATTTGCCGCAAAAAACGGGTTGTGGCTGCTGGATGATGCCGCCCAGAGCTTTGGGGCAAAATGGGCAGAAAAGCCTGTCGGGCAATTTGGCGCGGTCACTGCAACCAGCTTTTTTCCGGCCAAGCCACTGGGCTGTTATGGCGATGGCGGGGCGCTATTTACCGGCGATGACAAGATTGCCGGGATTGCGCGTTCCTGCCGTATCCATGGGCAAGGCAGTGATAAGTATGAAAATATCCATATCGGCATGACCGCAAGACTGGATACGATGCAGGCGGCTGTTTTACTGGCCAAGCTGGAGATTTTTGACGAAGAGCTGGCAGCACGCCAGCAAATAGCCGAGCGCTATAACAAAATGCTGGAAGATATTGTAACCACCCCGAAGCTGGCAGATGCTGCCACCTCCAGCTGGGCACAATATGTTATNCGCTTGCCAGAGGGCGGTGACCGCAGCGCCATTCAGGCCGATTTGGCCAAAAAAGGGGTACCGACAGCTATTTATTATCCGCGCCCGATGCATACCCAGCCCGTCTATGCCCATTATCCTGTCAGCACATCCGGCCTCGCCCTCACCGAAAAGATGGCCAGCGATGTCCTGGCCTTGCCAATGCATCCCTATCTGGAAAAAGACACCCAAATTCGGATTGTTCAGGCATTGGAATCTGCCCTTGCAATAAAAGCTGCCTGAGGCGGTTTCGCCATTTTCCTGTTTTGATCCCTGTTCATATTGACCCCTTTTTTATTTCAGTCTGGATTATCCGGGGCATCTCAAGGGTCAGCAACTGGCGAATAGCCTGTGCCAGATGGGCGTGAAGCTGGCGGGTATCGCCTGTGCTCAATGGGGCAAGGTTAAAAATACGCCGCAATGTATCCAGCCCGAACAACAGCGATATCAACAGAGCGGCCTGTTCGCCTGCCATAGGGGGCGGCAATTCCCCGGCCAGCCGGTTCAGAATTTTTTCTTCAAAAATCTGTTTAATGGCAGGGGTGATAGAGGGGCTGCCGGCGGCACGCAATACAGCCAAAAGCGGGTCTATCCCGTCTGGCTGGCGCGATTTGTCCAGCAAGAATGTGGCGATAGTTTCCGGCCAGTCTTCCTGTGCCTCTGCCAGCATCGGCTCTATCGACAGGCGCGAGAGGATAGACGCTATAAAAAGCTGTTTTTTTGACCCAAAATAGCGGCTGATCAGCGCAACATTAACGCCTGCCCCCTCGGCAATTTCGCGCACCCCCACGCCATCAAAACCTTTTTGGGTGAATTTCTGTCCGGCCACCTTGCAAATACGTGCCTTTGTGGCGACAGCATCTCTTTTTTTGAGGGAGGTTTGCATATCCAGATGGCCTATCAATAAGGGGGTGTTGACGCAAATAATTAACACAAGTAAACAAGTGATTACTTAACAATATTTTGGAAATGGACGCAAGAGAAGTTTGTAAGGGGAAAAGAGGGGATAGGGTCTTGTCTGTTTCATTTAAAGGAGCGCCGTGCGATGGTGATAACAGATGGCCGGAAAAAACCCCTTAGTACCGCCCTTTATTATGGGGTGCGCAGCCTGCCGATAAAGGCGTTGTTTGCGCGCCAGCTTGCCCATCCCATGCGGGGGAACAAGGCTCTGCAGCCGGAAAAATTCAGCCCCGAAACAGAGGTGCTGGTTCGTCATTCTGCGGCCAGTTCCATTACCACTATTCACAGCCCGTCGCCAAAAGTGCGCTCGGATGCGCATATCATTTATCTGCATGGGGGCGGATATGCGATGCAGGCGCTGTTCTTTCATCGCCGATTCGCAGAAAAGCTGGCGATACGCACGGGCTGTACGGTCAGCTTGCTGGATTTTCCCTTGCCGCCCCAGGCACAATGTATCGAAACTGTGTGTGCGGTGATGCGGATGTATAAGATTATCTCGCTTCTTTATCGCCAGCATCGACTGATTTTGATGGGCGATTCGGCCGGCGGTGGGCTGGCTCTCTCGCTGATGCAAAAACTGCTGCAAATACCGGCCAATAATCCGGCTGGTAAAATAGCGGATATTCGCCCTCCCGATAGCATCATTTTATATTCGCCCTGGCTGGATATTCGCCTCGCCCACCGCGAGATTGAGCCGCATTACGCAAAAAAAGAAGCTGTTCTGTCGCTGCCGGCCTTGCGCCAGGCGGGCTTGCGCTATGCCCATGGTCTGGCACCGGATGATCCGCGCTGCTCGCCGCTTTATGGCCAGATGGAAGGCCTGGGCAGAATACAGATATTTATCAGCGAGGATGAGCTGTTTTATCCCGATGCCATGGGTTTTTACGAACGGGCAAAACAGGCCAAAGGCACCGAGATAGAGATGATAATTGAAAAACGGCGTTTGTATTGCTGGCCATTATTGGGCCCGGCCTTTGAGCAGGAAAACAACTTCCGGCAAATGGCCCGTTTTTGCGGGCTGGAAGTGGGATAAATTTTAACTTTCTATCGAGCCAGCCAGGGCCGATAAAATCCATCTGGCTTTTTTCGCACTTTTTTCTTGAAAGGCTTTTCAGGCGGCTATATAAGGGAAGCCGTGATGCGGGTGTAGCTCAGGGGTAGAGCACAACCTTGCCAAGGTTGGGGTCGAGAGTTCGAATCTCTTCACCCGCTCCATCTTTTCCCTGGATAGATGGAAACGCATCCCCTCTTTTCAAAAATATCGGATAGGCGCTTGGGCAAAATGTCGCTTGTGTCGGCGTTATCGGCCGGGCGGGCGGACAATCTTGTGCCGATACCGCCCCTTTATTATATGCCGGTATACACGCCCTTTTTTTAAACAAAG
>JGI26088J50261_1001804_pt1 | contig 11250 bp, 8 predicted proteins | sample SaaInl1SG_22_DNA_FD_50261 | JGI IMG/M metagenome (IMG submission 50261)
CGAAGTTCCTCTGGCCCTCGAACAACCACATCATCACCAAAAGATGTGAGCTCCGCTGCGAAAATATCGAGGTCTGTGTAGTGAACCTGGAGGCTACCCCCCGACGCTGTCGTGTCCCGACGCTGCGATAGGGCGCTCCAGGCGTCGGAATCGGCCACGACGTCCAGAGTTGCGACCTGCCTGGCGAAAACCTGCTCCAGATCCGCCAGCGCCTCAGCTGAGGCGTTGTCAGCGCCCGGGGTCGCGGGCTCAGCCAGAAGGGTCACGCTCGAGACGATTCTGCGCAAAAGAAATGTCTTCGTCTGGTCTGTGGATGCTTCGTGACTGTAGAGGTGCCATCGTCCCTCATGGTTCACGAGCGCCAGCGGTGACACCTGCCGCACGGAAGCTTCAGACTCCCCCGGCTTGAGATACGAAAAGCTCACCTGCACACCTGCATCCAGAGCGTCACGCAGTGCTCGGAGTGCGGGGTCTCGGGTGCTAATCAGCGGGGCAAATCCCAAGAGCGGCTCATCAATGTCAACGCCATAGGACTGCAGTTTTCTCGTGGCAACATGAGCTTCCTGAGACAGCGTTCCCTCTCGCCAGAGTGCCGCGGCGAGATTCAGCAGGGCGATATCACGACCGGTAAATTCGACGCCCTGGGGAAGGTCGTAGTCTCCTTTGGGAATTCGATACAGCGTGTTCTTGTTGTTGCCGTCATCTTCAGGCGGGATTGTCGCCTCGAGCGGGATTCCCAGCTCGCGCAGTGCGTCCTTATCGCGCTCGAATCGGCGCTCCAGGCTGTCCCTGGCCATCCCGGCTTCGGTGTCTTCGCGGTACCCACGAACAGTCGAGAGAATCTGCTCTTTCGTCAGCCCCATCCGCGTGGCCATGAGGGCGAGAATGAGGTGAAAGAGCCGATCCTCTGGATTCACACCTGCCTGGGCTTTGGTCACGCGCTCATCCTAAGCCTGAGACTATTCGCGGCTCGTTACTTGTTCACGCCGAGAATGTCGAACACGAAGACCAGCGTGGAGTTTTCACTGACGCCCGGTGGCTGGGTCCCCGGCTGGTATCCCAGGGATGGTGGAACCGACACCAGGACCTGAGAGCCAACTGTCTGGCCGATCAACGCTTGAGCGAGGCCGGGGACAACTCCCTGCCCGGTAGCGGAGACCGTTTGGTCCTCCACGAGGATTCCCATGGGGACACCCTGGTCGAAACTCGAGACAAAGATGCTCCGGGTGTTCCACACTGCTCCGGTGAAATGTGCGGTGATGAGGTCGCCGTCGCCAATGACCTCGCCCGATCCCATCTTGAGAACAGAGACGCGGAGCTCGTCGGGAATAGGGGCATTGGGGAAACCGAAACCATGCTCGCCGGTTGGCGCCTGCGTAATGGTGGGAAGTCCCGATTGGGGAAGCCTGGCAGCCCCGGTTGCCTGGCCCGGATAGGTGTCGCGCACGTCAAGAACAACCACGACGGTGGAGGAATTTTGGAGGTAGTTGTCCTCTTCGACCTCGCCGAAAATATCNGACAGTGCGGCAGTGACGGCGATTTGNGCGCCGGGTTTNTGGCACTCCAACACCTGNCCAAAGAAATCTGGAAGCTCGGAGCTGACGGNNCGGCGAACTGGATTGGTGGGGTTGTAACTTGAGCCCGTCAAATACATTTCATCGAGCCCCACGAACACACTGACGTCGAAGTCGACGTAGCCCCCTTCGCGAGCTGGTTCGCCCTCCCCTTCTGTCAGAACAGTCAGCTGACGGGATTGGGTGACCAGAGGGGTGGGGAATGAGACTTCGGGTAAACCAGACTCTGCNGTCGTCACACTCACCAGGCTCGACGCCTTTCCACTGGCGATGGGGATATCGCAGGAGCGTTCGTTNTCTGCTGCTTGCAGGGTTCCCACAGCGAGAGCCCCACCTACTGCAACCACAACGACGGAAATACCGAGAACACTGAGCAGGGAAAGCTGGGGCATANAGAAAGTCTACTGGCCGGTAACTGGGGAATCTTTCGCGGATTTGCTCGCGCGATCTTGTGCTTTTCTGACGGTCTTGCGAATTTTCTTATCGCTCGCGTGACGCTGTCCGGTCGCCCCGGGCGTCCACGCCTCCACGTCGTCATCCGAGTACTCAGGCTTTGCGACCCGGCGCTTTGTTTCGGGAAGCTCGACGCCCGGGGCGAGCGCCCGAGCGGTCATCAGGAACCCGGTGTGACCGATCATGCGGTGCTCGGGGCGCACCGCAAGCCCTTCGACGTGCCAGGGACGCAGGAGAACTTCGAGAGATTCCGGATTCGTGAACCGACCCGAGGACCTCACGGCTTCGACAACTCGAGAGAGCTGCGTCACCGTTGCGACATAGACGGCTAGGACGCCACCGGGAATGAGGACATGACTGACCGCATCGACACACTCCCACGGTGCCAACATGTCCAACACAACCCGATCAGCACTGCCTTCAGGGTGCGCGGTGACGAGGTCTTGGAAGTCCCCCACCTCAATGGACCACCCGGCCACTTCCCCGCCGTGAAAGGTTTCCACGTTCGCTCGAGCGATGTCGGCGAACTCTTCGCGCCGTTCAATGGAGGTGAGTGTTCCCTCGGATCCGAGGGTGCTCAGGATTGCCAGGCTCAGTGCTCCAGAACCAACCCCCGCTTCGAGGACGTGGTGGCCGGGGTGAATGTCGGCCAGCGAGACAATTTGTGCGGAATCTTTGGGGTAGATGATTGCCGCNCCTCGAGACATCGAGAGCACAAAATCNGCCAACAGNGGCCGAAGCGCTAAGTACGCACTCCCTCGGTCGCTCGTCGCTATGGAACCCTCGGGTTGGCCGATCAAATCATCATGAAAAATCTGTCCCTTATGGGTGTGAAAACTTCCGCCAGGCTCCAACGTGATGGTGTGGAGTGCGCCTTTGGGCCCTCGTAGCTGAACGTGGTCACCCACACTCAGTGGGCCACGGCGGACGCTCACGATTGCTCCGATTTCTGGTGGGTGCGCCACACTGCCTCCACATCTGCCAGGGTCTTGCCCTGGAGTGACGACCACATTTCGTGGACCGAGGTGTGGGGAATACCCACGTGCAGGGGAATTCCAATCGTGATGGCGCCTGCGGAAAACGCACTCGCCGCGCCATAGGCGGAATCTTCGAACGCCACGGTGTGTCCGATGGTAACTCCTAAAGCGGCTGCGCCTGTGAGGTATGCCTCGGGGTTGGGCTTGGGCGCTGTGACGTCATCTCCGGCGACGACAGCCTGGAAAACAGGCTGACCCATCTCTCTCGCTACCGCATCCGCGAGCGCTAGAGCATTTTTTCGCAGCGACATTGTGACCAACGCACAGGGAATTCCGTGTTCGAGAATTTCTGAAAACAGCTCCCGAACACCGGGGCGCCACGGAACCGTCTCCTCAATCTGGGCCAAAACCCGGTCACTGAGGCGGTGGACGATGTCGTCAAGTTCCAGGGCCACACCGGCTGATTGGAGCAGACTGGCCGAGTTCCACAGCCCACTACCCACGAGCGCATAGCCCTGTTCCTCGCTCCAGGTTCCCCCGAAGCTTTCGACCAACTCGCGCTCCGCACTCATCCAGTAGGGCTCGGAATCGATGATTGTGCCGTCCATGTCAAACAGCACCGCCGTCATTCCCACCTGGCCCATAGTGACGAAGTCTACTGGCCAGGCTCAGGGGGTAGGCTGGTCTCACCCCACCGGAGGTTGCATGTCCACAAGCCCTATCAGCGACCCGAGCAAGCTGCTCATCGTCGCTTTCGAGGGGTGGAACGATGCCGGTGACTCTGCCACCACGGCAGCGCAGACCCTTCTCGACCAGCGTGTGCATCTGGTGCTCTCCCAGATTGATCCCGAAGAGTATTTCGATTTTCAGTTGACCCGCCCGCTTGTAGAACACGCGAATGATGGGACGCGTTTTCTCACCTGGCCCGATGTGACGCTCTATGGGCCTGAACCCGGTGATGATGAGACTCCCTATGTTCTCGTGGGCCAGGAACCTTCTCGGCTATGGAGATCGTTTGCCTCGGAGATGGTGGATTTGGCGCTCACGCATGGAATAGAAACCATTGTCTTTCTCGGGGCGATGCTCGCCGATGTCCCCCATTCGCGCCCCGTGCACGTCACCGCGACAAGCGATGACGCGGATATTCGCGACCACTTCGATATTGAAAAGTCCTCGTACGAGGGACCCGTGGGTGTCTTGACCGTGTTGTCTCTCGTTGCGGCAGAAGCGGGGATACCCTCTGTGCACCTCTGGGCGCACGTCCCCCACTACGTCCACACCTCTCCCTCGCCCAAAGCAACCCTTGCGCTGTTGGAAAAGCTCGAAGAGATGATCGGAATTGATACCGAGCGAGAAGCTCTCGAGGTGGAGGCTCTGCGCTGGGAAGAGGGAATCGACGCGCTTGCCGCCGAGGATGACGATATGACCGCCTACATTGACCAGCTGGAGCAAGCCCGGGATGCGGCGGACGCTCCGGAAGCCTCGGGCGAGGCCATTGCGGAAGAATTTGAAAAATACCTGCAGAGCAGACCGGATCGGCCTGGTTCTACCGAGTCATAGTGGCGCGATAACTCCGGTGCCCAGCCCCACCATCAGCGCGCTACCCAAGGCAATCCGGTAGATCACAAACGGCATAAAACTTCGTGTGGCGATGTAGCGCATCAGCCATGCAATCACGGCTAGTGCCACAGCAAAGGCCACCATTGTTGCTGCCGAAATCTCGAGCAAGCTGAAGGGACCCGAAAGCTCGGGTCGAGTGAGCCGTGTTGAGCTCATACAGGCCGCTGCCAAATACTGCCGGAATAGCCAGCAAGAACGAGTATCGGGTTGCGGACACCCGGTCGTATCCGAGGGTTCGTCCCATGGCAATAGTGGCGCCCGATCGGGAGACACCGGGAATCAGAGCGAGGGTTTGCGCCAGACCATAGAGCAGACCGTGGGAAACGCTCAGCGATGTGAGGTCACGAGATTTCTTCCCCCACCAGTCGGCAATTGCTAACACCACGCCAAAGACAATCAAAACCGTGGCAACAAGCCACAGTGACCTAAACGCGCCGCGGATGTAGTCCTGCGCGGTGTAGCCCACGATCACAATCGGCAGGGTGCCCACGATGATGAGCCAGCCCATGCGCGCGTGCGAGCGCTCCTGGGCTGAGGCGTCCCTCCACCAGCGTGAGCCCTGGCCGAGAGATCGGAACCAGCCCTGCAGAATTGCTCCGATGTCTCGCGCAAAATAGACCAGCACCGCCAGCTCCGTGCCGATTTGGGTGATCGCAGTGAAGGTGGCCCCAGGGTCAGTAGCTGCCGGGAGGAACTCCCCCGCGATACGCAAGTGAGCGCTCGAGGAGATCGGAAGAAATTCTGTGAGGCCCTGGATGATGCCCAGGATCAGCGCATCCAGTAAGCCCATGTCCCTACGCTAAAGCATCGGCCTCATGCCGGAGGGACTTTAGTGGTAATGTCGTGTCTCGGTTGCTTCGTGTGGTGTTCTCACACGATGTGCGCGCGGGTGGCGGAATGGCAGACGCGCTAGCTTGAGGTGCTAGTGCCCGTATTAGGGCGTGGGGGTTCAAGTCCCCCCTCGCGCACGCGACAACAGGGTCTTTCACTTCGGTGAGAGACCCTGTTGTGTTTCCGCCCTTCCCCGCTGCGCCTCACGCAGGCCCCGTCAGCTAGGCTCAACGAGGCATCGATGGCGTCAGAACAATGGCAGTGCACTCACTCGTTGGCCACATCACACTCACGACACATCGATACAGAAGATATTCATGACACTCACGACACCCAGTTATGCCGCAAAGCCCAGCGTCCTCGACGCCCTGAAATCCCCCGCACTTCTCACTCGCGAAGTTCTCGCCGGTTTGGTTGTGGCACTCGCGCTCATCCCCGAGGCAATCGCCTTCTCTTTGATTGCCGGCGTCGACCCGAAAGTGGGACTGTTTTCTTCCTTTGTGATGGCCGTCACCATCGCTTTTGTGGGTGGCCGGCCTGCCATGATCACCGCCGCAACCGGAGCGGTAGCTCTGGTGATAGCGCCGATTGCCCGTGACTATGGCATGGACTACTTCATAGCGACCGTGATTCTCGCCGGAGTTTTCCAGCTTGTTCTGGGCGCTGTGGGTTTTGCCAAGCTCATGCGCTTCATTCCGCGAAGCGTCATGATCGGGTTCGTCAACGCCCTGGCGATCCTGATTTTTCTCTCCCAGATGCCTCAGCTCATCGGAGTGCCGGTGATGGTCTATCCGATGGTCGCTGTGGGAATCATCATCATGGTGTTGGTGCCCAGAATCACCCGCGTCATTCCTGCGCCCCTGATATCGATTGTGCTGATTACAGTCGCCTCGATAGCGCTGGCGATTACCGTGCCCACGGTGGGCGACGAGGGAGATCTTCCCAGCAGCCTTCCCGAGCTGTTCATTCCGAATGTGCCCCTCACGGTGGAGACGTTTAACATCATCGCCCCCTATGCACTGGCCATGGCCCTGGTGGGTTTGTTGGAGTCGCTGTTGACAGCGAAGCTCGTCGACGATGTCACCGATACGCACTCTCGCAAGACTCGCGAAGCACTGGGGCAGGGCGTAGCAAACGTCCTCTCGGGACTCTTGGGAGGAATGGGTGGCTGCGCGATGATTGGCCAGACCATGATTAACGTCAAAGTGTCCGGCGCGAGGACGCGCATTTCGACCTTTTTGGCGGGGGTCTTCTTGCTCGTCTTGGTCGTGGGTTTTGGCGACCTGGTATCCATGATTCCCATGGCTGCACTGGTTGCCGTGATGATTATGGTCTCCGTGGCCACTTTCAACTGGCATAGCGTCTTGCCCTCCACGCTGAGGAGAATGCCCAAGAGTGAAACATCGGTCATGGTGTTGACCGTTATCGCGGTGGTCTGGACCCACAACCTCGCAATTGGTGTCATCGTCGGGGTTCTGACCGCGATGATCCTCTTTGCCCGGCGGGTGGCCCATTTCACCGACGTGACACGCGAAATTAAGGACGTCGAGGGGCGCACTGAAGCCCACTACACGGTCACCGGAGAGCTGTTCTTTGCCTCAAGTAACGACCTGTACACCCAGTTTGACTATGTGGAAGACCCAGAGTTGGTGGTTATCGACATGTCGCAATCGCACATTTGGGATGCCTCAACCGTGGCCTCGCTTGATTCGATTACCGAAAAGTATGAAAATCACGGCAAGCGAGTCGACATTCAGGGGCTCAACTCAGCAAGCCTCAGAATTCACGGGAAATTAGCCGGAAACCTCGGATCAGAGGCGTAACAGTAATTCTGAACCTGATGAGCGCGCTCCTCAATTTCGCCTCCTGACCGGGGTGGGGAGGCGCCTCAGGGGTAGATCGAGTCTCTCGCGGGGCCACGGACTGACTGCGTGTCAGTGGATGTTGACAGAATCGAACAAATGTTCGAATATAGCTCTATGTCCCCCGCCTTGACCCTCGAGAGTCATGAACCCACTCGCGCTGATGTGCAAGCCCTGCGCCAGCGCATTCAGGTGATGGAGAGCACTCGCGTGGGCTCCCGAGTTATTCCGGTGCACTCTGCGGTGAGCAGCATTTTTCCTCGTGGGGGGCTCAACACGGGATCTGTCTACTCTGTGGACTCTTCTACGTCGTTGTTGTGGGTCCTTCTGGCCGAAGCCACCCAGCAGGGCACCTGGTGTGCCGTGGTGGGGATGCCTGATTTGGGCGTGGCTGCCGCAGAAGAGTTAGGTGTNAATGTTGATCGGCTTGTNCTTGTTCCCTCCCCCGGTTCGCAGTGGATGGCCGTACTCGGTGCACTCATTGACGTTGTGGGAGTGTGCGCGCTGGGGGCGTTTCCAGCGCCCAGTGAACGAGCGCTCTCCACGCTCTCTGGTCGCTTACGCGAGAGAGAGTCGACACTGTTGGTGCGCTCTTCCTGGCCCCGGGTAGACGCAGCGCTTGCGGTAGAGCATCAGTGGGATGGTGTTGAGCAAGGTCGAGGTATTTTGCGCGAGCACCACTTGCGCATTACGGCCACACCGCGTCCAGGCCAGACGGCGCTCTCCTGTGATGTGGTGATCGACCATGGGGGGCTGCGCACAGCTACTCGCATGGCTCCCGTCATTGATCTTGCCCATCACCGAAAGGCGGGGTAGCTCATGGCGCGAAGCATTGTCATGTGGTCTCCCAGATGGTCTGTTGTGGCGGCGTATCGAGATGAAGCGCTGCCGGAGGCAGTCCCTGATGTTCCACTCGCTCTGGTTCACGGTGGAGTGCTCACCGACTGCTCCGCGTCTGCCGCTCACGCCGGTGTTCGTCAGGGAATGAAGGTCCGAGAGGCTCATACTCTGTGTCCTAGCTTGGTCATGGCCGCTCGTGATGAGCACCGCGAGAGACGCGCTTTTGATCGTGTGCTCACTGATCTCGCGGAGTATGTTCCCCANCACGCTGTGCTTGCTCCCGGGCTTGTTGCCTTTGGGGCCCGAGGGTTAGAGCGTTTNTATGGCAGCGAGGAAGCCGCTGGCCGCATGCTCCGTGACGCTCTGGTGCAGAGCGAACCCTTGGCGGAGGCTCGCATAGGAATTGCGGATGACGTATTCACGGCAGTTACAGCTGCCAAGCACACCACAGAGGCTTATCCGTTCAGGAGGGTGGAGCCCAAAAACTCAGCCCTCTTCCTCTCCGAAATGCCCCTCGACGTGCTCGATGATGATGCAACAGTTTCTCTCCTGCTGCGTTTAGGGCTTCGCACACTAGGTGACTTTGTGAATCTAGGTATTGACGCTATTCGTGAGAGGCTCGGTGTTCCTGGCGAGCGCCTTTTTCGGCTTGCGGGAGGAACTGCCGAGGCTCCCTTGTTGGTTCGCGATGCGCCCGAGGACACTCGTGAGCGCATGGAGCTGGCTGAGCCTTGTTCTCTTGTGGAGCAGGTCGCCTTCAACATCAAGGCACCGCTGGAGCGGTATGACAACAGATTGCGACGCGCTGGTGTCGTCATCACCAGGGTGCGCGTGGTCATCGGATTTGATGATGGTGCTCAACAGGAAAAAGTGTGGACGCACCCTAGATTCTTTACTCCTTCTGACCTGCTCGATCGTGTGCGGTGGCAACTCGAACAGTCTTTTCGTAACACCGAAGTTTCCTCTGATGTGGTTCCTCCCAGTGTCACCTGGGTTGAATGTGACGCACTAGAGCCTGAGGATGCCCTTTCGCATGAACCTGGTTTGTGGGGGGCGGGTCCTGATTCTCGTGTGCACCACGTGTTTTCTAGGGTTCAAGGCCTTGTGGGGGCACAGGGTGTGCTCACCGGCAGCTCCAGACAGGGACGATTGGCCGGTGACACCCATGTGTTGACTACCTGGGGAGACCATGAGCAGCAGTCTGCTCAGGGNCCACTCCCCGGTTCTCTCCCCAGTCCGCTTCCTGCAACAATTTTTTCCACTCCNCGAGAAATTTCTCTGGTCGGCGACGACGGACATGCGGTGGGTGTTTCCTCGAGAGCGGAGCTGTCCAGTTCCCCTGCCTGGTTAGTCTCTGGTTCCAGTCGACTTAAGGTCACGTCGTGGGCGGGTCCCTGGCCTGTCTGGGAAAAATGGTGGGATCCCACGCGAAGTCGATTCGTGCATCGGTTACAGGTTGTTGACGAACACGGCATGGGCTGGCTGATGTCGCTCTGCGATCAGGCGTGGTCCCTTGAGGCCAGGTATGACTAGTGGGGTGGCATAACCCCCCTATCCCCTGGTCTGAACACGAGAGAAGGCTTCGAGAGGCATCGAGACCGGGCAGCTCGCCTCCAGTTGGCGCTGANGCAGGAGACTCCCCTGCCTGGTCTTCTCATCGGGCGCCGTATGAGCCACCCGAGAAGAGTGAGGCAGTAGAGGACCCAATTCCGTATGCGGAGCTTCACCTCCACAGCAGTTTTAGNTTTCTTGACGGGGTCTCCTCACCGGANAAGCTGGTGAGTACAGCGAAGGGTTTAGGTCTTCGGGGACTGGCAATTACCGATCACAACGGACTCTACGGCGCTGTGCGGTTTGCTGAAGCGGCCGCCGCCCATCAGATGCCCACAGTGTTTGGCGCGGAATTTACGGTGGACTCGCAGGCTCCTCGCACCGATGTGGCCGACCCCCCGGGAGAGCACCTCCTGGTTTTGGCGCGAGGAGAGCAGGGGTATCACACACTGTCTACGGCGCTGACTGAAGCCCATTTGACTTCGGGAGAAAAGGGCATCGTGCGGTGTGATCTGGACAGCCTTGCCGAGAGAGGCAGAGATCAGTGGATGATTCTTACCGGGTGCAGAAAAGGCCCTCTTCGGTCACCTCTGCCCCACCATCGCGCCCCGTCCCGGGCTGAACAAGACCAGAGCGAAAAAGCTGTGGTGGCCCTCGTCGAAAGGTTTGGGGCAGAGAACGTCGTGGTGGAGCTTTTTGATCACCANCACCCACTGGATAGCGTGCACAACGACTTTCTGGCTGCTGTAGCAGCGCGTCATGGTCTCGCGACGGTGGTGACCGGTCTTGTGCACTACGCCACACCTGAGGAAGCAGATCTCGCACAGGCCATGGCGGCGGTGAGAGCCCGAACCAGCATGGATTCACTTCACACGTGGCTACCTGCTGCCCCCAGCGCCTATATGCGCTCAGGGAGCGAGCAGGTGCGACGGTTCCCCCAGTATCGCGACGCGGTCACCCGTAGTGCTGAGATTGCCCGAGAGCTCAGTTTCTCGCTCAAGAAGGTATCCCCAGGCCTTCCGCGTTCTCTCTGTCCTGAGGGCCACACCACAATCAGCTACCTGCGGGAGCTTGTTGCCCAGGCGCTTCCCCGTAAGTATCCGGGAGCTGGTTCTGCCGTGATGGAACGTATTGAGCGCGAACTTGCGCTGATTGANACCAAAGATTTTGCTGGGTATTTTCTTATCGTCCACGACATTGTCGCCTTCGCTAGATCGCGAGGAATTCTGTGTCAAGGACGCGGTTCTGCCGCGAATTCCGCCATCTGTTTTCTTCTCGACATCACTGCGGTGGATTCCATTTATTACAACCTGCCTTTCGAAAGGTTCCTCTCCGCCTTGCGCGACGAGGAGCCCGATATCGACGTGGACTTTGAGTCCCGGCGGCGAGAAGAAGTCATTCAATACGTGTATGAGCGTTACGGCCGCACCAACGCCGCCCAGGTCGCGACCGTTATCGAGTACAAGGCAAAAAGCGCGGTGCGAGACATGGCCCGAGCCCTGGGCTACAGCCCAGGGCAACAAAACGCGTTTTCTCGACAGG
>JGI26088J50261_1001806_pt1 | contig 11244 bp, 8 predicted proteins | sample SaaInl1SG_22_DNA_FD_50261 | JGI IMG/M metagenome (IMG submission 50261)
ACAGATAAATAACAAGCGGGGTTCCGGAAAATTTCGCATCACCCCAAACGAAAACAGCCACACCAACAAACCCAGCCAAAACCCCAAGCCATTGATAAAGATGGTTGCGTTCAGCCAACAGATACGGCGCAATCAGGGCGGTCAAAACCGGCTGCATCGCCGCGATCAGCGCCGCTGACCCCGCGCTGATGCCAAATTCAAGCGCCTTGAGAACAGCGACAAGCCACAGAAAATGTCCCAAAAATCCAATCAGCAAACTGCGCTGGTCAGGCCAATGCCATTCGGATCGCATGCTGACATAGGCCCCGACAAGCAGCACCGCAATCACATAACGGAAAAACAGCAACGTAAAAGTACCCGATAGCGGCAAACCGATCTTGGACCCGATATAGCCACTGCTCCATAACAGCAGAAACAATAATTCATCGGCGCCGATGATCCGCCTTGTGCGCGCCGCTGGGTGCATATTTGCCTTCCCCCACCAATTTGTCGTTTCAAGACAAACATCATTAACAATGCTGACAAAGGCTTAATGGCGCGGCCAGTTCGGCGCAGGCGATATCATGCGCCCCATATTGACGCCATGCCCCGTATTGACGCCCCATATTGACGCCAAGCCCCGCCGCGCCCTATAGTCCGGCGCTGTCAGATGGTCGGGTGACTGCTGCCCCAGTTCGCAAGAAAGGGGGGAGAGGAAAGTCCGGGCTCCACAGGATCAGGATGCCGGGTAACGCCCGGCGGGGGCAACCCTAGGGAAAGTGCCACAGAAAAGATACCGCCATGGCATGCCATGGTAAGGGTGAAATGGTGCGGTAAGAGCGCACCGCCGGTCTGGCAACAGAACGGGCATGGTAAACCCCATCCGGAGCAAAACCAGATAGGGACATGGGAACGGCTTGTTCGTTCAGATGCGATCCTGCATCATGTCCGGGTAGGTTGCTTGAAGCGGCTGGTAACAGCCGTTCTAGATGAATAGTCGCCAATGCTGGCAACAGCATTACAGAACCCGGCTTACAGACCATCTGACAGTTTTTTCTTCATTATGATTTAGCGTGTGATTTAGCGTGTGATTCCCAAAATCACCCTACACCATCAGGCTGAGACATGCTTTCCAGAAAATAGAACAAAAACAGAACGTAATAATATCAAACTGATATATATTGTTATGATTCAGTGGGTTGCTGAATATTCCTTATTTTTAATATTAACTTACTGAAAAGATTAGCTTTTCCCATAAAGAACAGGCCAAAACCCATTGACGTCCATCAATTCCCATGATATCCCATAATATCCCAGTTTCGGGTTTCCTTGCGGATTTTGGCATCTCTCCCTAGCCGAACCCGCTGAAACTTGCAGAAAAACTGGGCCGGGCGGTTTTGGCAACCTTGGTCCCGGATTGGTCGGCACGGGGATGAATAGGAGCTTTGGGTATCGTGGATTTATTTCTATCCACATTTGAGCATCGCATAGATAAGAAGGGGCGCCTGTCCGTGCCGGCTCCTTTTCGGTCTGTGCTTGAGCGCCGCCGTGACCCGCTTTACCTGTTTAAGTCACTCACCGAACCATGTCTTGAGGGTTGTGGCCCCGAGCGCATTGGCCAGATCGTTGACGCGATTGATTCAATGGACAGCCTGTCAGCCGAAGTCGCCACATTGCAAACCATGCTGTCAAGCGCGCAGGAAATGAAGCTTGATTCCGAAGGCCGGATCATGCTGAACGCCGATTTCATGGCCTTTGCTGAATTGAATGATGCCGCGCTTTATGCCGGTATTGGCCGGTCTTTTCAAATTTGGCTTCCTGATCGTTATCGCGGCCGTGAAGCCGAAGCGCGCGCCCGCGCCAAAACCGACGGTTTGCCAAGCCTTCGCCTCGGCCGAACCAGCCCAACCTCCTCTGACAACGGGGGCAGCTGATGTCTGGACAGACGCTTCACCAATCTGTTCTGTTAAACGAGGTGGTGGATGCGCTTGGCCCGCAAAATGGCGGTTGCTATCTTGATGCAACCTTTGGCAATGGCGGCTATAGCCGCGCCATTCTTGACACTGCTAGCTGCACTCTTCTTGCCATTGACCGTGATCCCGATGCGATTGCCCGCGGCGCGCCAATGCTTGCCGAATATGATGGCCGGTTTCATCTTGCCGAAGGTTGTTTTTCCGACATGACCGCGCTGTTGCAGGCGCAATTAACCGGCTTTGATGGGCTGGATGGCGCTGCCTTTGATCTTGGCGTTTGCTCAACCCAACTTGACCAGCCCGAGCGCGGCTTTTCATTTCGCGCCGATGGCCCGCTTGACATGCGCATGTCCAAATCAGGACAAAGCGCCGCCGATATTGTTATGCAAACCGACGAAGCCGATCTGGCGCGAATCTTTTGGGAATATGGCGAAGAAAAAGCATCACGCCGCATCGCCAAGGCGATTTGCTGTGTTCGCGAAGAAACCGAAATTACCAGCACTGGCCAATTGGCCGGCATTATCCATAGCGTCATGCCAGCCAAACGACCCGGCCAGATTGATCCGGCAACGCGCAGCTTTCAGGCCTTGCGCATTTTCGTCAATCGCGAACTTGACGAATTGACCGCTGGGCTTGAGGCGGTTGAACGCCTACTGCGCCCAGGCGGTATTTTGGCGGTGGTTTCGTTTCATTCGCTTGAAGACCGCATCGTCAAACGCTTTTTGGCAAGCCGCGGCCAACACGCATCGAGGCCATCACGGCACCGGCCGGTGATTGACGGCCCTGCGCCCAGCTTTGAAATTCTGAGCCGCAAGGCCATTTTGCCAATTGAAGATGAGCGCAATCAAAACAGCCGCGCACGGTCAGCGAAATTACGCATTGCCCGCCGCACCGACGCGCCGCCTCTTGGCATGGCCGTAGCGCCCTATTCGACCGCAAATCAAGCCATCAGATCGCAAAAGGAGTCAAAGCAATGCGGTTAATTCTGCTCAGCGCGCTTATCTTGGTTGGGTTAGGAACCACCCTATATCAGGTCAAAACCGGTATTGACGAACGTCAGGATCGGCTGCAACAGCTTGAGCTTCGCATTGCCGACACCAAACGCGATATCGCCGTTCTCGAGGCCGAATGGGCCTATCTGTCACGCCCCGAGCGCGTAATGACGCTTTCGGGCGATCTGTTGCAGATGACGCCCATCGGACAAGACCGGATTTTGCCGCTTGATGCCATTCCGATGCGCATTGAATTTGGCCAAACCGGCCTCAAGAAAATCGTTTTTAACCCTGTAATTCAGCCTCAAAAGAAAGATCAGGCCGAATGAATGCGCCGCTGCAGAAATTACGGCAGCTGATTTTGCCGCCTCGCCCCGATCCGGCGCGTTCGCGCCGTATCGCCGAAGGGCGTTTAATGATTGGCTGTCTTGTTGCCTTTGGGATTTTCATCACCATTGGTGTGCGAATCGTTGGTCTTGCCGATGCCAGCGCCAGCACCCGCCTTGCCCAAAGCGCCGCCGCCATCACCACCGAACGCGGCCGCATTCTTGACCGCAAGGGCCGGTTACTGGCTGGCAATCTGCCCATTACCGTTCTTCACGCCGATCCAAGCGAAATTATGGATGCGCGCGATGCGGCGGCCAAATTAGCACCCTTCTTGAACCATCATGACCATGCCAGCCTGATCAAATTACTGACCAAGAAAACCCGCTATGTCGAGCTTGACCGGCAATTGCCGCCAAAGCGTCATGCGCAAATTCTGCAACTGGGAATTCCGGGGGTCTATTTCGCCAAGGGCGCGGTTCGCGTTTACCCGCGCGAACATGCTGCGGCGCATATTCTTGGCCATGTCGACACTGACAATATTGGCATTGCCGGAATCGAAAAGTCACTGAACGCCAAGCTGGCGGCAGGCGAAGATGTCACCTTGTCAATTGATCTTGGCTTGCAGGCAGTGATCCGGCGCGAAATTCAACAGCAGATTGACAAGTTCGAAGCCATTGGCGGGGCTGGTATTTTGCTTGATATCAAAAGCGGTGAAATGCTAGCGGTCGCATCGCTTCCCGATTTCAATCCTAATCAATTTGCGTTTGCCAGTGATGATATGCGTTTCAATCGCGCCACCAAGGGCCTGTATGAAATGGGGTCTACCTTCAAGGTGCTGAATACGGCCATCGCGCTTGAATCTGGTGCGGCGACAACCAACCAGCGTTTTGAAGTGTCAAAGCCAATGCGGGTTTCACGCTTTACCATCACCGATTACCACCCGCATAACAAACCATTGAATGTGCCTGAAATTCTGATCTATTCGTCAAATATTGGATCGGCAAGAATGGCCGAGGCCATTGGCGCCGAAACCCAGCGTGCCTTTATGGACAAGCTTGGGCTGCTTGATCGGCTAGAGCTTGAAATTCCCGAAATCTCACGCCCACTTTCGCCAAAAAGCTGGCACCGCACAACAACGGTTACCGTTTCCTATGGGCATGGCATTTCGATTTCACCAGCCCATCTTGCCAGCGCGGTTGCCGCCGCATCAGGCAATGGTCACTGGATTCAGCCAACCTTGCTAAAACGTCAGACCGGTGACAGCCCCTTGCGCCTNCGCGTCTTTTCCGAACANACAGCGCGTGCCGTGCGGTCAATGATGCGGCTGGTTATCTCGCATGAAGATGGCACCGGCAATTTTGCCGAAGCCCGCGGATATATGGTTGGCGGCAAAACCGGTACAGCCGAAAAAATTCAAATTGGCGCTATAATAAAAAGGCCAATCTTGCCACATTTGTTGCCACCTTCCCCGTGCATGACCCGCGCTATGTGATTGTCATTCTTGTTGACGAACCCAAAGGACAGAAGCATTCACACGGTTATGCAACCGCTGGTTGGGTTGTCGCACCGGCCATTCGCCGGATTGTCGAACAGATTGCCCCAATGCTTGGGGTTCTTCCTGTTGACGAAAAATCGCCGCTAATTCGCCAAAAACTGCTGCTTGACTTCACGATTGGTAATGAGGAGGCAACACGTGCATCTTACTGATCTATGTCATGATCTGATCGACATCCCCGATCAAACCGCTGCCATTATGGTGACCGGTCTTGCGGTTGATTCAAAACGCGTTGCTGCTGGCAATCTGTTTTTTGCGCTTGCTGGCAGCCATCGTGATGGTCGTGACTTTATTGGTGATGCCATCACGGCTGGCGCGGCNGCGATTGTGACCNGCATGACGCCACTGGCAAAAGACATTGCCAAGCTGGCGCAACAGGCGGCAATNCCGATCCTGCAATGCGAAAACCCACGCCGCGTCATGGCCAAAATGGCCGCCATTCACTGGCCGTCNCAACCGGGCATGGTTGCCGCTGTTACCGGCACAAATGGCAAAACATCGACCACCGAATTTTTGCGCCAGCTATGGCAGCGCGCCACATGGCAAGCCATTGCGGTTGGCACGCTTGGCATCACCGGCACCGATATGATCAAATCGGATGGGGCGCTGTTAAGCCTGCCGCCCCTGACCACACCGGACAGCATCAGCCTTCATGCAGCATTGGCACCCCTGACCAAGGCCGGTGTCACGCATCTTGCGCTTGAGGCAAGCAGTCACGGCCTTGAACAGCATCGTCTTGATGGGCTGAATATCCATATTGCCGCCTTCACCAATCTTAGCCGTGACCATCTTGACCATCATATTGATATGGATCGTTATTTTGCCGCCAAAAACCGGCTATTTACCGATCTTCTTAGCGAAGGCGGCGCGGCCATCATCAATCTTGACGATCAATTTAGCGCGGCCATCATCGACAGTTTGCAAGACCGTGCCATTGTCATCAAAACCTTTGGCTATGCTGAAGATGCTGATTTCCGCATCCTATCCATCACCCCATCGGGTGACGGTCTTGATATGAAGGTCGTCTACCAAGATCAGACATGGGATATTCCACTGGCACTTTCCGGCACATTTCAGGCGATTAATGCCCTGACCGCCGCGGTTATGGCGCATCTTGGCGGTTTGCCGCTTCATGATGCGCTTGGTGCTTTGCCATATCTAAAAGCCGCACCGGGCCGCATGCAAACAATCCATGGCCACCCCGCAGGGGCGCGTGTCGTTGTTGATTATGCCCATACGCCTGATGCGCTTGCNGCAGCGCTTGGCGCTTTGCGCCCCGAGGCCAGTGGCAAGCTTGCTGTGCTTTTTGGCTGTGGCGGCGATCGTGATCCGGGCAAACGCGCAATGATGGGCAAGGTTGCCTGTAAAATTGCCGATGAAGTCATCATCACCGATGACAACCCACGAAGCGAAGACCCTGCCAGCATTCGCAGTGCCATTTTGCAATCTTGTGATAAGGCCACCGAAATTGTGCCGCGCGACAAGGCCATTGCCAGCGCGCTTGGCAATCTTGTTGCTGGCGATGTGTTGCTGATTGCTGGCAAAGGCCATGAAACTGGCCAATTGATTGGCAATGAAACCTTGCCATTTGACGATGCGTCAGTTGCCAATAACAAAATCCGAACCATGCGGGAGGCCTTACAATGACGGCACCGCTATGGACATGTGACGATTTACTTGCCGGATGCGGCGGCGCATTATTTGACCCAGCTTTTGCTTGCGGTTCGATTTCAGCCATTGAAATTGATAGCCGTCATTGCAAATCGGGTGATCTGTTTGTCGCGCTTGTTGGTGATAAGCAAGATGGGCATGATTTCATCGCCAAGGCCGCCGATGCTGGCGCGGCGGCGTGTCTTGTTAGCCGTCCAAACGCTGATGCCCCGATTGCGCAGATCATTGTTGATGATCCGCTTGACGCGCTGGCGCGTCTTGGGCGGGCTGGCCGAAATCGCTTTGCCGGCAAAATGGTTGGCATCACGGGTTCGGTCGGCAAAACTGGCAGCAAAGATATGTTGGCGCATGCTCTTGCCGCTTTTGGCAAAACCCATGCTAGCCAGCGCAGCTTTAACAACCATATCGGCGTGCCAATCACCCTTGCCACTCTTGCCGCAGATTGCGATTTTGCCGTTCAGGAAATGGGCATGAATGCTGCTGGTGAAATTGCCGCTTTGACCGCACTGGCGCGCCCCAACATTGCGTTGATTACGCGGATTGCCAGCACGCATGGCGGCTTTTTTGACAGCCTTGATGATATCGCCAAAGCCAAGGCCGAAATTTTCCAAGGCTTGCAGGCTGGCGGCACAGCAATCTTGAATATTGACGACCCGTTCTATGACCAGCTTGCCAGCGCGGCAACCAAGGCAGGCGCAGGGCGCATTATCAGTTTTGGCCGCAAGGATGATGCCGAATTTTGTCTGTTTGAGGCACGCCAGCATGAAGATGGCATGACAGTCCATGCCGAAATTGCGGGGCATGAATTGCGCTTTGAAATGCAAATGCATGGCATCCATTGGGCGCAAAATGCGCTTGGCGTTCTGGCCTGTATCGACGCGCTTGGCTTGTCGGTTGATGACGCGGCGGCGCGGCTTGCCAGCTGTCCAACACCAAAGGGGCGCGGCGGGCGTTTATCTGGCCGCTATCAAGATTGCAGGATCACGCTGATTGATGACAGCTATAATGCCAGCCCAGCATCAATGGCCGCTGCCTTTGCCAGCATGACAGCAACAGCACCAACAATCATGATTCTAAGCGAAATGCGCGAATTGGGCGATGCCACCGCAACCGAACATGCCGCGCTGATGCCACAAATCAATGGCCTGTCGCCACGGCTTGTCATTGCCTTGGGATCGGCCATGCATGATGCACTTGGTGGGCTGGATGACGCCATCGCCGCCATCGCCGCACCCGATACAAACGCTGCGGTGCAGATACTCGAAGATGCCGTTGAAGATGGTGACATCATCTTTATCAAAGGATCACTTGGGTCGGGATCATGGCGCGTTCGCGATGCCATTCTTGCCAATTTCGACACCGCATCATCACCCAACACATCTTCACAAAATGGAGGGAACAGCCATGCTGCCTGACCTGCTTGTTCCTTTATCTGATCATTTTCAGCCCTTTAACCTGTTCCGCTATATTACCTTCCGGACTGGCGGGGCGACAATCACAGCTCTGTTGATTGCTCTGATCTGCGGTCCTGCTTTTATCCGCTGGCTGAAAACGCATCAGGCCGAGGGCCAACCAATCCGTGATGACGGGCCACAATCGCATCTTCTTACCAAAATCGGCACGCCAACAATGGGCGGGCTGTTGATCCTGATTGCCTTTGCCGTTTCAACACTTTTATGGATGCCACTTTCCAACCCCTATTTATGGCCGGTTCTTTTGATCGCGCTTAGCTTTGGTGCGATTGGCAGCCTTGATGATTGGATGAAACTGCGCAAACGGTCGCATAATGGCATGTCAGCGCGCATGAAAATGCTGTTACAGCTTGTGATCGCCTTTTTCGCCACTTTGATTTTCATCGAATTATCACCCGAACAGCTTCGCTATGGCGTTGCCGTGCCATTTTTCAAAGACACGCTGCTCGCCATGGGGATATTTTATGTGCCGTTTGCAATGATGGTTATCGTTGGCGCGTCAAATGCGGTGAATCTCACCGATGGTTTGGATGGGCTTGCCATTGTGCCGGTGATGATCGTCGCGGGCTGTTTTGCGCTGATCGCCTATCTTGCCGGAAATTATAATTTCGCTACCTATCTTCAGATCAATTTTGTTCCGGGCACGGGTGATCTGGCGGTAATGTGCGGTGCCTTAATCGGTGCCGGTCTTGGCTTTTTATGGTTTAACGCCCCACCCGCGCGGGTATTTATGGGCGATACTGGATCGCTTGCGCTTGGTGGCACTTTGGGTGCGATTGCGGTGGCGACGCGTCACGAGTTGGTGCTGGCCATTACGGGCGGCCTGTTCGTTGTTGAAACCCTGTCGGTTATCTTGCAGGTGGCCTCGTTCAAATTGACCGGCAAGCGGATTTTCCTGATGGCACCGCTGCATCATCATTTTGAGAAAAAAGGCTGGGCCGAGCCAACAATCGTCATTCGTTTCTGGATCATTGCGGTGGTGCTGGCTGTGGCTGGCCTGTCATCGCTAAAGCTGCGTTAGGGGAATGGTCTGAATGCTGGTTCCACATGACATGAACGGACAGACAGTCGGGGTCTTGGGCCTTGGCGGATCCGGTATTGCCGCAGTTGCCGCATTGCGGGCAGCCGGCGCGCATGTCGTTGCCTTTGATGATGGAAAACACCAGCAGGATCTTCCGGCAATTCAGATGACCGATTGGCGCGACTGGCCGTGGCAGGATATGGCGGCAATGGTGATCAGCCCGGGCATCCCGCATCTTCATCCAAAGCCGCATCCCGCAGCGGCCCATGCCAATAGCCTTCAGATTGACGTGATCAGCGAAGTTGAACTCGCCTTGCGGGCAAAACCACAAGCCAAACTTGTTGTGGTCACTGGCACCAATGGTAAATCAACGACAACGGCGCTGATCGGCCATTGCCTTGCAACCGCCGGACGCGCCCATGCGATTGGCGGCAATCTTGGTGAGCCAGCCTGCTCGCTTGATGATCCGGGCAAAGATGGCGTTCTTGTTCTTGAACTATCCTCTTATCAGTTGGAAACCACCCCATCATTGGCACCCGATATTTCGATCCTGCTGAATATCAGCCCCGATCACCTTGACCGGCATGGCGGCATGAATGGTTATATCGCGGCCAAGGCCGTGGTTCTTGACCGGCTTGGGGCAGATTGCCTAGCGATTATCGGCGATGGTGATGAGCATGTGAAAGCGCTTGCCGCCGCAACCCGCAAGCGCGGAATCAAAACCATGATTGCCAGCCCTGATCGCGCCCCCGATGCACAGCGTCATTCAGCGTCGCTTGCCGGATTGCATAATGCCGAAAACGCCGCTGCCGCAGCCTTTGCACTTGCCGCGCTTGGGCTGGATATGGCGATGATCAATCGCGGGGTCAAAAGCTATTCCAGCCTGCCGCATCGCCTGCAAACCGTTGCCCGCTGTGGTAAAATCCAGTTTGTGAATGATTCAAAAGCCACCAACGGCGTTGCCGCGGCAAAGGCATTGTCGGCCTTTGATGATATTTATTGGGTGGCTGGCGGTCTTGCCAAACAGGACGGGCTGGCACCGGCAATGCAATATCTTGGCGCTGTCAAAAAAGCCTATCTGATTGGCACGGCTGCGGCCGAATTTGCCAAAAGCCTTGATGGACAATGCCCAGCCACGATTTGTGGTGATCTGGAAAAAGCAACACGCGCCGCATTCGATGATGCCAGCGCAGCCATTGACGGCGGCACCATTCTTTTGGCACCGGCAGCAGCGTCATTTGATCAATTTACCAGCTTTGGTGCGCGCGGCGATGCCTTTGCCGCGCTTGCCCAAAATCTTTGTGCCACCACCGCAGGAGGCAATCATGCTTGATCGTACCGATCGTTCGCTTGTTGGCATCTGGTGGTGGACTGTTGATAAATGGCTTTTGGCCAGTGCCTTGCTGCTGATGACCCTTGGCGTGATTTTGGTAATGGCCGCCAGCCCTGCGGTGGCAAGCCTGATCAATCTATCATCCCAGCATTTCATCGTGCGCCAGCTTATCTATCTTGCACCGGCATTGCTGATCATGCTGTCGGTTTCAATGCTTGAACCGCGCCCCATTCGCGCCTTGTCGCTTGTCGGGCTTGTTCTGGTGATTGGGTTGATGATCCTTGCCATTGTTGCCGGCAGTGAAATCAAAGGTGCAACAAGATGGATATCGGTTGCAGGCTTTACCTTACAGCCATCTGAATTGGCAAAACCTCTATTTGCCATTGTTTCGGCATGGTTGCTGACGCTTTGGCGTGAGGGGCAGGATTTCCCGGGCTGGGCCTATGCGTCAGGTCTGGCTGCAATCATTGTTGGCATTCTCGTCGCGCAGCCCGATATCGGCATGACTGCTTTGATCTTGATGACATGGGGCTTTCAGATGTTCCTTGCGGGCATGCCAATGTTGTTTGTCATTGGTGCTGCCGGTCTGGCACCCGTTGGGTTTTATCTTGCCTATTTGAACCTGTCGCATGTTCAGCTTCGTGTTGATAAATTCTTTGAAGGCGGGTCATGGCAGGTTGAACGCGCCAAAGAAAGCTTTGCCGAAGGCGGCTATTTTGGCGTTGGACCGGGTGATGGCGTGGTCAAGTTGCATCTGCCTGACGCCCATTCCGATTTCATCTTTGCCGTTGCTGCCGAGGAATATGGCGCCATCGCTTGTCTGGCCTTATTAGGGCTATATGGATTTGTGATCATTCGCGGTTTTGCCCGCGCCCTGTCGGGTGAAGGGCTTTTCTGTTTAATCGCCACGGCCAGTCTGGT
>JGI26088J50261_1001811_pt1 | contig 11203 bp, 11 predicted proteins | sample SaaInl1SG_22_DNA_FD_50261 | JGI IMG/M metagenome (IMG submission 50261)
GTTGCCTGTTGCCTGTTGCCTAGGGCCGGCTAGCGACCAGCCCGTTGGTGATGTCCATCGCGGTTAAGCGCTTGCTCACAGCCAACGCAGATGCGCGGTCGCGGTAGGGGCCTGAGCGCACGCGGTAATAGGTGATGCCGTCTTTCTCGGTGCCTGTGACGCGGACGTCAACGCCCATGATCGCCAATTTGGCGCGCTGCGACTCGGCCTCGTTCATATCTGTAAACGCCCCGGCTTGCACAAAAAAGACGGGCGGGCCCGTGGGTTTATCGCGGGCCGGTTGCGCGGGTGGCACCTGAAGCGCCGCGACCGCAGACACGTCTGGGCGCGCACCCTCCCCCTCGGCNCCGTCCTCCGCCAATTTGGCACGTGCCAAGTTGCCCAGTGGATCCGCAATGACCGCTGGCGCGGGGATGTCGGTCCCAGAGGCGCCGCCCGTATTGGCTACGGGCGCGAAAGGCATTGCGTCCAGGCCTTCGGGCAGCTTCACCAGGTCNAACGCCTTAGGTGCCTCGACTTTGCCCAAACTGGCATTTGGATCCCAGTCTTTGTTGCGGCTTTTTTCCGCCTCTTCGGTCGCTGGATCGCCCGCAATCCCGCGATCCACAAAGGGTACCGGCACCTTGGTTACATAGACAGCTACCGCGAGTGCGCCAGCCAACCCAAGCAAGACGCCCAACACCAATCCGAAAAAAGTGCCGCCAAATTGTTTGTGCATGCCGTGTGCTTTCAAAAGGATCTAACCATTTAAGGTTCGAGCTTACATGCGTTCTGGCGCATCAACACCCAAAATTGATAAGCCGTTGCGCAGGACCTGCGCGCTCGCGGCCACCAAAGCCAAGCGAGCGGTCTTCACCCGNTCGTCCTCAACCAAAATACGCTCGGCGTCGTANTAGCTATGGTAGCTTGCTGCGAGATCGCGTAGATAAAACGCCACATCGTGCGGCGCCATGCCTGTCGCCGCGTCGCGCAACATGTCGGGATACTTGGCCAACTGCATCAGCAACGCTTGCGCCTGTACACCGTCTAAAACAGACAAGTCGGCAGCGGCCAAAACCGAGCGATCACCGCCCCAGGCAGCGAGTACAGAACAAATACGCGCATGGGCATACTGCACGTAATACACGGGGTTGTCGTTGTTTTTGGCAATCGCCAAATCAACGTCAAATACATATTCCGTATCGGGCTTGCGACTCAACAAGAAGAAACGCACCGCGTCTTTACTGGTCCATGCAATTAAGTCGCGCAACGTCACGTAGCTACCGGCCCGCTTAGAAATTTTGACCTCTTCTCCACCCCGCATCACACGCACCATGGTGTGCAGCACATAGTCCGGATAGCCCACGGGAATNCCCACATTGGCGGCCTGCAAACCCGCACGCACGCGGGCGATGGTGCCATGGTGGTCCATGCCCTGAATGTTGATGACCTTCTGGTAACCCCGCTCCCACTTCGCGATGTGATAGGCCACATCGGGTACGAAGTAGGTGTAGGCCCCATCGGTTTTGCGCATCACCCGGTCTTTGTCATCCCCGTAGTCGGTGCTACGCAACCACAAGGCACCATCTGCTTCAAACGTCTTACCCGCTTCTTCCAGCTTCGCCACCGCCGCATCCACACGGCCGTCGGTGTACAAACTTGACTCAAGATAATAGTGATCGAACGAGACGTGGAAGGCCTGGAGGTCGAGATCTTGTTCGTGGCGCAGATAGGCCACTGCAAATTGGCGAATGCTGTCGATGTCTTCGACATCACCACTCGCGGTATACGAGCGGTCATCGGCTGTCACGGTTTTTTTCGCCAAAAAATCCGTGGCGATATCGGNAATGTAATCGCCGTTGTAGGCGGTCTCTGGCCAACCCGCGTCGCCAGGTTGAATGCCGCGTGCGCGCGCCTGGGTCGAGTTGGCGAGGGTCTGTATTTGCACCCCCGCATCGTTGTAGTAAAACTCGCGCCAAACCTGCCAGCCCTGCGAGGCAAACAAATTGCAGATCGCGTCTCCCAAGGCTGCTTGGCGCCCGTGCCCCACATGTAAGGGTCCCGTTGGGTTGGCGGACACGAACTCAACCAGCAGTTTTTTGTTCGTGGCTGTGTCGCCCGATGCAGCATGACCAAACTGCGCCCCGCCAGCCAACACCTCGCGCACCACCTGTTGTTTGGCCGATGGCTTGAGGCGAATATTAATGAAGCCCGGCCCGGCCAACGCCGTGCTGTCGACCCACTCAGCGAACGCAGGCTGAGCCAATAAGGCGGCTTCTATTGCCGTCGCCACGTCGCGCGGATTTTTCTTGAGCGGCTTCGCCAGTTGCATGGCTGCGGTCAACGCGAAGTCGCCGTGGGACGCGACTTTAGGAACCTCCAGTACGGGCACCAGCGTGGACTCAGGTGCCACCACCGACAGCGCCTGTTGAACGGCAGCTAACAATTGTTCTTTGATTGCGATCATGGGCTAATTTTAGGGGCGGCGCGGCACGTCATTTAAGAAAACGTCTCGCAAGGTGCAAAAAGTTCGCCATTTGGGTCTCACCGCCAATCAGGACGGGGGCGATAGCGGTTGCAACTGCGCTTGGGCTTCACGCTGTATCGCCTTGGTTAGCCGGACGGTGGAGGTCGACGCACGTTGCCAGTGGTGCCATACCAAGGGCACGTCCACCACACAATCAGGAAAGACTTCGGCCACCCCCAGCGTATCGCCTCGCGTCTGAAGGCTGAGTTCCGGCACCATGCCCCAACCCAAGCCCGCCTCAATGGCCCGCTCAAACCCGTCAACGGCAGGAATAAAGTGGCGAGGATACGCGGCATGCGTCAGGCCAAAGTGGGTGTTTAAAAACAGGTCTTGCAAGCCATCCTTGCGGTTAAAAACCACCGCCGGACTCGCCAACATGCGGTGCACCGACACCCGGCCCGAGGGTAATCGCCATCGATCAATCACCGCGGGGCTAGCGACACAGCGGTAGCGCATCACGCCCAAAGGCACGGTCACACAACCGGCTAGTGGGGTACGCGCAGACGTTACGCATCCCACGACCTCGCCCTGCTTCAGCGCCTCTAAGGTGTAGTCTTGGTCGTCAATCAGCACGTCTAACAACAAGCGATGCCGCTTTAAGGTGTCACGCACGCCGGTTAAAAACCAGGTGGCAAGTGAGTCGGCGTTCACCGCAACGCTCAGCGTCTGCATGGGTCGGCGCTGGCCCTGAACCGACTGCCCATGAAAGCCCGCCAAGAAATCCGCTTCTAGCGTACGCACGTTGCGAACGTGCGCCAACAACTGGTGGCCCCCCGGCGTAATGGCAATGCGCTTGCCACGCACCAATAAGCGCTGACCCAACGCTGACTCGAGTGCCGCGACGCGCAAAGAGACCGCCGACAAGGTCAGGCGCAGCGCAACAGCGGCTTTAGAGAAGCTACCGTATTCGGCAACCGCCAACAAGGCGTCCAGCTGCTTGGGGTCAAGGTGGGGACTCATGATTGATTTATTTTAAAACGATTTTAGTTAATTTAAATTTGTTTTAACTTTTAGTCAATTAGACGCATCATGGCGCCTACACGCAGACCTTGCGCCACTCCATACCGCCCGATCATGACCCACTTAGCCCACCTGTTTAGCCCCGAGCTACTCACCACCTTGCTGGCAGGCTTCACGCTGAGTCTGGCCACCATCATGGCCTTGGGGCCGCAAAACGTACATGTCATTCGCATGGGTTTATTACGCCAGCAGGTGCTTACGACGGTGCTGACCTGCACCTTCGCCGATATCGTGTTGGTGGCATTCGGGGTTTGGGGCCTGTCGCATATCGGCGGCCTAAACAACAAACTAGAGGGCGCCATGATCGGAGCAGGCGCTCTTTTTCTAACGGTCTACGGCTGGCAAGCAGCGCGACGGTTTGTGACGCCCCTGCTCGCACATGCGCAGCAAGCCGCGTTGGGAGAGGGTGCCTTGTTTGCGGCGGGAGCAGCCGCAACGGCGTTTACCAAACAGCGCGCGGTCATGACGGCACTGGGCTTCTCACTGCTCAACCCACACGCCTGGATCGACACGACCGTGGTGATTGGCACCGCCTCCCTCGCCTACGGTTCAGAGGGTGCGATCGTGTTTGGGGTAGGGGCCATCGTTGGTTCCGCCTTCTGGTTTAGCGCTCTTGGCATCGCCGTCTCATTGCTAGGTCGCCGCATGCAGTCAGCCCGCCTATGGCACTGGCTGGATGGCGCAGTCGCCCTCATGATGTGGGGCACGGCCGCTGTGCTGCTATCGGGCTTGGCATAAGCCCTTAAACGAGCGTCGCCGCTAAAGGCTAAGGCGCTTGCCAGAACTCCGGTTGCGCGTAGTGGTGTTTTAAGAAGTCTATCCACAGCCGCACACGCAAGGCCAGGTGCTTGCGTTGGGGGAAAACCGCATAAATGCCATTGGGTGGGGCCGCGTAGTCTGCCAGGAGCACGACCAAGCGGCCCGCGGCCACATCCGACTCGACCTCCCACGTACTGCGCCAGGCAACCCCCACGCCTGCCAAGCACCAGTCGTGCAAGACCTGTCCATCCGAGCAGTCTAAGGGACCGCCTGGCTTCAAGTGGATCAGCTCACCCGCTTGTTTGCTCGCCGATGCGGGCATCTGAAACGCCCAGCCCCGGCTTTGCGAGGCGTCGGAGGACAAGGTCAGGCAGTCAAAGCGGGACAGGTCTTGCGGGGTAACGGGCTCGCCGTGACGCGCTAAATAGTCCGGCGTTGCCACACACAGACGTCGGTTGTCGGCCAAGCGCACACTGACCAAAGACGAGTCGGGCATATCCCCGACCCGAACGGCGCAGTCAAAGCCCTCACCCGCAATGTCCACCACGCGGTCACTGAGGCTCAAAGAAATACTCACGTCTGCGTGCTGCGTACGGAACTTCGGGACCAAGGGCGCCACATACACACGCCCAAAGCCCGCCGGTGCGGTAATACGCAAATGCCCACTGGCCTTCACCCCGCCCGCACTCACACTGGCTTCGGCATTGGCGAGGTCACTGAGCAAGCGCTGGCAATCCTCCAAGAACGCACTGCCCTCATGGGTGAGCGTGATGCGCCGCGTCGTGCGTGTCATGAGCTTGACGCCCAAGCGTGCTTCTAGCGCATCCAGTCGCCGGCCAATAACCGCCGGTGCAACCCCCTCGCTAAGCGCTGCAGCCGTCAGACTACCTCGGTGCGTGACGGACACAAATGTCTCGAGTTGTTTCAACTTATCCATGACGGCATTATGTACAAATAGGTCACTAATTATTCACAATTTTAGAGATTAATGCTTTTGGCGGTTTGTAATAGAGTAAGGCATGACTTTCGAAAATACCACCCGTAATCAGGCTGTACCTAAAGCCGTACTCTTTGACGCTTACGGCACCTTGTTCGATGTATACAGTGTGTCCATGCTTGCAGAGCAACTGTTCCCCGGTCAGGGGCAAAACATCAGCGTAATTTGGCGGGACAAGCAGATTGAGTACACGCGATTGATCAACACCTCAACCACGGCAGGCGGCGCCACCGACGCACCGTTTTACAAGCCCTTCTGGGACGTGACGCGCGACGCGTTGCGCTACGCCTGTGCAAAAGTAAAGGTGGCGTTGGATGCAGAGAAAGAAGAGCGTTTGATGAACCAATACCGCGCCTTGTCTGCTTTCCCCGAAAACAAGGCGGTTCTACAATCCCTGAAGGCGCACGGCATACCCACCGGTATTTTGAGTAACGGCGACATGGGCATGCTCGGTGTGGCCATTCGCAGTGCAGGCTTGGACGAGTTACTCGACCATGTTTTAAGTGCAGACAGCGTGGGCTGTTATAAAACGCACCCGGCGGTCTATGCCTTGGGCCCTAAGGCCCTGAACCTGCCAGTTAGTGACATTTTGTTTGTAAGTAGCAACGGTTGGGACGCGCTGGCTGCAACGTGGTACGGCTTCCAAACCCTGTGGCTCAACCGCCAAGGCCTGCCATTTGAGACCCTGGGCGCGCAACCCCACCACATTGCTAACAACTTAAACGACGTCAAGACCTTGTTTTCCGCGCCCTAGCCCGTGCGCACCTCGCAGCACATCCGATTTTGACCATTGACTAAAAAGAGAGACCCCACATGACAAGCACACGCATCAACAAAGATGGCCTGCAAGTTGCAAGCGAGCTACAGGCATTTATCGACAACGAATTGATTCCAGCCATTGGCGTCAACCCCGACACATTTTGGTCTGGCTTTTCAAAGCTGGTCAACGACCTCGCACCTAAAAATACGGCCTTGCTCGCCAAGCGCGATGCCATTCAGGTCACGCTAGACCAATGGCACAGCGCACACCCTGGTCCCATCGCAGACATGCCTGCCTACCAAGCGTTCTTGGAAAGTATTGGTTACTTGGTAGCCGACGGTGGCAAGGTACAGGCCACCACACGCAACGTCGATGAGGAACTCGCCATCCAAGCGGGTCCACAGTTGGTCGTCCCTATTTTGAACGCCCGATATGCGCTCAACGCGGCAAATGCGCGCTGGGGATCTTTGTACGATGCGCTTTACGGCACAGACGCCATCTCCGAAGACGATGGCGCCGCCAAAGGCCCCGGCTACAACGCCGTGCGTGGGGCCAAAGTAATTGCCTTTGCGCGCCAGGTGCTCGATGGTTCCGCGCCCTTGGCGAGCGGCTCACACGTCGACAGCACCGGCTATGCCGTGGCGAACGGCGCACTGGTGGTCACGCTGCAAGGTGGCGCAACGACGGGCTTGGCACAGCCTGAGAAGTTCGTTGGCTACCAAGGTGACGCCAGCGCGCCCAGCAGCATCTTGCTCAAGAACAATGGCAACCATTTGGATATTCGTATTGACCGTGGCACGGACATTGGCCAATCAGATGCCGCAGGGGTCGCTGACTTGGTGTTGGAGTCTGCGCTTTCAACCATTCTTGATTTAGAAGACTCTATCGCGGCCGTTGACGCGGAGGACAAGGTGTTGGCCTACCGTAACTGGNTGGGCATCCTACGTGGCAGCCTCACAGAGTCCGTTACCAAAGGCGGTAAGACATTCACCCGCGGCTTAAACCCCGACCGCCGCTACACGGCAGCAGACGGATCTGCGCTGACCTTACACGGTCGCTCGCTGCTGTTCGTTCGCAATGTGGGGCACTTAATGACCAACCCTGCCATTCTTTGGGGCACCGAAAACGCGGAAATTCCAGAAGGTATTTTGGATGCCATGATCACGGTGGCCGCAGCCCTCGTCGATATCAACGGCAAGGGCCAGNACGGTATCCGNAACTCACGCAAAGGATCTGTGTACATCGTGAAGCCGAAGATGCACGGCCCCGAGGAAGTGGCGTTCGCCTGCGAGCTGTTCGCACGCGTTGAGCAGGTTTTGGGCTTGCCAGAAGCCACCGTGAAGCTGGGCATCATGGATGAGGAGCGCCGCACCAGCGTCAACCTCAAGGCCTGTATTGCCGCCGCCTCAGATCGCGTGGCCTTCATCAACACGGGCTTCTTGGACCGCACTGGCGATGAAATGCACACCGCCATGCAAGCGGGCGCCATGATGCGCAAGGGTGATATGAAGGGCAGCGCATGGATTGCCGCCTACGAGCGTAACAACGTGTTGGTCGGCTTGAACTGTGGCTTGCGCGGTCGCGCCCAAATTGGCAAAGGCATGTGGGCCATGCCCGACTTAATGGCGGACATGCTGGTTCAAAAGGTCGGTCACCCCAAAGCGGGCGCCAACACCGCCTGGGTTCCCAGCCCAACCGCTGCGACCTTACACGCGTTGCACTATCAACAGATCAACGTCTCAGATGTGCAAAAAGAGATGGAGCGCACCGACGCGGACGCCGAGCGCGCCACGCTGTTGAATGGGTTGCTGCAAGTGCCTGTCGTTGCAAAACCAGACTGGTCAGATGCTGATAAGCAGCAAGAACTAGACAACAACGCGCAGGGCATTCTCGGCTACGTCGTGCGCTGGGTAGACCAAGGCGTGGGTTGCTCCAAAGTGCCAGATATTCACAACGTCGGCCTGATGGAAGACCGCGCAACCTTGCGTATTTCAAGTCAGCACATTGCGAACTGGTTGCACCACGGCGTCGTGAGCGAGGNNCAGGTCCGTGAAACCATGGAGCGCATGGCGGGTGTCGTCGATCAGCAAAACGCGGGCGACGCGTTGTACAAGCCCATGGCNGGACACTTCGACACCAGCGCAGCTTATCAAGCTGCCTGTGACTTGGTATTTAAAGGCTTGGCCCAGCCCAGCGGCTACACCGAGCCGCTATTGCATGCCTCACGCCTGAAAGTAAAAGCTGCGGCTTAACCCAACGGCGCTCTGACCGAAAACGGCACCTGACTTGCGCAGGGGCCGTTTTTTTTGGTCTACTGTGAACATGCACACCATAGACCCCTGCCAATGTCCGCTGTGTGGACAAGCCAACCAATGCCAAATGGCCGCCCAAAAAGCCGACTCGCCAAGCCCGGTGTCAGCTTGTTGGTGCGTACAAGCCGTTTTCCCGCCAGCGCTGCTGGCTCAGGTACCGCCCGCATATGCAAACAAGGCCTGTATCTGCCAAGCTTGCTTGCATAAGCATGAGGCCAGCGCGGATATTGCCTAAGCATTGGTCGCTAACGGCTGCACCTGGTGCCAGAATAGGGTCTGTTACGCCAACCTCTGACCCCCTGCCACATGTGCCAACTGCTTGCCTTAAATTGCAAAACGCCGACCGATGCCACCTTCAGCTTCACGGGCTTTTGCCAGCGGGGCGGCCTCACGGACGAGCACGCTGACGGTTGGGGCATTGCCTTCTTTGAAGGCAATGGCTTACGGCACTTCGTCGACCATCAAAGCGCCGCACACTCCCCCGTCGCGGAGCTGATTCGCAACTACCCGATCAAAAGCAAAAACATCATCGCGCACGTGCGCAAGGCGACGCAGGGGGGTGTGATGTTAGAGAACGCACACCCCTTCGTACGTGAACTCTGGGGCCGCAATTGGGTGTTCGCGCATAACGGCGATTTAAAAGACTTTGTACCCGCGCTACACGGCCAATTCCGCCCGATTGGCAGCACCGACAGTGAACACGCGTTTTGCTGGTTGTTACAAGAAATTGCTAAGTCACACGCGGGCGTGCCATCGGTAGAAGAGTTGACGCTGACCTTGGCAGAGTTGGTGCCGCAAATTAGCCACAAAGGCACCTTCAACTTTGTCTTAAGCAACGGCGACGCCATGTGGGCGCATTGCTCTACACACCTGCACTACTTGGTGCGGGCATACCCCTTTAACCGCGCAAGCCTAATGGATCAGGACGTCTCGGTGAACTTTGCAGAATTGAATAATGCAGAAGACCGCGCCGCCGTCATCGTCACGTTGCCGCTGACGGCAGACGAAACATGGGCCACATTCCAACCCAATGAACTCATTACGTTTGTCGATGGCGCCCCAAAGGTCCACGTCGACTTAGATGCCGCACACGCCCAACTTAGCGCAGACCTCAGCGTAGACATGAGGCAAGCAATCGCTGAGGCGCAGGCTGACGCCGATGCCGCTATGCAGCGCTACCGGCAAAACCTGGGTTTGCAAGCCATCTAGCGCATCAAAACATGTGCAGTTGCCTAGCAGGCAACGATTTAGGCTTTACGCTTTACGCAACGCATCGCCCAGTGCATCGGTAAACCGCTGCGCGACGTCAAAACCCATTTGATCCGTGATCTCTTGAAAACAAGTCGGGCTGGTCACATTCACCTCAGTCACCTTGTCGCCAATAACGTCCAGACCGACCAGCAGCAAACCGCGCGCCGCTAAGACAGGCGCAAAGTCGCGGGCAATCGCCCAGTCAGAATCGCTCAACGGACGCGCCTCGCCCTTCCCACCCGCCGCCAAGTTACCGCGAATCTCGCTGCCTTGCGGGATACGGGCCAAGCAATACGGCACGGGCTCACCCCCGATCAGCAATATCCGCTTATCGCCGTCTTTAATTGCCGGCTGATAGACCTGAACCATCACCGTCTGCGCGCCGCCTTGATTCAAGGTCTCAATGATGCTGCCTAAGTTCATCCCATCTGCACCCACTCTAAAAATACCCATGCCGCCCATGCCATCCAGCGGTTTCAAAATGATGTCTTTGTACTTGGCGTGAAACGCCTTGATGGCCTCGGCTTGTCGCGTAACCAAGGTCGGGGGGGCATAGCGGGAGAACGCCATGAGCGCCAATTTCTCAGGGTGATCACGCAAGGCGCTGGGGCGGTTAAACACGCGCGCGCCTTCGCGCTCGGCCTGCTCTAACAAATGCGTGCTGTAGATGTATTCCGCATCAAAGGGTGGGTCCTTGCGCATCAAGACAGCGGTGAAGTCTTTGAGCGGAAGCGTCGCGACATCGGCGGCATCAAACCAAGTCCGACCCGCCATTGCCTCGTCAGCCGTCACGTTGTTGAGCGTGATAGGCGTGACCCGCGCGCGAACGGCTTGACCACTCTCCCACTCGATATCGCTGGGGTGGCAGTGGTGAATGCGTGCGCCACGACCTTGCATGGCACGCATCATGACGTAGGTGCTGTCCTTACGAATATTGAACGTCGACAGGGGATCCGCGATGAATAAAAAATCACCCGTCAATTTGGCGTTGGCAGTCATAGCAGCAGAGCTCAATCAATAAGACAGCCCCTATTGTCGCCAATTTTCGATGCAGTGGGTCTTGGGGCTAGAGCACCATTTTGCCGCCCAATTCCACCACGGCATTGTTTGGCAAGTTTAGGAAGTCTGCCGCACCGCTCGCGTTACGGTGCAGTTGCGCAAACAGCTTCTCGCGCCAATAAGCCATGCCGCCGTCCATCGACGGTATGACCGTGTCTCGCGACAAGAAGTACGACGTTCGCATAGGGTCCAATTGGCAGCCGTGTCCGTTGAGAACGCTCAAGGCCTAAAGCTTGCACCCGCACACGCTCTGCCAAGCCCACCCACGGTCGCTCACGGTGGTGAACGGACACGAACAGGTTTTGCGCATGCAAGACCTTGTTGTGCTTCAGATTGTGTAGCAGCGCAGTTGGAACCGTACCAACCTGAGGCGTCAGGAACACGGCGGTGCCAAATATGCCGACCCCAAGCAAAACGCGGCGCAGGGCGGGCTTGTCCTTAACGGCCTGCGAAGCCAAGGCAAGCATCGCCACCAAACCGCCCTCGCCGTGATTGTCTGCACGCAAAACCAAGGCCACATATTTGAACGAGACGATGAC
>JGI26088J50261_1001812_pt1 | contig 11202 bp, 8 predicted proteins | sample SaaInl1SG_22_DNA_FD_50261 | JGI IMG/M metagenome (IMG submission 50261)
TCATTATGGAAAGGCCATGAAATCCTGCTAGAGGCGTTGGCAAAAATCACGGATTTGCCGTTTATCTGTGTTCTTCTTGGGGCGGCGGATGGTGGCCAGAAATTCGTTGATCAGATAACCGCCAAGGGCGTTGCGCTCGGCCTTGAAGGGCGCTTTCGCATTTTGCCCGGAACCGATGACATGCCTGCCGCCTTGATGGGCGCGGATGTGGTGGCGATGCCGTCTATCTCGCCGGAACCGTTTGGCCGTGTTGCCCTAGAGGCACAGGCCATGGGGCGGCCAGTGATTGCGTTTAATCACGGCGGTGCGGTTGAGTCTATCCAGCATGGCAAAACCGGATGGCTAGCCGAGCCGGACAATTTTGATAGTTTGGCCGAATGTCTGCATGAGGCGCTAAGCCTGAGTGCTAAACAACGCGCCGCCTTTGCCAAGGTTGCGCGGGCCCATATTTTGGCCCAATTTTCGACGGCAAAGATGTGCCGTGACACGATTAAGGTCTATATGCGGCTCCTCGCAAAGGCAGAAATGCCACAGCGCAAAGGCTAAAGATCTAATAGATCACGCAGAACACTTGAGTTTCTCGGCATCAGCGGCTAGTTTGCGGACATTATAGAAAGCCCGTGTCATATGGCAATTGCCAGAGAAAGCCGCATTTAATCATGCCGATTATTACACTACCTGATGGATCCACTCGTTCCTATGACCAGCCGGTAACACCGGCAACCGTTGCGGCCGACATCGGCCCCGGTCTGGCCAAGGCCGCTTTGATGGCGGTTGTTGACGGTGCGGAATGGGATTTAACGCGCCAGATTGACGATGATGCATCGATGGCATTGGTGACGGCAAAGGATGACGCGTCGCTGGCATTGCTGCGCCATGACGCCGCCCATGTGATGGCAGAGGCTGTGCTAGAGCTATTTAGCGATACTCAGGTCACTATCGGCCCGTCAATCGAGAACGGCTTTTATTACGATTTTCACCGCGCCGAGGCCTTTAACGATGATGATCTTGCCGCGATCGAAAAGCGGATGCACGAAATTGTCGATCGTGATGAGGAAATCACCCGTGATGTATGGACAAGAGACGCCGCGGTAGAATTTTATAAAAAGAATAATGAGCCGTTCAAAGTCGAGCTAGTAGAGGCGATCCCCGCAGATCAGGACGTCAGCTTTTACCAGCAAGGCAACTTTATTGATCTATGCCGTGGGCCGCATTTGCCATCAACTGGCAAGCTAGGTCACGCCTTCAAGCTGATGTCTGTTGCTGGTGCCTATTGGCGCGGTGATAGCGACCGTCCGATGCTCCAGCGTATTTATGGTACGGCATGGCGCACTGAAAAAGAATTGAACGCTTATCTGCATATGCTTGAAGAGGCGGAAAAGCGCGATCACCGCAAGCTTGGAAAACAGCTTGGCTTTTTCCATATGCAGGAAGAGGCGACCGGTTCGGTATTCTGGCACCCAAAGGGCTGGATGATGTATCGCGAGATCGAAAACTATGTCCGCCGCCGTCTTGATGCCGGTGGTTATGGCGAGGTTAAGACCCCGCAATTGGTGGACCGCAGCCTATGGGAGGCGTCTGGCCATTGGGATAAATTCCGCGAGAATATGTTTACCGCCGAGTCCGAGGATGAGCGTATTCTGGCGCTAAAGCCGATGAATTGTCCGTGCCATGTGCAGATTTTCCGCCAAGGCATTAAATCCTACCGTGATCTTCCCCTGCGCATGGCTGAATTTGGGTCGTGTCACCGCAATGAACCATCGGGCGCATTGCACGGTATCATGCGGGTGCGGGCCTTTACCCAGGATGACGCGCATATCTTTTGTACCGAAGACCAGATCACCTCAGAATCAGTACAGTTCTGCGCGTTGCTCCAATCCATCTATGCCGATTTCGGATTTAGCGATGTTCGCGTGAAATTCTCCGACCGGCCGGAAGTGCGGGCTGGCGAGGATGATGTGTGGGACAAGGCCGAGTTGGCCTTGACGGACGCAACCAAAGCGGCCGGATTGGAAACCACTTTGAACCCGGGTGAGGGCGCTTTCTATGGCCCAAAATTGGAATTTGTTCTGCGTGATGCGATTGGTCGCGATTGGCAATGTGGCACATTGCAGGTGGATTTTGTTCTGCCTGATCGTCTTGATGCGGAATATGTTGCCGAAGATGGTAGCCGCCGCCGTCCGGTTATGTTGCACCGTGCTATTCTGGGTTCGATGGAGCGCTGGATTGGTATTCTNATCGAGCAATATGCTGGCCGNATGCCGGCATGGTTGGCCCCGACCCAGCTTGTGGTTGCNGCGATTACNGATAGCGCGAATGATTATGCCGAACAGGTTGCCCGCACCGCCGAGGCCTTGGGGCTCCGTGTTGTGCGTGATTTCCGGAACGAAAAGATCAGCTATAAGGTTCGTGAACATAGTGTGCAAAAGGTGCCGTTCATCATCGCCGTTGGTGGCCGTGAGGAAGAGGCGTCAACGGTTGCACTGCGCCGGCTTGGATCGAACGAACAGCAGGTTCTTGATATGAAGGAAGCGCTGACAACATTGCGTGATGAAAGTCTGCCGCCGGATTTGGCCCCAGATAGCGCCAAAAATGGCTGATTATTGAATTTCTGCCCGATATGGTAAAAAACTAGCGATTTTGTGGGTTTTTTGCTAAGAGGGCGGTACGGGTGTGGATCATTCATGTGAATCGCCCATGTGTAAATGCTTAAACAGAGAATAACAGGAGAGTTAAATAGTACGTCCACATAATAATGTGCCGCCCGCTCAGGACGGCCCGCGTGTGAATGGAGCAATCAGAGCTCCACAGGTTCGTTGCATTGATCCCGAAGGCGAACAGCTAGGGGTTCTTGACACCAGAGATGCCATTTCAAAGGCCGAAGATTTCGGTTTGGATTTGGTCGAGGTGCAGCCAAATGTTGACCCACCTGTGTGCAAAATTCTCGATTACGGAAAATATAAATACGAAGCGCAGAAACGCGCCAACGAAGCGCGGAAAAAGCAAAAGATCATCGAGGTGAAGGAAATCAAACTTCGCCCTAATATCGATGAGCATGATTACCAAGTCAAAATGCGCAATGTTTTCAAGTTCTTGAATTCTGGTGACAAGGTCAAAGTCACACTGCGTTTCCGCGGTCGTGAGATGGCTCACCAGGAATTAGGCGCGAATATCCTTAGCCGGGTACGCACCGAAACTGACGAAGTTGCCAAGGTAGAGGCCCATCCAAAGATGGAAGGCCGCCAAATGATCATGGTACTAGCACCAAAATAATCGCTATTGCCGCAATAAAGCTTGTACAACGTCCCAGACAGGGCTTGATTAGTCGTGTTGATCCTCGTATAAGCACCACTTCGCGAAGTAATCCGCCGCGTTCAGGCCTGAAACCGTGATTGCAAAATCATGGGGTAAAAACAGGGCATGCCTGGCCGGTTAATAGCCATCGGTAGCAATATGCTACGCCTCTCGCGATAGAGGATGATGGCCACCTTAAAAAGAAAGAGGTCAAAATGCCCAAGATGAAGACCAAAAGCGGTGCGAAGAAACGTTTTCGCCTGACCGCTAGTGGTAAGGTTCGCGGCTCTGCTGCCTTCCTTAGCCACAATCTGCGTCGCCGTTCCCAAAAAATGAAGCGCAAGGCTCGTGGTACGATGATCCTTAGCGATGCGGATGCCCGTATCGTAAAGCGTTTTCTGCCTTACGCATAAAGGAGTCCGGTAAATGGCACGCGTTAAAAGAGGTACTACCAAGCACGCCCGTCATGGCAAGGTCATTAAGGCCGCCAAAGGCTATTACGGTCGTCGTAAAAATACATTTCGGACCGCCACTCAGGCAGTCGATAAGGCACGTCAATATGCCTATCGTGACCGCCGCGTTCGTAAGCGGGAATTCCGTGCATTGTGGATCCAGCGTATTAACGCTGCGGCCCGTCTGCATGGCGTAACCTATTCACGGATGATGGGTGGCCTAATTAAGGCAGGAATCGAGATCGACCGCAAAATGCTGGCTGATCTTGCTGTGCACGAGCCGGCAGCATTTGCCGCGCTAGTGGAGCGTTCACGCGCGGCATAGCCCGGCCTTAAAGTCCAAGCCAAAAGCCAGGCTGTCGCTTTGAACCTTTCATGACCATAATTGGTCTGGATGTTCGGGGCGGCAGCCTGTTATATTCTGACCGATAATTTTGGTGAATTTTATAAATTTCTTTGTGATTTTCTTGTTAATTCCGTCCAAGGACTGGTGAAATGCAAAATCTTGACGCCCTGACTTCCGACATTATGGGATCTATTACCGCGGCCACTTCGCTTGATGAGCTGGAGAGCGTGCGGATCGATGTGTTGGGCAAAAAAGGCAGCCTGTCGCTGATGATGCGCGATCTTGGTGGCATGGACCCTGAAGCACGCAAAACCGCCGGGCAGGAATTGAATAAGGTTAAAACCACCATTGCCGATGCGATTGCGGCGAAACAGACGAATTTGCGTGATGCGGAATTGAATGACCGTTTGGCGGCCGAGGCTATTGATGTGTCTCTGCCAAGCCGTCCACAGGATGATGCGCGTCTGCATCCCCTTTCCAGAACGATTGAAGAAGTCGTGGCAATCTTTGCCGAGATGGGCTTTAGCGTTGCCGAGGGGCCGGATATTGAATCCGACTATTACAATTTCACCGCGCTGAATATCCCTGAAGAGCATCCAGCCCGCCAGGAACATGACACTTTTTATCTGCCGCCCGATGCAGAGGGTAAAAGAAAGGTTCTGCGCACACACACATCACCGGTACAGATCCGCACGATGGAAAATGCCGAACCGCCGATTAGAATTATCGTGCCGGGCCGCACTTACCGCTCTGACCATGATGCCACCCATTCGCCGATGTTCCATCAATGTGAAGGCTTGGTCATTGGCGACAAAATCCATATGGGCCATTTGAAGGGCTGCTTGATTGATTTCTGCCGCGCCTTCTTTGGTGTTGATGATTTGCCTGTTCGTTTCCGCCCTAGTTATTTCCCATTCACTGAGCCGTCTGCCGAGGTTGATATCGGCTGCACGCGTGATGGCGGTGGTCTAAAGATCGGGGCTGGTGATGACTGGCTGGAAATCCTTGGGTCGGGCATGGTCAATCCTCAGGTTCTCGCCAATTGTGGTTATGATCCAGAGAAATATCAGGGCTTTGCCTTTGGTATGGGGATCGAGCGTATTGCCATGTTGAAATATGGCATCCCTGACCTGCGCACCTTTTACGACAGTGATTTGCGCTGGATGCGTCATTACGGATTTTTGCCGTTTGACGCGCCGTCAATTCATGCCGGCCTAGTCGGAGGAAATGTCTAATGAAATTTACCCGTGACTGGCTATTTGACCATCTTGAAACAGATCGGTCTCTTGAAGAAATTCTAGAAATATTGCCAATGCTTGGCCTTGAGGTGGAGAGCTTTGTTGACCGCTCTGTTGCGCTATCGGCCTTTACCATTGCCAAAGTTGTATCGGCCGAACAGCACCCGGATGCTGACAAGCTGCGTGTCTGTATGGTTGATACCGGCGCTGATACTGGCTTGGTTCAAGTTGTCTGCGGTGCGCCTAATGCGCGGGCCGGGATGAAAGGCGTGTTTGCNCCGGTTGGGGCCTATGTTCCGGGGATNGATCTGACCCTGAAAGTTGGTGAGATCCGCGGCCAGCAATCGAATGGCATGCTGTGTTCTGAGCGTGAGATGGAGCTATCTGACGAGCATGACGGCATTATTGATCTGGCTGAAGATGCGCCTGTTGGGATGAGCTTTGCCGCATTTGCCGGTCTGGATGATCCGATCATCGAGATTGCCATCACGCCTAATCGTGCCGATTGTCTTGGTGTGCGCGGTGTGGCGCGTGACCTTTCGGCGGCTGGTTATGGCACGCTTAAGGACGTTGATTTTTCCGCGCATGAAGGCAGCTTTGATAGCCCCATTAATTGGAAAATCGAAAATGCCGAAGCATTTTGCCCACGCGTTACCGGCACCAGCTTTCGTGGTTTGAAAAATGGCGCTAGCCCGGAATGGATGGCGCGCCGTCTTGCCGCCGTTGGCCAGCGCCCGATTAGCGCCCTTGTTGATATCACCAACTATGTGATGATCGATCTTGGCCGCCCGCTTCACGCCTATGATAGTGACAAGATCGCTGGTGACACGTTAACCATCCGTCCGGCCAAAGATGGCGAGACAATGGTTGCGCTAAATGAAAAGGAATATGCGCTCGATACCAGCATGTTCATCATAGCGGATGAACATGGCGCCGATGATCTGGCGGGTATTATGGGCGGCGAACGCACAGGCGTTAGCGATGAGACCACCAATATGTTCCTCGAAGTGGCGATATTTGATCCTATTTCGGTCGCCAAGACGGCGCGTAAACTAAACATTAATTCTGATGCACGCTATCGCTTTGAGCGTGGTCTGGATGTGACCTCGCCGGACTGGGTTCAGGGCCATGTGGCACGTTTGGTCACGGCAACCTGCGGCGGTGAGGCCAGTCATGTTGTGGGTGCCGGCGCCGGTGCCATCTGGGAGCGTGACATTACCCTAGCCGCGGATAAGGTGAAAAACCTAACTGGCATGGATGTGCCCGCGGATGAACAGGTTAAGATACTGGAGACCCTAGGTTTTACGGTTGCCGCGATTGGTGATGGTAAAGCCGGTGACGGATGGCGCGTAACGCCGCCATCATGGCGCGGTGATATTGTTGGCGCGGCTGATCTGGTTGAGGAAATTGCCCGTATTCATGGCTATGACAATTTGGTCATGGAGCATTTGCCGCGTGAACATGTCGTGGCCCAGCCATCTTTATCCCCCCTACAGGCGCGTCAATTTAGAGCGCGGCGTGCGCTTGCTAGTCGCGGCCTGATGGAGGCGGTAACATTCTCATTCCTATCTGAGACCCATGCCCAAGCCTTTGAGGGCGGCGCGGCGGCATTAAAGCTGGTTAATCCGATCAGCGCAGAATTGTCGGTCATGCGCCCATCGATCTTGCCAAACCTGTTATCCGCAGCAGCGCGCAATCAGGATCGGGGTGAGGGCGATGTTGCTATGTTTGAAGTCGGTCCTGTGTTCTTGGGTGACGATCCTGATCAACAGCGAATCGCCTGTAGCGGTATCCGACATGGCTCCACCACACCGCGCGAATGGCATGGTAGCGCCCGTATTGTTGACGTGTTTGATGCCAAAGCAGACGCCGAAGCGGCACTGGCATCGCTTGGGGTTAAGGCCGGTGGTATCCAAACCACCAACGAGGCCCACGGATATTTCCACCCCGGTCGCTCTGGAAGCCTTATACAGGGCCGCACTAAGCTGGCCAGCTTTGGTGAATTGCATCCAAAGATCGTCGAGCTGTTTGGGTTACGCAATCGGGCTGTTGGGTTTGAAATCCACATTGACGATGTGCCGATGCCAAAATCAAAAGGTCCGGCGCGGGCGCTGTTATCAATGTCGGTGTTCCAACCGGTAAGCCGTGATTTTGCCTTTATCGTTGATGAGGCTTTGCCTGCTGGTGATTTGCTCAAGGCCGTAAAATCGGGTGCAGGTGCACTCACTGACGAGATCTTTGTGTTCGATGTTTATCAGGGTGATAATATCGAGAGTGGCAAGAAATCTGTGGGTGTGACCGTCACATTAAGCCCGATGAAGGCGACTTTGACTGATCAAGAGATTGAAAAAATTTGTGAGTTCATCGTTGCTCTTGCCGCCAAAAACTGTGGTGCGCAACTCCGGTAATTTACCACAAAAATCACAATTTAAATGATGACAGGCACCCCTTGCTGTTGCTCGGAAATTTGCTTTTAAATGGCCTTTACTGTTTGGTAATAAATTTTCATTTTTAAACAACTGAAAAAATTGAATAATTATCGAATTTCTGAATTAGCGTGTCGAATTTTCCAAATCTTAACTATTTAGTAACTATTGCTGTTTAGAGTGGTTCTAGAAAGCGGTTTGTAGCTGCCTTCGTCGTCGGCCCCCAATTTTGGGTAGTTTGGTGTCTTGAATATGTTCGCTACCCAGATTGAGCCGCACCACATATGTGTTTGGCTTGTCTTCATTTTGAGTGGAGTCATCGTGAAAATCAGGCGGTGTGACCCAGTCAAGTGTGCGACCATCCGCAGTCTCATTGACAGTAAACAGCGCGCCATTTCCAAAATTCTTGTCAACGGTTACTTGATCATCCGCGCGCTGGGCTTGGTCTGTCGGGGTCAGCGTCACCGCCGTAATGGCGTTTAGGGCGCTTTCTTCATATTCCACCATTTGCGTTTCATTAGCCGCCTCGGCGCTATCATTCACAGTGAATTGCCGATCGATCTCTTGGAGGACGATAATAGGGCTTTCAATTGCTGGTGGCTGATCCGGCAGCACGGGGCCAGTATCAGCCGTTCCATCCTCAGCTTGGCCATCGTCAGCTTGGCCATCCTCAGCCGGTTCTTCCCCTGCTAGGCCGTCCCCTGACAAATCGGTCTCAACTAGATCGTCTGGGCCTGTCTCGTCCACAATTTGCCCGTCGAAATCTTGTCCACTTGCCGTCTGGCCGCCAACGCGCACCGTTCCGCCAGAACCGCCGCCGCCAGCGCAACCGGTTAGAAACAATAGAATGACCGCCATTGATGTAGATGTCGTTAGCAGTGGGGGCGCAATGCTTCCCATTCCGTAGCATTGTTTAAAGTCAAAAACTGGCTGTGTTTCGCGCGCATTAATAATGGATAATTGAATTGGTGATACTGAGCCGTGTTGCATTGATGCCTCCCTGGGTAAAATCTACCGCGATTACTTTGTTCTGAATACGTCGCGACCCGAGCAGGGAGGAAAGCAAGATAAAGGTTAATTTAGTGTTAACAAATTACGAGAGAGTGAAATTAGGGAAATTATTTCAATTAAGAAAGCATTAAGAAAAATCCATGCATTTTTTTAAATCATTGTAAAATATATAATTTACCTAATGGAATTATGCCTATAAAAAACGCTTTACTAAAGTAATTATATAAAAGATAACATTGGGTAAAAAAGGATTAATCATATCTGTTATCCGCAAGATCCAAAAAATTATTCTAAAAACGACATTTACATTTGAGGTTTTTGGGAAACGGTGTGCCGCTCAATATTGATCAACAGCGCAATGCAGATGTAATCCCACATACATGTCCGCCCATAGATCCATACATGAATCTCGTCACAAATCCCGTCTCAGATCCCGTGCATATCTCGTACAAATCCAGATACGGGTTCACGCACCGTGATTAATACGGCGGCTTTTACAGGGGCTAATACGGGGCTAATACGGGGCGCCGGTGGGAGAGTTGCTAGTCGCCGACATACGAAAGGGGCCACATCAATAGATGTAGCCCCTTGAATTATTCTGACGGTCAGTATGCGGGATTGACTAAAGCTTGTTCAGGGCCGAGACAACCGCGCGAATAGGCGCCGTGGTGATTGACGTGTCGATTCCGACTCCAAACACCGAGCTGGCAACGCCGTCATTTTCAACCACTAGCTCGACATATGCNGCGGCCTCGGCACGCGAAGTGCCCGAGCGTGTGTTCTGGCCGAAATCGGCGAGCCGGAAGCTTAGGTCAAAATTATCCCGCATCGCCGTTACAAAGGCAGAGATCGGGCCGTTGCCGACCGCCGACACATTTACTTCCTGTTTTCCGTCTGGGCCATCATGCAGGATGGTTGCGGTAATCCGCTCGTCACTACCGCCGCGACTAGCTTTGGTAACGTCAAAATCAAGCAACTCAAACCGGCCGCTTGCCTTGATGTAATGCTCGTTAGCAAGTTCCCAGATCCGCTGGCTGGTAATTTCCTTGCCGGTAGTATCCGCCTCACGCTGGACGATGGACGAAAATTCGACCTCAGCTCCGCGTGGCAAGCGGATATGGTGGTCAGCCTCTAGCAAATAGGCGGCGCCAGCTTTGCCAGATTGCGAGTTCACCCGGATAATCGCCTCAAAGGTGCGACCAATATCGGCCGGATCAATCGGCAGATAAGGAACTTCCCAAACATTTTCATTTGCATTGGCAAGTGCGTCCATACCTTTGCGAATGGCGTCTTGGTGACTGCCGGAAAAGGCGGTATGGACCAATTTGCCGGCATAGGGATGGCGCTCATGAATTGGCAGTTGGTTACAGACCTCTGCCGTCTCCACAAGGTTATTGATGTCGGAGAAATCCAGTGTTGGATCGACGCCTTGGGTAAACATGTTCAGACCAAGCGTGACGATATCAACATTGCCGGTACGCTCACCATTACCAAACAACGTGCCTTCGACACGGTCCGCGCCAGCCATCAAAGCCAGCTCGGTGGCGGCAACAGCACAGCCTCGGTCATTATGCGGATGCAATGATAGGATCACCGCCTCACGATTGCTAAATTGCCGGCTCATCCACTCGATCTGGTCGGCGTAGATATTAGGTGTCGACATTTCAACAGTGGCAGGCAGATTGATGATTGTCGGGTCCGCCGGTGACGATTGCCACACATCCATAACCGCCTCGCACACATCAAGTGCGTAATCGAGTTCCGTGCCGGTAAAGCTCTCTGGGCTATATTCCAGACGCAGATTATCGGCGCCACATTTTGACAGGCGATCAGCAACCATCTTGGCGCCATCAATAGCGATCTGCTTAACACCATCACGATCAGCCTTGAACACCACGCGGCGTTGCAATGTGCTGGTCGAATTATACAGGTGCAAAATGGCGTTCGGCGCACCGTCGAGGGCCTCAATCGTGCGGTCGATTAGATGCTCGCGGGCCTGGGTCAAAACCTGGATGGTGACATCATCGGGGACATGGCCGCCATCGATCAATTCGCGCAGGAAATTAAAATCAGTATCTGACGCTGACGGAAAGCCAACTTCGATTTCCTTGAAGCCCATTGCAACAAGGGTTTTGAACATCCGCATTTTACGCGCGGCGTCCATTGGCTCGATTAGTGCCTGATTACCGTCACGCAGGTCAACTGAGCACCAGATTGGCGCTGTTGTTATACGCTTGCTAGGCCATGTGCGATCAGAAAGATCGGGCCCGGCAAAGGGACGATATTTTTCATGACGTGCACCGCTCTTTGGGTTGCCGGCATGATCAAGACTAGTCATCGATCTCTTGTCCTTTGGTTTAATTAAGTGTGATTTTCTCGCCACATTGCTTGGCCAGAATTTTTCTTGCAAGGTCTTTATACAACAAAGGTGACCT
>JGI26088J50261_1001821_pt1 | contig 11170 bp, 7 predicted proteins | sample SaaInl1SG_22_DNA_FD_50261 | JGI IMG/M metagenome (IMG submission 50261)
GTGGATAAAAAACCCTTTTCGGAAGGTACACCGCTGGTGGTGCTGGGCGGTCCAGCGATGTTGATTGGGCTCGGCGGCGGAGCAGCCAGTTCGGCCGGTGANGGCACATCAGGCAGTGATCTTGANTATGCATCCGTGCAACGNGCGAACCCTGAAATGGAGCGTCGCTGTCAGGAAGTNATCGACCGATGTTGGTTACGTGGGTCTGAGAACCCGATTGTGTTTATCCACGATGTTGGTGCCGGCGGCCTATCCAACGCACTTCCTGAGTTGGTCAAGGACGGTGGTGTTGGGGCAGATTTTTCGATGGATTGGATTCCCTCAGCTGATCCCTCACTGTCACCACTGGCTCTCTGGTGCAATGAAGCGCAAGAGCGATACGTGCTTGCCGTGGATCCTTTGAAGCTTCAAGAGTTTGAAGCCATTTGTGAGCGTGAGCGTTGTCCCTATGCGGTCGTCGGCCATGCGCATGATCGACCACACTTGTCGGTGACGAAAACCGATGAGTCGAGGCCTCCTGTGGATTTACCAGTCGATGTCTTATTTGGTAAACCGCCGAAAATGCACCGGGAAGCGGCAACCTTGACGGTCCGTTGTCAGCCAGCGGATTTTTCAGCGATTGGGTTTTCGGAGCTTGCACATCGAGTTCTGAGTCATCCCACAGTGGCCTCGAAAAACTTCCTGATCACGATCGGTGACCGCACAGTATCCGGCTTGGTGCATCAGGATCAGATGGTCGGCCCGTGGCAAGTGCCGGTGGCAGATTGTGCGGTGACGCATTCAGCGATCGGTTCGGTCACGGGTGAAGCCATGGCGATGGGCGAACGGACCCCACTTGCGCTCCTCAATGCGGGAGCATCAGCGCGGATGGCGGTGGCTGAGACCATCATGAATATGGCGGGNACGGCGATCGGCAATGTTGCTCAAATCAAGCTGTCAGCAAACTGGATGTGTGCTGCTGGAACCGAGGGCGAAGATGCTCGGNTNTATGAGGCAGTCCAAGCGATCGGTGGAGAATTNTGNCCAGCACTTGGNGTCTGTATTCCTGTCGGTAAAGATTCCATGTCGATGAAAACCCGTTGGTCTGACTCAGCGGGTACACATGAGGTCATCGGCCCAATGTCGCTGATTTGTTCGGGTTTTGCGCCAGTGACGGATGTGGAAAAAACCACAACACCGCTGTTACATGGCGAACAGACGTCGCTGATTGTGATCGATTTAGGCGCTCAGCGATTGGCCGGCTCGATTGCCTGCGAGGTGACCTCGCAATTGGGTGATGTGGCACCGGATGTGGCTCCTCTAGCCCTGAAAGCCTGTTTTGACCTGATTCAAGGTCTGCTTGATGATGGCCGTTTGTTGGCGTATCACGATCGTTCTGACGGTGGGTTGTTGGCGACCATTGCAGAAATGCTGTTTGCCTCAAGGCTTGGTCTGCGTGCCCAGACGCCTCAAGGGATGGATCCGGTGGCTTTTTGGTTCAACGAAGAAATCGGTTGCGTCATTGAAGTTGCGAACACCGACGTCGATGAGGTGATGGCACTGTGCGCGGAGCGTGATTTGATTGCCCACGTGCTCGGTGAACCGGATCAGTCCGAAGACCTCATTCTCATTGCGGATGATGCGCTGTTAATGAGCGAGACACGTGTTGCTTTGGAACAATCCTGGACGGCTGTGAGTTTTGCGATGGCAAGACTTCGCGATCGTCCCGAGTGTGTGGATCAAGAGTCACAGAATATCGCCCGATCAACTCAAGGACTGGCCAGCGTCCACATACCGCCGATGGCACAGGTCCCTGAAGTGCGACGAGTGGCAGCTCAACGTCCTCGCGTGGCGATTTTGCGAGANCAGGGTGTTAACGGTCACATNGAAATGGCGCATGCCTTCGATCACTGTGGATTTGAGGCTGTCGATGTACATATGTCTGANTTGATGACTGGCCGNCAAACACTNGAGTCATTTGAGGCGCTAGCCGCTTGTGGCGGNTTCAGTTATGGAGATGTTCTGGGTGCCGGGGCGGGTTGGGCGCGTTCGATTCTCTTCAACGAGGCCCTCAGTGAGATGTTTGAGGCNTTTTTTGCGCGTGAAGACACGATATCACTCGGAATTTGTAACGGGTGTCAGATGATGGCGCAGTTAGCTCCCCTGATCCCTGGGGCGGGTCACTTCAAACCAATGGCACGCAATCAATCACAACAGTTTGAGGCTCGATTAACGCTTGCGACCTTGCCAGAGAGCCGTTCGGTGCTGCTTCGTGATTTGCAAGGAACACGATTCCCGATTGCCGTTGCCCACGGCGAAGGGCGTTTTCAGCACTCAGAGTCAGAAATTCGGGCACTGACGTCCTCAAACTTAACAAGCCTTGTCTATACAGACGATCAAGGCCATCCCGAAACCCGTTATCCGGGGAACCCGAACGGATCTGCGTGCGGGCTGGCTGGACTCTGCTCTGAGGATGGGCGTGTGACCATCATGATGCCGCATCCTGAGCGAGTGGTGTTGCGATCTCAACTCTCGTTCGCGCCGACGGGAACATCATCAGTGACGCCATGGATGGGCCTATTTGATAACGCCTGGCGTTTTGTGACCGGACACTGAGGTGATGATGGATTGGGTTGGCGTCGATCCACTCCATCAAGTGGTGAGTCGGGATGAGGCCATGCTGAGATCCCCCTGGTTACAAGTCGACTGGCAGTCAGCTCCGCCTGAGTCAGGACATTATTTTTGGTGGGATGAGCAGGGATTGGCACTGAAGTCGGCAGACTTTGACTCACGCTCGAGTGTTCACATTGATTTTGTCGGTGGGGCACAGGCTCGGCGCGTCAAAGCCGTCACCGGCGAAGCGCTGACTCGCGCACTCGGGTGTCAGAAAGGTTTGCGCCCTGCAATTGTCGATACCACAGCCGGACTTGGTGGCGATTTGAGTGTGCTGGCCAATATTGGCTGCCACGTGTTGGCTATGGAGCGCCATCCTGTGATCGCAGCATTATTCAATGATGCCTTCAGGCGCGCACAGGAGGCTGAAATCCCTTGGTGTGATCGCGTGAACTTCCAACAGATGGATAGTACCGAGGTGGTCTCGAGAGTGTCGCATGGTGTGATCTATTTGGACCCAATGTTCCCGAAAGAGCGAAAAGCAGCACCGTCATTGTCGATGCAAGTCTTGCATGCGCTCTTGGATGCGGCCGAACCTGCCGACCGATTGTTAGAAGCCGCACTGGATTCTCATGCCGCACGGGTGGTCGTCAAGCGCCCGCTGAAAGCAGAGTATCTTGGTGGAAAAGTCCCGTCTTCACAGGTCAAAGGCAAGACGGTTCGGTTTGATTTGTATCCGAAACGCAAGCTGAGCGAATCCGATTGCGGTCCTCATCATGAGGTGGCTTTCTCATGATGGATTGGAATCAACTGTTATCAACTGCACGGATTGATCATCAACGTCAGTGGGTGTCGGAAGCCTCAGGTGATGAGCGGAGTCAGTGGCAACGAGACCATGATCGTCTGATTTTTTCAGGGGCATTTCGTCGATTGGCTGTGAAAACGCAGGTGCATCCATTGTCGGACAATGACCACGTGCATACGCGGCTATCGCATTCTCTTGAAGTGGCCTCTGTGGGGCGATCCTTGGGCGCTCGCCTAGGTCAGTGGATGCGTCATGAAGGCTTGTTGTCTGAAGCGCATTCGGCGTCTGGATTGGGCGCTTTGGTCCAATCTGCCTGCCTCGCTCATGACATCGGAAATCCACCCTTTGGTCATGCCGGTGAGCGTGCCATTCGGCAGTTTTTTGAATCGCATCCTGAATATCTGACAGGCCTTTCGAGCGCTGAGCGCGCTGATCTGACCGGGTTTGAAGGGAATGCGCAAGGGTTTCGGGTGATCACCTGTCTTGAGCGTCATTGGTTCGATGGTGGGATGCGGTTAACCGCCGCGACACTCGGCACCTTTGTGAAGTATCCCTTTGCAGCGAATTCGGCCTTTGGCCAAACCAAGCGGAAACATGGTGTCAATCAAACAGAATTGCCGTTGATGCGTGAATTAGCCTCCCATTTGGGAATGATCGAATTGATGCCTGATGTTTGGGCCAGGCATCCGATGGTGTATGCCGTCGAGGCTGCTGATGATATTTGCTACGCCCTGATTGATTTGGAAGATGCGGTTGAGCTCGGTCATTTAGATTATGAGGAGGTCTCATCGCTCATGAAAGAGCTGGTGGACCGAGGTGCACGCCGGAATTTGTATGAGCAGTTATTGGATGATTCTGAAGCGAAGCTCGAGCTTCTCCGTTCGGCTGCGATCGATGCCTTAGTGCACGAGGCTGAAGAACGGTTTCAGCTCCACTATGACGCCATCATCCAAGGAACCTTCGATGAAGACCTCTTGGATTGGCGAGTGGCATCGGCTGGAGAAGTGATTCAGCGGGCCAAGGCGTTGGCCCGTGAACGGGTGTATGTTGATTTAACGAAGCAATCCTATGAGGGTCGAAGTGGGCGATTACTGCGTGGTGTNTTATCGCACTTGATCGAAGGTNCTGAAGCCCTTGCGAGCGCTGGCGGTGATGGNACNTATATCAGTTCAAAAGCCCGCGATGCCGTCGCTCGGCTTGGCAAATTCAGACCNCGGCCGAACGATTCNAAATATCAACGACTCATGCGAGTCACGGATTATGTCTCGGCCATGACCGATCGCTATTTGATTCGGTTGGTGGACGATTTGACTCGACTGGGTTATTTCAACAGTGACTCTTGAAGGAAGCGTCCGACGTAGTCCGCGATCAGTGGTTGCGCTTCTTCGGTTGGATGCAACCCATCGTCTTGAAATAGTGTGCGTTCAAGTGCGACGGGTTCCAGGAAAAATGGCAGGTACGGAATCCCTGTTTGCGCTGCGACCGCGTCTTGGGCCTGACGAAATGCTCGGGTAAAAGGACCGCCATAGTTCCGGGGAGTTCGATGCCGGCGTAGAACACCTGAGCGCCTGACGCCTCGACGAGGCTGAACATCGCTTTCAGATTCTCTTGCATGGTGTCCAATGGTAGACCTCTCAATCCATCGTTGGCGCCCAGAGCAATCAAGACAGAACTTGGGTGGTGTCGATCCAACAACCCAGGGAGACGAGAGAGTCCACCGGTGGTTGTTTCACCAGAGATCGAAGCGTTTAAAACTTGTACATCCGCCCCCAGTAATTCTTCGGGAGATGCGGCGAGTAGATCGACCCAACTGAGGCCGCGATCAAGCCCATAGCCTGCGCTTAAACTGTCCCCGACGACCAGCAGTGTCGGGCCGGCCAGTGCAGGTGTTACCAAACTCAACCAAAGGAATACCACTCGTAATGTCTGCACAACCAGTCCTTGATGTTCGCAATGTGTCACATGGGTTCAACGACCAAAGCGGTCATCGTTTGTCTGTTTTGGAGTCGTTAGACTTGAGAATCAACCCAGGGGACAGTGTAGCGATTATTGGTCCTTCCGGAGCAGGAAAGAGTACGTTGCTGTCGTTGCTGGCGGGATTAGATATCCCCGAAAGTGGTGAAATCCTGTTTCAAGGCGAGGCATTCAGTGGCCTCTCTGAAGATCAGCGCGCAGCGGTTCGGCGCGGACGAATCGGGTTTGTCTTCCAAAGTTTTCAACTACTCCAAGGGTTAACAGCGGTTGAAAACGTGATGTTACCGTTAGAGTTAACCGGCATGTCTGTGGCGCAGGCGAAACAACGCGCGATGAAGTGGCTAGAACGCGTCGGTTTGGGTGCGCGAACCCATCATCGACCGCGCATGCTGTCAGGAGGAGAACAGCAGCGAGTTGCCTTGGCTCGGGCCTTTGTGAACGAACCTGCATTGTTGTTTGCTGATGAACCCACTGGCAACTTAGACCGAAGAACGGGCGAATCGGTCTCTGAACTCTTATTTGAATTGAATCAGGAAACCGGCACAACATTGATTTTAGTGACACANGATGAGCGCTTGGCGAGTCGATGTCAGCGAATCTTAAGCCTGGAAGACGGGACATTGAACGAGGTCGCNGCATGATTGCGCTGCGNCTTNTGTGGCGTGAGTTTGTCAGNGGTCAATTGACGCTATTAGCGCTCGCGATTGTGGTGTCGGTGGCTGCTATGACAACCACCGAAGTGCTCACGGATCGTATTGATCGAGCCATGCGAGCTGATGCTGCTGCACTCCTCGGTGGCGATCTCAAGCTTCGGGGACCGAGACCGATCGATCCGCTGTGGCTTGAAAAAGCCAATGCCTTAGGCGTTGCTTCGACCGAGACCATTGAGTTTCCATCGGTCATCGGTAGTGGGTCCAAGTTTGAACTGACCGGCGTGAAAATCATCACCGATGGATATCCCTTAAAAGGTCAGCTCGAAATCGCAGATACTCGTGCAGGCGTTGGATATCCGACATCAAGCATTCCGACATCTGGCACTGCCTGGGCAGACCCGCAATTGGCATCTAAGCTCGATATTGACGTGGGTGATCGGGTTTCCGTTGGTGAAACCGAACTTCAAATCACACAGATTTTGGTGTTTGAGCCAGATCGTGGTGGGTCGTTTGTCTCACTGACCCCGAGACTGCTCATGAATCAAGCAGATCTTGAAGCATCTCAGCTGATTCAGCCCGGCAGTCGAGTCCGGTATATCACGTTGTTCGCCGACGGTGACCTCGAACAATTCAAAGCGTTCGTCGAGCCGAAGCTGGACATTAGCCAACGGCTTCGAGGGGTTGTCGATGGTCGACCTGAGGTCGGTAATGCACTGACCCGAGCGACAACGTATTTATCGCTTGCGGGTTTGTTAACGGTCTTATTGTCCGGCGCGGCGATCGCAATGACAGCCAATCGATGGGCGACTGACCACATTGCAGACAGTGCGTTATTTCGAACCTTTGGTTTGAGTGGTCGCGAAGCGCTCGGAATTTTCACCACAGAACTGGTTGTTCTTGGTGGTGTGGCGAGTCTATTGGGGGTTGTGATTGGCTACGGTTTGCAACTGGTCTTGGTGGATACCATTGCTGGGTTATTGACGATCAGTTTGCCAGAGCCGAGTGCGCGGCCAGCGTTCCTTGGTGTGTTAACCGGGTTTGTGATCCTCTTTGGATTTGCAGCACCTGCTTTAATTTTGTTGGCCAACGTGCCACCGATTCGGGTCTTCAAGCGCGACTATCAGGTGTCAGGGGTTGGTCAGGCAGGCCGTTATGGATTTGCGTTAGTCGCGATCGGTCTTCTGGGTTATCTCTACAGTGATGATTGGTTATTAACCGGTTGGGTTTTACTCGCGGTGATCATCTTGGTGGCACTTGTGAGCCTGATTGGTCAGTTGGTGATTCGGAGTTTAGGTCCTTTGGAACGTGTGGGCCCTGCTTGGCGGTTTGGGATTCAACAGCTGATTCGGGATCCTGGATCCTCCGGTGGTCAATTGATGGCGTTTGCTCTGACAGCACTGGCCATCGCGATGGTGGCTCTGATTCGTTTTGATCTCATCGCGACCTGGGAAACCCAAGTTCCGACCGATGCTCCGAACACNTTCGCCTTGAATATTACCGATGACGATCAAGTGGNTTTTATCGAGGCCGTGACNTCANGAGGTGGTGACTTAGCACCCCTGTATCCGATTGTTCGTGGACGGCTGGAAACGGTCAACGNGATTCCGTTGATTGAGCATTTGCAGGGCATTGAACCNCCGGGGTCGGTGCGTCGTGAACTGAGTCTGACTGAGTCTGGTGTCCTTGGGCGCGACAACCAAGTCGATCGTGGCCGATTTTTCACCGATGCAGATGGTCCTGGGCTTGTCACGGTGGAATCGAAATTATTTGATGAGCTCGACTTACAGTTGGGTGACATCATTCATTACACCGTCGGGCCAGACCGAATTTCTGCAGAGGTGGTTGGGTCTCGCGTGGTGCAGTGGGATTCCATGCTTCCCAATTTCTTTATGATTTTCTCGCCGGGCACACTGGCGCCGTTTGAATCCACGCGATTAACCAGTTTGCGGCTTCTGAATCCAGCAAAAGACACCGCTGCGATCAGTGGCGAGTTTCGGCAGGTGACACTCTTGTCAGTGGATGCGATTCTCAACCAGATTCGTGGCATTTTAGATCGGGTATCACAAGCGGTCAGTGTCGTGCTGTATTTCGTGCTCGTCGGTGGTGTCTTGGTTTTAGCTGCCAGTATCCAAACCTCGTTGCCTGAGCGTCGCAAGGAATCCGCGATTCTGCGAAGTCTTGGCGGTTCTGACCGCTTGTTATCGCAATCCCAGTGGGCTGAATTTCTCACGCTAGGAGTGATCAGTGGACTGTTGGCGGCTGTTGGAACCGAACTCTTGGGTTGGCTCGTTTACACCAAGATCTTTAATCTTGAGTGGTCATCAAAGTGGCTGATATGGGTGCTTGCACCGCTTGCGACAGGTACCATTGTCGGAGTGATCGGGCGATGGTCGGCGAAACAAGCACGCCAGATGCCACCGGCTCAGTTATTGAAAATTGCAGATACGTAATAAAGGTTGATTTTGTGAGACGTTATGCCCCGCTTCTTGTTGCCTGTTTATTAGCAGGTTTAGTCGCTTTTCCATTTATCCGGAATCTAACCACCGGTGAGCGAGGGATGCCTGGCGCTCAGATTGGTGGCCATTTTACCTTGCAGACAGTGGAAGGGCCTTTGGATACCGCAACCCTCGGCGGTGATTTGATGCTCATTTATTTCGGTTATACATACTGCCCGGATGTCTGTCCGACTGAGCTGGCTCGGATGGCAGCCATTGTTGAAGGATTAGGTGATGAACGTGAGCGTGTGTCGGGCCTTTTTGTCACTGTGGATCCAGAACGGGATACGGTAGCGGCAGTTGCTGAATATGCGGCGGTATTTGATCCGACATTTTACGGTCTCTCCGGTGATCGTCAGTCGATTGAGCAAGTAATGCGGCAGTATCAGGTCTATGCTCAACGGGTGGGAGATGATCCGAAAAGCTATACGGTTGATCATTCCTCACGCATCTATCTGATGGATCGTGATGCGACGTTGATGGCGTTGTTTTCGATGGATACCGAAATTCCGGTGATCATCGATCAGGTTCAAACATTTCTGTAATTGAAACCTCTCTTTAGTTGAGTCGAGACGATTGTCGTATTGGGTCTTGTCGCGTTAGGCATAACACTTTGCGGATAACTTTAACCAGTAAGGAGTTTTCATGACTGATTCCAAGGTGTATCCAGTTGATCCTGCAGTTGCAGCGAACGCCTGGGCAGACGAGGCAACCTATGAGGCGATGTATCGTCAATCCATTGAAGATCCAGAAGCGTTCTGGGCCGAGCAAGCCAAGCGTCTCGATTGGATTCAGTTCCCCACCAAGATCAAAAACACATCGTTNGCNCCTGGAAACATTGATATTCGTTGGTATGAAGANGGCNTTCTGAACGTGTCNGCCAACTGTCTGGACCGTCATCTAGCGACTCGCGGTGACCAAACTGCGATTATCTGGGAAGGCGATGATCCAAACTCTGATGAGCATATTACCTACCGCGACCTGTATGAACGAGTCTGTCGATTTGCCAATGGATTGCGTGCTCAAGGCGTGAAAAAGGGTGATGTGGTCACGCTGTACATGCCGATGATTCCTGAAGCCGCGGTTGCGATGCTGGCCTGTACGCGAATCGGTGCAGTGCATTCGATTGTCTTTGGTGGATTCTCTCCTGACGCCTTGGGCGTTCGTGTGGAAGAGTCAGGGTCGAAGGTCATCATCACAGCGGATGAAGGTCGTCGCGGTGGTCGCGCTGTGGCATTGAAGACAAATGTCGACAAAGCGGTCGCTTCTGAAGCCTGTCAGGGCGTTGAGACAGTCGTGGTGGTGAAGTGCACAGGTGGCGACGTCGAGATGGGTCCAAAAGACGTTTGGTACCACGATGTGTGCGCGAATCAGTCGACAGAGTGTGAGCCTGAGCCGATGAATGCGGAAGATCCGCTCTTCATTCTTTACACCTCAGGATCCACAGGGAAGCCAAAGGGTCTAAAGCACACCACCGGCGGTTATCTCGTGTATACCTCACTGACCCATCAATATGTCTTTGACTACAAAGATGGCGATATTTATTGGTGTACAGCTGATGTGGGCTGGATCACGGGTCACTCATACATCGTGTATGGACCGCTTGCGAACGGTGCAACCACCTTGATGTTCGAGGGTGTTCCGACCTATCCGGATTCGTCTCGTTTCGGTCGCGTGATTGAAAAGCACAAAGTCAATCAGTTCTATACAGCGCCAACAGCAATTCGTTCGTTGATGGTGAAGGGCGAAGATGTCTTGGGTGATTCGGATTTGTCTTCATTGCGGATTCTTGGATCCGTTGGTGAGCCGATTAATCCAGAAGCTTGGGAGTGGTACCACCGTGTGATTGGTCAAGGGAAGTGCCCAATCGTTGATACTTGGTGGCAGACAGAAACAGGTGGAATCATGATCGTTCCACTGCCAGGAGCGACTGCAGCCAAGCCGGGATCAGCAGCGCGCCCATTCTTCGGTGTCCAGCCTGCATTGGTTGATAACGAAGGAAACATCTTGGAAGGCGCTACAGACGGTAACTTGGTTCTTCTTGATTCCTGGCCATCGTCCGGCCGGAGTTGCTGGGGCGATCACGAGCGGTTCGAGCAAACTTATTTCTCAACGTTTGCGAATCGATATTTCACGGGTGATGGCGCCCGTCGTGATGAAGATGGGTACTACTGGATTACCGGGCGTGTTGATGACGTCTTGAATGTGTCGGGCCACCGGATGGGAACAGCCGAAATTGAGTCAGCCATGGTCGCGCATGATGCTGTCGCCGAAGCTGCTGTGGTTGGATATCCGCACGACATTAAAGGCGAAGGGATCTATGTGTATGTGACGCTTCAAGAAGGCTTGGAGCCGACTGAAGAGTTGCGTTTGGAGCTTCGGAATCACGTTCGCTCTGAAATTGGTCCGATTGCATCACCTGACTTCATTCAGTGGGCGCCGAGTCTACCGAAGACACGTTCCGGAAAAATCATGCGTCGCATCTTAAGAAAGATCGCTGCCAATGAGTATGGCGCGTTAGGCGATACCTCGACACTGGCAGATCCATCTGTGGTGGATGAACTGATCGATAATCGAATGAATCGTTAATCGATGATGTGATTCAAAGCACCCACCGAGCGAGGCTCTGTGGGTGTTTTTGTATAAAAAAC
>JGI26088J50261_1001822_pt1 | contig 11168 bp, 7 predicted proteins | sample SaaInl1SG_22_DNA_FD_50261 | JGI IMG/M metagenome (IMG submission 50261)
CAACAAACCCAGATGAAATGGCCTTGGGAGTCTCCTAGAAGGGGGGCAAATACCCAAAGAACTTTTGGAGATTTTGACGCCTTATACGGCGGATGGGACATACCCGGAGAACCCTATACTAGAAAAGATGGTACCAAGTTTGACTGGTTTAGGGCGCGTATGCTTGGTGGTAGAACCAACCACTGGGGCCGTATATCGCTCCGTTTTTCAGCGCGTGATTTTAAGCACAAAGACGTAGATGGCTTAGGGGATAATTGGCCTATAGGCTATGAAGATGTAAAGCCATATTACGACAAGGTAGACAAACTTATTGGTCTTTTTGGCTCTAAAGAAAACCTGCCCAATGAGCCGGATGGGTTCTTTTTACCACCACCAAAACCAAGATTGCACGAACTGTTTTATATCAAAGGCGCTAGAAAATCTAATATCCCAGTGATACCTTCTAGAATGTCTATGCTCACAAAGAAAATTAATCCTGAACGCGGGGTTTGTTTTTACTGTGGCCAGTGCAACAGGTCTTGTTCTGCTTATGCAGATTTTTCAGCGGGAAGTTGTCTTATTTTTCCAGCGCAAAAGAATGGGGGTCAGATAGACTTGTACAACAATGCCATGGTGAGAGAGGTGCTGACTAACTCAGAAGGAAAGGCTACAGGAGTGTCTTATATTAACAAATCAGATAGAAAAGAATACACCTTAAGGGCTAAGGTGGTTGTATTGGCAGCTTCTGCTTGTAGCTCAGCTAGAATACTATTAAACTCTAAATCTCCCCAGCATCCTAATGGTTTGGGAAATAGTGGGAACACTGTAGGGAAGTACCTCCATGATTCTACTGGAAGCAGTAGGGCTGCTTTTGTACCAGATTTAGTGAACAGGAAAATGTATAATGAAGACGGGGTAGGAGGAATGCATGTGTATACACCATGGTGGTTAGACAATAAAAAATTAGATTTTCCTAGAGGCTACCATATAGAAGTTTGGGGAGGTATGGGAATGCCAAACTACGGTTTTGGTTTTAACGCCAACGAATACAATAAGTTTTTTGGACTCAAGGTAGGAGGTTATGGAAATAGCCTTCGTTCAGATGTAAAGAAATACTACGGCTCTGTAGTTGGTTTTGGAGGAAGAGGAGAGTCTATTGCTATGGAAGACAACTATTGTGAAATAGATCCTTCAGTGGTAGATGAGTTTGGAATTCCAGTACTTCGTTTCCATTATAATTGGACAGATTTTGAACGCAAACAGGCCAAGCATATGCACGAGACCTTTGACGAGCTCATTCACAATATGGGTGGCGAGGCGCTTTCTGCTGCACCTGGTGCAGACAGGGAGTATGGATTAGAGGCACCAGGTAGAATTATTCATGAGGTGGGTACCACTAGAATGGGAAATGACCCAAAAACATCTGTGGTGAATCAATTCCAGCAATTACACGACGCAGACAACGTATTTATTGTAGACGCAGGGCCTTTCGTTTCTCAGGCCGACAAAAACCCTACATGGACCATCCTGGCACTGTCTTGGAGAACCTGTGATTATATTGTAGAACAGCTTAAAATGCAAAATATTTAAGAAATGGATAGAAGAGAAAGTATAAAGTCCCTTTTTATTGGTGCAGCAGCTGGAGGTTTGGCCTTAGCTTCATGTCAGCCAGAAATTAGTTCAGAAGCTCAAGAAGCTATGGCTAATGGGGCAACCAATTATGGAAGAACTCCAGAAGAAGACGCTCAAATAGCTTCCTTACATGCCCAACAATTTTTTAGTGTTCATGAATTGGAAAGTTTAGCGACGCTAACGGCACTTATTTTACCTGAAAATCAAGATTTTCCCAGTGCTGCCTCTGTGGGCGTTCCAGATTTTATAGAGTTTATGGCTAAAGATTACCCAGCCTTTCAGACCCCTATTAGGGGAGGCCTCATGTGGCTTGATCATACGAGCAATAGGCGTTTTGGACTGGAGTTTAAAAAACTTGAACAGGGACAACAGCATGAGATATTAGAAGAAATTGCGTATCCAGATCTAGCTGTTTCTGAAGGGGAACGTCCGTTAGAAGTACGTTTCTTCTCACTGATGAGAAACCTTACCTTAACAGGGTATTACACTACAGAAACCGGCATTAAAGATTTAGGTTACCAGGGGAATATGCCTAATGTTTGGGATGGTGTACCCCAGGAGGTATTGGACCAACACGGAGTAGCTTATGAAGCGGAATGGTTGGCAAAATGTATTGATCAGAAAACCAGGGGAAATATAGCCTCATGGGACGAACAGGGCAATCTCTTGACTTAAATTTTCTCGCAAACTATCACAATAGGTCTTTCTTCAAGATCTGTTGTAAAAAATAAATACACACTGCCTCCGTCTCGGAGGTGGTGTTTTTTTCTTAAAGCCGCCACGGTCATTTTAAAATTTCGTGTACTCACATTGGCCTTAGTTTTGTCAAAAGACCTCATCGCTTTCTTGTGGTAGGCAAAAGAGTCCACAATCTTAAAGCTGCGACCGGGAAATGGGAGGCTATTGTATCCGGTGTATAAGTGACTGTTTGGGTGGAGTTTAAACACTCCCAATTGGCTAGAAACACTTTTAAAAGTGCCTAATTTTAATACAGCTGCATGTGGTTCAAATAAATACTCCTGTGGCAGGCTAAAGCTTGCTTTGCTTTGCGTTTCTTCAGGAATACTGCTATTAAATGATTCTAACACCCCATTTTCATTGAGCATTGCAGCTTTAAGCGCTACAGGCCCTTGATAGTTCTTTTCAAGCAGCCATAACAATTCTTTCACTTCTTTGTTTACGGCAACAGCGTGAACCTCTTTAACACAGCTCAATTCCCTTAAACCAGCGCTAATGTCAAGAAGCGGGGCTGTTTTGACTAATATTTTATGGGTTTTTTCCCAAAGTATGGGCAAAACAGCTGGCATAGAAGGACTACAATCCTCAAGCATAAAAACTTTCCCCTTTTGATCACTTCTTCTGGAGGGGTCTACATAAATCCAATCGAGGCTTTCGTTTAAATTACGGATAAAGTCAATACCATCTAGGCACATAGAACGAATGTTCTGGACTCCTAAAACATTAAAATTAAAGGCCGCTATTTCTGCCAATTCAGTATTGATTTCTAGGTGATAAACTTGGGCTATATTTTTTGCAAAATAAAAGCTATCTATACCGGTGCCTCCACTGACATCTGCCAGAGATTCCCCACTGACTAAGCCCGCTTTGTAGCCGGCTGTAACTTCAGAAGAAGTCTGTTCTATTTGAAGGGGTAGGGGGTAAAAAATACCCTGAGTATTAAACCAAGTGGGTAGCTTATAAACACATTTTTTAGCTGCTTCTATCTGTTGAATAATCTCTGAGTTGTCTACCCCATTAAAAAGAGGTTTCGAGAGGGCTACTGACAAGGTGTCAGTAGTTAAATTATTTTTTATAAAATCTTGAATACCAGTATTTAATATATTTTTATTCAAAGTAAAGCTATAAGTTTTTAGTCCAAGATTTTATGTGACTATTTTCTGCAAAAAACACCTTTAAGACCACCTTTATTGCCGTGTATAAAGGGATGGCTACGACCATTCCTGTAACCCCCCAAAGCAGTCCACCGCATAAAATAATCAAGAATATTTCCAATGGGTGAGACTTTACACTTTTAGAAAAAATAAGGGGTTGAGATAGAAAATTATCTACCAGTTGACCCACAATAAATCCAATCATTACATAGGTGGTTTTTGGCAATATTACCTCATTAAATGAAGCACCTAATTGACTGCTCATGGTTAAAAAAAGCATCAGTATTCCACCTACTATTGGACCCACATAAGGGATGAGATTTAGCAGGGCACAAAGGAAGGCAATGACCATGGCATTGGGCACAGAAAGAATACCCAAAACGAGACTGTAAATCACAAATAAAATGAGAATTTGAAATAATAGCCCTAAAAAGTATCTAGACAATAAGTCTTTGATTTTAGCAAATGCCTCTTTAGTTTTAAGGTTTTCTTTTGAGGGTACCCACATCAGAATACCCCTTTCGAATAATTCACTGTCTTTGAGGAAAAAGAAGGAAATAAAGGCTACAGAAAATAAGCCTGCGCCAAAATTACCCACAAGACCGAAAACAGCATTAAAAAATGCTGGAAGTTGTTCCAAAGATAGGGTAGTGAGTAAGCTGCTGTCTTGAAACTGTGACAATAGTGAGTTGTTTTCGAGGCCAAAATAGGCCGAGATTTCTGCATACAGGTCAGTGATGCTACTTTTGAGGCCTTTAATATTTAATAGACTCAAATTTTCTCCTTGTTGCACGAGCAGAGGAACTACTAAGGCTATAAGCATAGATAGAATACCCAATAAAANAATCATGGTGCTTATGGCAGCTACAGTTCTGCTGAATCTGAGTTTGTTTTTTAGAAAAAGCGCCATAGGCCTTCCTACAAGCGATACAATAGCTGCTATGAGAATATAGACTAAAACTGTCGTAATGGCATTGAGAAAATACAAGGCGGCCACAATAGCGACCACAATAGCCAGGGCTCTTAAAATCCCAGAAGAAATGATTTTTGCATTCATTCACTTTCATTTTGTGCTGCTACTGAGGCACATGCGTAAATAGCAGCTGTTTCTGTTCTGAGTCTGGTGTTTCCAAAACTCACTGGTTTACACCCTTTTTCTATGGCTTTTTTAATTTCTGCTGTAGAGAAATCTCCCTCAGGACCAATAAAAATAGAGAGTTTTTTACGGTTTAAATCTAAGGAATTNAAAGCTGTTTTTGGGCTGTCTGCTTCGCAGTGCGCAAAAAGCTTTTCTCCAGTAATATCCTGCTCTAAACATTTTTTTAGAGAAATAGCTGGGTGTAGTACAGGCAAATAGGCCTGAAGCGACTGCTTCATAGCGCTTAAAAGCACTTTTTCATATCGCTCCGCTTTAATCACTTTCCGTTCCGATTGATCACATAGAATTGGAGTAACACTAGAAAGCCCTATTTCAGTNGCCTTTTCTAAAAACCATTCGTAGCGATCATTCATCTTAGTGGGCGCAACGTATAGGTCTAAGGTGTAAGACTTTGGCTTTTGTTCTTTAATCTCAACTAAAGACAGCTGCACGGTTTTACCTGAANTGTCTTGAATTTTGCCCTGAGCCATAAGCCCTTTACCGTTAGTAAGGTGAATAAGGTCTCCAGTTTTTTTTCTAAGCACTTTAGTCGCGTGTTTGCTCTCCTCTTGAGAAAGCGCTACGCTTTTGTCATCTGCTGTAAAGGAGGGGGCGTAAAATAAATTCATAGTCTTTTATTCAATGATATATCGCGCCTTAGCGGCCACTTTTTGGTGGGTAAAATCTTGATTGAGGTATTTTAAATACCCCACTATACCAATCATGGCAGCATTGTCTGTGCAGTATTCAAATTTTGGAATATGAGTGGTCCAGCCGTGTTTTTTAGCTGCATTTGTAAGAGCTGTTCTAATCCCGCTGTTCGCAGAAACACCTCCGCCAATGGCTATTTCTCTAACCCCAGTTTGGGTCACGGCTTTTTTTACTTTCCTCATGAGTATCTCCACAATGGTGTGCTGAATAGAAGCGCAAATGTCGGCTTTGTGCGTCGCAATGAAATCTGGGTTTTTAGCCGTTTCTTTCTGTATAAAATAGAGTATGCTGGTTTTGAGGCCACTAAAGCTAAAGTTTAAATCTGCCACCTTTGGAATAGGGAATTCAAACGCTAAGGGATTTCCATCCCCAGCAAATTTGTCAATCAAAGGTCCTCCAGGGTAAGGGAAGCCCAATATTTTGGCAGATTTGTCAAAGGCCTCCCCAACGGCATCGTCCAGAGTTTCCCCTAAAACTTCCATGTCAAAATAATCTTTCACCAATATAATTTGTGTATGGCCGCCGCTAATAGTCAAAGCCAAAAAGGGAAACTTCGGGACCGCTTTTTCAGCTTCTTCAGGACTTTTAATAAAATGTGCCAAAACGTGTCCTTGCATATGATTCACCTCTATCAGTGGAATATCNAGCCCCATAGAGAGCGATTTTGCAAATGAAGTGCCTACCAATAAAGATCCCATTAAGCCTGGTCCCCTTGTAAAGGCTATGGCATCTAGGTCAGATTTGTCAATACCTGCTTGTTTGAGTGCCTGATCTACTACTGGCACAATATTTTGCTGGTGTGCTCTTGAGGCCAATTCAGGCACCACACCACCGTATGCTTCGTGTATTTTTTGGGTTGCCACTACATTGCTCAGCCGCTTATCTCCATGGAGTACCGCTGCAGAGGTGTCGTCGCAGGAAGATTCTATCGCTAAAATGTGAATTGAGGTATTTTCCATTTATCTTTGGAATCATAATTGATATCTCACAAAGGTAAAACATATAGCGCTATCAAAAAATANAGAAAAATAGTCATTCAAATAGCNTTGGGGGTACTCTTGTTTTTAAGCTTGGGAACCTTGTTGCTTTCCAGTGCTACTTTTCAAACCTATTTGGCCCGTAAGCTGACCGATTCTCTTGCAGACAAATACGGAATCAATCTTTCCGTAAATGGGGTAGAGGGTTCCCTTTTTACCTTTCAATTTGGACTTAATGATGTGTTTGCTGAGGATTACAAACAGGACACCTTGTTTTACGCAAAACAAATAAAAGCCCCTATTTTAGATTTTAATGCGCTTGTAAAAGGCCGCTTTAGTTTAGGGAAAGTTCAAATAGACCAACTGACCTATAAAATAACCACCTACCCAAACAGTGAACAAAGCAATTGGGGTGTTTTTTTAGAAAAAGTAACCCTAGAAAACACAGAAAGTAGTGGAGCTAATCCTTTTGAATTATTCGCCAAACAAGTCCAAATTTCTAATGCTCGTTTTGTAATTACAGATTTTAATAAAACACAACCAGCCCTTTTTTCAGCCAACAACCTCCTGATTAAAGCAACTGATTTTAAGATAAAAGGACCTCAGGTAAATGCAGCCATAAAGCAGTTGACCTTTGATACCCCCAACGGAATAGCTGTTTCAGATCTAAGCACCCAATTTAGTTATGGACTGAATCAAATGCGTTTTGAATCACTCATATTAAAAACACCACACTCCACTATTTTAGGACAAGTGACCTTAGATTATGACAGGGAAGATTTTGGTGATTTTTACAATAAAGTTTTGTTTCATGCACAATTTAAAGACAGCCAGATAGGCACCGCGGACATTAATTTACTTTATCCTGAGTTCGACCAAACTTCCGTTTTTAATTTCTCCGCCAACCTAGATGGTACTTTAAATAAGCTCAATGCCTCAAACTTATTTTTAACCAGTGACAATACAGCTTTAAGGGGTGATTTTGGTTTTAATGCCTTTTTTGACACTTTGACTCCCTTCTATTTGGACGCCAACATCAAAGGTTTTGAGAGCCAATACGGATCCTTAAAGCGATTAATGCCAAGGGTGTTGGGCAATAACCTTCCATTGTCTATGAGCCGTCTAGGCACATTTACCCTTAGGGGGAATGCAGCGATTGGTGCAGATCAGATCACCACTCAAATTAACGCAAGCACACGCTTGGGTAATTTTTATGCCGCTGTAGACCTCTCTAATATCACAGACATAAACCGAGGTGTTTATGAAGGTTTCTTGTCTCTGATAGATTTTGATTTAGGCGCCTATACACAAATAAATGCACTTGGGGCAGTGAGCATGGACGCCAATATTAAAGGGACCGGTTTTTTACTAAACAATCTCAATACCAACTTAGAAGGTTTGGTGTATAATATGACCCTTAAAGGATATAATTATATAGACGCCAGTGTATCTGGATTATTTAAAAATGAACGCTTTGAAGGGTCCCTTTCGGTAGAAGATCCCAATTGTAAGTTTTCCTTCAGTGGATTGGCAGATTTTTCAAAGGCCAACAGGGCTTTTAATTTTAACGCCTCTGTGGATTATGCAGATTTGCATCAGATGAATTTGGTCAAGGATTCTATAGCTCTTTTTAAAGGGGATCTGGACATTGACTTGAAAGGGACGGATATAGACAATGTATTGGGTGTATTGGCCTTTAAAAATACCCAATACAAAAATGCTAAAAACACTTATTTTTTTGAAGATTTTAATGTTGCTGCAGACAGCCTAGTAGACGGATTCAGGACCATTTCTATCAATTCAAAAGACATTATATCTGGAGCTATTCGTGGGCGTTATAAGTTGTTGGAATTTGGAAAGCTCCTCCAAAATGCCATGGGAAGTATTTACACCAATTACAAACCATTTGAGGTAACCAAGGGCCAAGAAATGACCTTTGAATTTGATATTTATAATACACTAGTGGAGATTTTCCTACCCGAGGTGCAGTTTGGACCCAATACTTTTATTCGTGGGGCCCTTCAGGCCGATGCCGGTGTTTTTAAACTTGATTTTAAATCCCCTCAATTCTCCTTGTATAACAACCTTTTGGATAGTGTAGTTTTAAAAGTAGACACTAAGAACCCTTTATTTAATACCTTTTTGGCCCTTAAAAGTGCCAAGACCCCCTATTACGACATTGAAGACCTTAGACTCATTAACAACACCCTACAAGANACCCTGTTTTTCAGAGCAGAATTCAAGGGAGGGAAGGACCGTTCAGATCTTTTTGGGTTAAACTTTTACCACACCTTTAACGACGGTAAGCAATCTGTAATAGGATTGAAAAAGTCTACCTTGGCCTTCAAAGGCGCTGATTGGTTTATTAATGAGGCAGGCAACAAGGACAATAAAGTAATCTTTAATAAAAATTTAGATAGTGTTTTTGTCTCTTCCTTGGTCATGAGTTCTCCTGAGCGTGAAAATGTTGTTTTAAATGGTCAATTGGCAGACAGCACCTATAAGGACATAAGGTTGTCTTTCTCTAAAGTAGCCCTTAGAAAAATTTTTCCAAGGGTAGACAGCCTTGATTTGGATGGAAAGGTAAATGGAGAACTCAACATACTCCAAAAAGACAATGTATATTTTCCNAATTCTAATTTAGATATAGCAGACTTTGAAATTAATAAAACGGTCCTAGGTAATTTAGATCTTGACTTATTGGGCAATGGGGATCTTTCAGATTTTATTATCAATGCTAAATTATTAAGGGATAAAGAAGAAAAATTACGCCTGTTGGGGAATATTTTCAAATCAGATAGCAGTGATTATCAAATTAAATTATTNGCCAGTTTTAACGCTTTTCCTTTAGAGCCTTTTAGTCCCTTGGGGAAAGGTGTTATAGGTAATATAAGGGGAGGGCTCTGGGGAAATGCAGAAATTACAGGACCTATAGTTAATCCTGATTTTACAGGNACACTCACCTTGAACCAAGCCGGAATAAGCGTTCCTTATCTTGGTGTTAATTATAATTTTTCTCCCAATGCTAAAATAGGTCTCTATAATCAAGTATTTGATTTTAAAGATATTACGCTAATTGATGATACGCATAACACCCAGGCTAAATTATCAGGCACCATAGACCACCGATCTTTTGACGATTGGAAATTAGACCTCACTATAGACGCCTCTTCTGAACGCTTCTTAATTTTGAATACACCTTACGACCCAGAAGCCCTGTATTATGGCAGTGGGTTTCTAAATGGCAATGGACGCATTTATGGCCCCACTAAAGCATTGAATATTGATGTTTCTGGCGCTACAGCACTAGGAACATCACTTAAGATACCCTTACAAGATATTGTGAATGTTGGGGACTATACTTTTATAGATTTTGTAGAAAAGAGGACATTAGATACTGAAGTTACTGTAAAAGAACTAACAGACTACAGGGGTTTAGAGCTTAATTTTGATTTGGCAGTAACCCCAGAAGCAGAGGTAGAGATAGTGGTGGATCAAAAATCTGGATCTTCCTTAAAAGGGACCGGTGGAGGTATNNTACTCATGGANATTAACACCAATGGAAAGTTTAAAATGTTTGGAGATTTTGTAGTAGCTACAGGGTCTTATAATTATAAATTTGGGGGTTTTATAGACAAAACATTTAAAGTAAATCCGGGAGGGAGTATTATTTGGGACGGAGACCCAATGGGGGCCCAGCTCAATATGGAAGCTTCTTATGGTTTGTTTGCCAATCCAGCACCACTTTTAGAGAGTAGTGGCTATACCAATAGAATTCCAACAGAGGTATTGGTCCGTTTAAATGGTGCCTTAGAAAACCCTAATATAGATTTTGACATTGCTTTCCCAGGAACCAATTCAGTAGTAAAATCAGAATTACAATACGCCCTGCAAGATCCCACCGTTCAGGATAGAAACGCTTTTTTCCTTCTCGCTCAAGGAACTTTTGTCAACGACGCCACAGGAATTAACCAACAGGCAGTTACTGGCAANCTGCTGCAGTCTGCCTCAGGATTGTTGAGTAGTATATTAGAAGGAAGCAATGACAAACTCAACTTTGGATTGTCTTATGAGCAAGGAATGCTGGACAGGGTCTCAAATTTGCAGACGGATTCAAGAATAGGGGTGAGTGTGAGTACCCAGATTAGTGATCGGGTATTATTTAATGGAAGATTGGGCGTGCCTGTGGGTGGTGTTACAGAAAATGTAGTGGCTGGAGACGCAGAAATACAAATCATCCTAAACGATCAAGGGAGCTTATCTGCTAAAATTTTCAATAGAGAGAATGAAATTCAGCAATTTTTAGCTGACAGGCAGGGGTATACCCAGGGCGTAGGACTCTCTTATCAGGTAGATTTTAATTCTTTTCAAGAGTTGTTGAGAAAGATTTTGAATAAAAAAGAAGGGGAATAAAGTTTTAAGAGATTATGAGTACAGAAATTAAAAAAATTGGGGTATTTACATCCGGTGGAGATTCACCAGGAATGAATGCTGCTATTCGTTCAGTAGTGAGAACTTGTGCCTACATGAAGATTGAATGTATAGGTATTTACAGGGGTTACGAAGGGATGATAGAGGGTGATTTTAAACCCATGGACGCTAGAAGTGTCAATAATATAATCAATAAAGGAGGTACAATGATATTTACGGCACAACTTATACGGTAGGTTTTGACACTGCTTTAAATACAGTTGTAGAGGTCATAGATAAGATAAGGGACACCGCCAGTTCTCATAACAGACTTTTCTTTGTAGAAGTTATGGGAAGAGATGTGGGACATATAGCCTTAAACGCAGGCGTAGGTGCAGGAGCAGAAGAAATCTTAATCCCTGAAGAGAA
>JGI26088J50261_1001838_pt1 | contig 11135 bp, 20 predicted proteins | sample SaaInl1SG_22_DNA_FD_50261 | JGI IMG/M metagenome (IMG submission 50261)
AGGCCACTTCCAAAGACCGGTGGACGTAACTCAAACGGTCGCATCACAACCCGTCACATCGGTGGTGGCCACAAGCGCCAGTACCGCGTCATTGACTTCACTCGTAACGACAAAGACGGTGTTCCAGCGAAGGTCGCTCACATTGAGTATGACCCGAACCGCACCTCTCGTATTGCATTGCTGCACTTCATCGATGGCACCAAGCGCTACATCTTGGCTCCAAACAAGTTGAAGCAGGGTGACCCAATCGAGCAGGGCCCACAGGCTGACATCAAGCCAGGTAACAACCTGCCATTGAAGAACATCCCTGTCGGTACCGTCATCCACGCCATCGAGCTAAAGCCAGGCGGAGGAGCCAAGATGGCTCGTTCTGCTGGTGCTTCTGTTCGTTTGGTTGCCAAGGATGGCCCAAATGCACAGCTAAGACTTCCTTCCGGAGAAATCCGTAACGTAGACGCCCGTTGCCGCGCAACCATTGGTGAGGTCGGCAATGCCGAGCAGTCAAACATCAACTGGGGTAAGGCTGGACGTAAGCGTTGGAAGGGTGTTCGCCCAACGTTCGTGGTGTTGCCATGAACCCGGTTGATCACCCACACGGTGGTGGAGAAGGTAAGACCTCTGGTGGTCGTAACCCGGTTACACCTTGGGGTCAAAAAGAGGGCCGCACACGTAAGCCAAACCTCCCATCAGACAAGCAAATCGTTCGTCGTCGTTACGCCGGCAAGAAGTAGGAGATCCGTAGATGCCAAGAAGTTTGAAGAAGGGTCCCTTCGTCGACGAGCACCTAATGAAAAAGGTGCGAGTGCAGAACGAAGCCGACAGCAAGAACGTGATCAAGACCTGGTCGCGCCGTTCAATGATCGTTCCAGCCATGCTGGGTCACACCATTGCGGTTCACGACGGTCGCAAGCACATCCCAGTTTTCGTCACCGAGACCATGGTTGGTCACAAGCTAGGCGAATTCGCACCCACCCGCACCTTCCGTGGTCACGTGAAGGACGACAAGAAGGGTCGCCGCGGCTAAGCCGGGGCGCCTAGGAAAAGGAAGAACGATGGAAGCGATCGCCAAGCTGCGTAACATCCGCGTTACCCCAATGAAGGCCCGTCGTGTTGTGAACTTGATTCGCGGCAAGCAGGCCACCGAAGCTTTGGGTATTTTGAAATTTGCTCCACAGTCAGCATCTGAGCCGATCTACAAGCTAGTCGCCTCAGCAGTTGCTAACGCCCAGGTTAAGGGTGAGGCAGCCGGTGCAATTGTGGACGTTGATGACCTAATCATCTCGAAGGCTTTTGTTGACGAGGGAGTGACCCTAAAGAGGTTCCGCCCACGTGCACAGGGTCGAGCATTCCGCATCAACAAGCGCACCAGCCACATCACCGTGGTAGTTGCTACCCCAGACGAGTTTGCGAAGGCAGGTAAGAAGTAATGGGTCAAAAAGTAAATCCGTTCGGCTTCCGCCTGGGAATCACAACTGACCACAGGTCACGTTGGTTCGCAGACTCAACCAAGAAGGGTCAGCGCTACGCCGACTACGTGGTTGAGGACGTCAAGATCCGCGCATACTTGCAGGAGAAGCTAGACCGTGCCGGCATCAGCCGCATCGAGCTAGAGCGAACCCGCGATCGTGTCCGCGTCGACATCTTTGCTGCTCGTCCAGGATTGGTCATTGGCCGTCGTGGATCAGAGGCTGAGACCCTACGCACCGAGCTTGAGCAGCTAACAGGCAAGCAGGTTCTGCTAAACATCCTTGAGGTTAAGAACCCAGAGGCTGATGCACAGCTTGTAGCTCAGGGAGTTGCCGAGCAGCTAGCTGCTCGTGTTGCTTTCCGTCGTGCGATGCGTAAGGGAATCCAGGGAGCGCTTCGTGCAGGCGCCCAGGGTATTCGAATTCAGTGTTCTGGCCGTTTGGGTGGAGCTGAAATGTCTCGTAGCGAGTTCTACCGTGAGGGCCGCGTGCCACTTCACACCCTTCGTTCAAACATCGACTATGGCTTCTACGAGGCCAAGACCACCTTCGGTCGCATCGGTGTGAAGGTTTGGATCTACAAGGGCGATCTAACCGCTAAGGAGCTTGCTGCAAAGGAAGCTACTCAGCGCGGACCTCGCCAGGGAGCCGGTGCTGGTCGCCGTGCACCACGCCAGGATGGAGCTGCACCGGTCGCAGCAGGAAGTGAAGCCAAGTAATGCTGATTCCTAGAAAAGTAAAGCACCGCAAGCAGCACAGCCCAAAGCGTAAGGGCCATGCAACTGGTGGCACCAAGGTCTCATTCGGTGAGTGGGGTATTCAGGCGATAACTCCTGCGTACCTAACCAACCGTCAGATTGAGGCAGCACGTATTGCCATGACCCGTCACATCAAGCGTGGTGGAAAAGTCTGGATCAACGTGTTCCCTGACCGTTCACTAACCAAGAAGCCAGCCGAAACTCGAATGGGTTCCGGTAAGGGTTCTCCTGAGTGGTGGGTAGTTAACGTAAAGCCTGGCCGCGTGCTCTTNGAGCTAAGCGGTGTTTCAGAGNAAATTGCCAAAGAGGCAATGACTCGTGCGATCCACAAGCTTCCGCTGAAGGCTCGCATCATCAAGCGTGAAGAAGGTGACGCATAATGATCGGTTCAAAAAACCTTTCTCCAAACGATCTAGACAAGATCGAATCATCGGTTTTGGTAGAAGAGCTGCGCAAGGCAAAGGAAGAGTTGTTCAACCTCCGCTTCCAGTCAGCCACTGGTCAGCTTGATAACCACGGTCGCCTAAAGGCTGTAAAGCGCGACATCTCTCGCATTTACACCATCATGCGTGAGCGTGAACTAGGCATTCGTGCAGTACCAGTTGCTGCACCTGCAAAGACCGCGAAGGCTGAGAAGCCTGCCGCAAAGAAGACAGCTGAAGCCAAGGCCGAGGAGGCATAAAGATGGCAGACGAGAAGAAGCCAGCAGCNAANGCTGCCGCTAAGCCAGCAGCCAAGGCTGCACCAAAGGCTGCTGCCAAGCCAAAGGCTGCACCAAAGCCAAAGGTCGCACGCGCACCTAAGGAAATCAAGGAAGTTGCTCGCGGTCAGCGCAAGTCTCGTCAGGGATATGTTGTCTCAGACAAGATGGACAAGACCATCGTTGTACTACTTGAGGACCGCAAGAAGCACCCGCTTTACGGCAAGGTGATGCGCGTGTCCAAGAAGGTTAAGGCTCACGATGAGCTAAACAGCGCCGGAATCGGCGACCTAGTTGTAATTGACGAGACTCGTCCGATTGCAGCAACCAAGAACTGGCGTCTAGTCGAGATTCTCGAAAAGGCGAAGTAACCCCCCGCGGATAACGGTCGGAATCGTTATTCACTAAGCAAGGAGAAATAAAGTGCTTCAGCAAGAATCTAGAGTCAAGGTGGCCGATAACTCGGGCGCCAAGGAGCTCTTGACAATCCGAGTACTCGGTGGCTCAACCCGCCGTTATGCCGGACTGGGCGACACCATTGTTGCCTCGGTAAAGGACGCCATTCCTGGCGCCAATGTCAAAAAGGGTGAGGTAGTCAAGGCCGTTATCGTGCGTACCGTAAAGGAAACGCGTCGAGCAGATGGTTCTTACATCAAGTTTGACGAGAACGCAGCTGTCATCATCAAGGCAGACGGCGAACCACGCGGAACTCGTATCTTTGGACCAATTGGTCGCGAATTGCGCGAGAAGAAGTTCATGAAGATCATCTCGCTAGCACCGGAGGTTATTTAATCATGGCGAAAATCAAGAAGGGTGACCTAGTAGAGGTCATCACCGGCGGCAAGCAGGAAAAGGGTGGCTACCGCGGTAAGCAGGGTCACGTCCTAGCCGTTATCAAGGAGACCAACAAGGTCATCGTTGAAGGCGTCAACATGGTCACCAAGCACAATCGTGTTGGTCAGACCGAGCGTGGCGGCAAGACCGGTGGCATTGAAAAGCAGGAGTCACCAATCCACATCTCGAATGTGGCGCTAGTTGACCCAAGCACCAAGAAGCCTTCCAAGGTCGGTTTCAAGATCACCACGTCAAAAGACGGTGAGACCAAGAAGGTCCGCGTGGCCAAGACCAGCGGGAAGGAAATCTAATGGCAACCGCAACTAAGAAGGCAGATGCCAAGATGGCTCCTCGTCTAAAGACTCGCTACAAGGCGGAAATCGTTGCAGGCCTTACCAAGGAGTTTGAGTTCTCAAACCCAATGCAGGTTCCAGGCTTGAAGAAGATCGTTGTGAACATGGGTGTTGGCCAGGCGGCCAAAGACGGCAAGTTGATTGAGGGCGCAATTCGCGACCTAACAGCAATCACTGGCCAGAAGCCTCAGGTTAACGTGGCCAAGAAGTCAATCGCGCAGTTCAAGCTTCGCGAGGGACAGCCAATTGGTGCGCACGTAACACTTCGTGGTGACCGCATGTGGGAGTTCCTAGACCGCTTGCTATCGCTATCACTTCCTCGTATCCGTGACTTCCGTGGACTGTCTCCAAAGCAGTTTGATGGAAACGGAAACTACACTTTCGGTCTATCCGAGCAGTCAATGTTCCACGAAATTGACCAGGACAAGATTGACCACGTCCGCGGTATGGACATCACAGTTGTAACCTCAGCAAGAACTGACGACGAGGGTCGAGCGCTTTTGAAGGCTCTCGGTTTCCCGTTTCAGGCCTAACTAACCGATTGAGGTAGGTCCTTAGTTCTCGTAAAGAGCTAAAGAAACCGCCCCGAGAAAGAAGACACAAATGACAATGACAGACCCGGTAGCAGATTTTCTGACCCGGCTGCGCAATGCGAATACTGCACATCACGATTCAATGAGCGTTCCCTATTCAAAGCTAAAGGGATCCATCGCTGAAATCTTGAAGTCAGAGGGTTACATTGCATCCTTCAAGGTAGAAGACGCCAAGGTCGGCAAGACCATGAGCATCGACTTGAAGTACGGCCCAAACCGCGAGTCCAGCATCGCTGGAATCAAGCGTGTTTCCAAGCCAGGCCTTCGCGTTTACGCAAAGTCCACCGAGCTACCAAAGGTGCTTGGCGGCTTGGGTATTGCAATCTTGTCCACCTCTAGCGGTCTGCTAACAGACCGCCAGGCTTCAAAGAAGGGAGTGGGTGGGGAAGTCCTCGCCTACATCTGGTAATCGCACATGTCGAGAATTGGAAAACTACCGATCCCACTGCCAACTGGCGTAACCGTTGAAATCAACGGCCAGGACGTTGCAGTCAAGGGTCCAAAGGGTGAACTAAAGATCACCGTGTCTGAGCCGATCAAGGTTTCGCAGGAGGATGGCAACGTAATCGTCAGCCGTCCAGACGACGAGGCTGTATCGAAGTCACTTCACGGCCTAACTCGTTCACTAATTGCTAACAACGTTCAGGGTGTATCAGAAGGGTTCACCAAGAACCTTGAGATCGTCGGAACTGGTTACCGTGCTGCAGCGAAGGGCTCAGACCTTGAGCTTTCCCTTGGCTTCAGCCACCCAGTGATCGTCACCCCACCAGCTGGAGTTTCTCTGGCTGTTGAGGGAAACACCAAGATCATCGTGTCAGGAATTGACAAGCAGGCCGTCGGAGAGATGGCCGCAAACATCCGCAAGCTACGTAAGCCTGAGCCTTATAAGGGCAAGGGAGTTCGTTACGAAGGCGAGCGAGTCCGTCGCAAGGCTGGAAAGGCTGGTAAGTAATCATGGCTCTGGGTACTAGAGGCAAGTCAAAGTCAGCTGCTCGTGGCCGTCGCCACGACCGCCTGCGTAAGAAGATCGAGGGCACCGCAACTCGCCCTCGCCTAGTTGTCACACGTTCAGCTCGTCACGTATTCGTGCAGTTGGTTGACGATTCCAAGGGTCAGACCTTGGCATCTGCTTCAACCATGGAAGCGGATCTTCGTAAGAACGATGGCACCAAGACCGATAAGGCAACTTTGGTCGGCAAGCTAATTGCCGAGCGCGCGAAGAAGGCCGGTGTTACCGAGGTGGTCTTTGACCGCGGCGGTAACCGCTATGCAGGTCGTGTTGCAGCTATTGCTGCCGCGGCTCGCGAGGAAGGACTGGCACTGTGAGCGAAGAGAAGAAGGAAGTACCAGTGGCTGAAGCTACCGAAACTACCGCAACTACCGAAGCGGCAACCACAACCACGGTTGACCCAAACGAGCGCGAGCAGCGTCGTGGGTCTCGTGAGCGTGGCCCTCGCAACGATCGTCGTGAGCGCGAAGAAGTCAAGAGCCAGTTCCTGGAGCGTGTTGTAACCATCAACCGTGTTTCCAAGGTGGTCAAGGGTGGACGTCGTTTCTCCTTCACAGCACTAGTTGTTGTTGGCGATGGCGATGGCACCGTTGGTGTTGGTTACGGCAAGGCTAAGGAAGTTCCTGCAGCCATTGCTAAGGGCGTTGAGGATGCGAAGAAGAAGTTCTTCCGCGTTCCTCGTGCGGGTTCGACCATCCCTCACCCAGTTCAGGGTGAAGCAGCTGCCGGCGTAGTACTACTTCGCCCAGCTTCTGAGGGAACCGGTGTTATCGCTGGTGGTCCAGTTCGTGCCGTACTTGAGTGTGCTGGAGTGCACGATGTGCTTTCCAAGTCACTGGGTTCGTCGAACACCCTAAACATTGTTCACGCAACCGTCGAAGCACTTCGTCAGCTTGAAGAACCAAGCGATGTAGCTGCTCGTCGTGGCAAGACCCTGGCTGAAGTTGCGCCAGCGCGTCTATTGCCAGCTGAGACTGAGAAGGCAGGTGCCTAAGATGGCCGCTCGTCTAAAAGTTACCCAAGTAAAGAGTTCAAACGGTGGCAAGCAGAACCAGCGCGATTCACTTCGCACCCTGGGTCTGAAGCGCATCGGTGACATCGTAGTTCGCGAAGACACCCTGTCTGTTCGCGGCCTAGTAAACACCGTTGCCCACCTCGTAAAGGTTGAGGAGATCGACTAATGGCTGAAGAAAAGAAGCCTGCCGCAAAGAAGCCAGCTGCGAAAGCTCCGGCAAAGGCACCAGCTAAGGCTGCTGCTAAGCCAGCCGCTAAGCCTGCTGCCGCTAAAGCACCAGCTAAGGCTGCTGCCAAGCCAGCTGCTAAGCCTGCTGCAAAGGCACCGGCTAAGGCTGCTGCTAAGCCAGCCGCTGCTAAGCCAGCTGCAGAGAAGGCACCAGCTAAGGCTGCTGCTAAGCCAGCCGCTGCTAAGCCAGCTGCAGAGAAGGCACCAGCTAAGGCTGCTGCTAAGCCTGCCGCTAAGGCGCCTGCTGCAAAGAAGCCAGCTGAGAAGCGAGAAAAGTCTCAGATTCTACGTCTGCACCACCTTCGCCCTGCAAAGGGAGCCAAGAAGGAAAAGACTCGTAAGGGTCTTGGTGAAGGTTCAAAGGGTAAGACTGCGGGTAGAGGTACCAAGGGTACCGGCGCTCGTACGACAACTCGCTTGGGCTTTGAGGGTGGCGGTGTGAACCTTGTTATGCGCACACCTAAGCTTCGTGGTTTCAAGAACCCATTCCGGGTTGAGTACCAGGTTGTAAACCTGGACAAGCTCTCCGAGCTTTATCCAAAGGGTGGCGCAGTAACCATCTCTGACCTAGTTGCCAAGGGTGCTGTTCGCAAGAACCAGCCTGTCAAGGTGCTAGGCAATGGTGAGCTCTCGGTTAAGCTAGAAGTTAGTGTTGACAAGGTTTCCGAGTCAGCAAAGACCAAGATTGAAGCTGCCGGCGGTAGCATCAACGCCTAATCATCTAGGGGAGTAGGTTCACTTTGTTTAAGGCCATAGCTCGCGCATTCCGGACTCCGGATCTGCGAAACAAGCTGGCGTTTACGCTGAGCATGATTGCAATCTTCCGTTTGGGCTCGTTCATTCCAGCCCCAAACGTTGATTACAGCAATGTTCAACAGTGTCTAGCGCAAAGCCAGTCGACCTCTGGTCTTTATGAATTGGTGAACCTGTTCTCCGGTGGGGCGCTGCTCCAGCTTTCAATCTTTGCTCTGGGAATCATGCCCTACATCACGGCATCGATCATCACCCAGTTGCTTCGAGTTGTGATCCCTCGCTTCGAGACCCTTCACAAGGAGGGCCCTGCAGGGCAGGCAAAGCTTACTCAGTACACCCGTTACCTAACCATTGCTCTTGGTCTATTGCAGGCAACCACTTTGGTTACCGTTGCTAGACAGGGAGCCCTGTTTGGTGCCGACTGTACTCTTCCAATCTTGGTTGACACCGGTCCGCTATCAATCAGCTTGATGGTCATCACAATGACTGCCGGAACCGGCTTGATCATGTGGCTAGGTGAGCTAATCACCGAGCGTGGTGTTGGTAACGGAATGTCGCTGTTGATCTTTACTGCGATTGCCTCAACCTTCCCAGCTAGCCTGCTGCAGATTCTGCAGACCAGAACCATTGAGATCTTCGTTGCGGTTATGGCTGTTGGATTCCTGGTTGTTGGACTGGTTGTTCTAGTTGAGCAGTCACAGCGAAGAATTCCAGTGCAGTATGCAAAGCGCATGGTTGGCCGCAAGGCTTACGGTGGGCAGGCGACCTACATTCCGGTGAAGGTGAACACCGCTGGTGTTATCCCGGTTATCTTCGCTTCCTCAATGCTCTACTTGCCAGCACTGCTTGCACAGTTCAACCAACCAGATGCCACTACCGGTCAGGTTGCCGGCTGGGTAACATTCATCTCTACCTACCTAACCGCTGGTAACAACCCGCTTTACATGGCGATGTACTTCCTTTTGGTTGTTGGCTTCACCTACTTCTACGTTGCTATCACCCTGAACCCAGAGGAGATCAGCGACAACATGAAGCGCTACGGCGGCTTCATCCCTGGAATTAGAGCTGGCCGACCAACCACTGAATACCTTCAGTACGTAATCAGCCGAATCACTTTCCCTGGTGCCATTTACCTTGGTTTGATCGCGTTGGTTCCGCTGGTTGCATTTAGCGCCATCGGTACCAACCAGAACTTCCCATTCGGTGGAACCTCGATCTTGATCATCGTTGGTGTTGGTCTGGACACTGTGAAGCAAATCAGTGCTCAGATGCAGCAGCGTAATTACGAGGGCCTACTCAAGTGATTCGTCTCCTTCTGATCGGGCCTCCGGGTGCTGGGAAGGGGACGCAGGCAGCTCTGCTGGCCAGGCGTTACTCAATTCCAGCAATTTCAACCGGAGACATCTTCCGCGAGAACGTTGCCAATGAAACTCCGCTTGGCATTGAAGCAAAGGGCTTCATGGACCGCGGCGAGTACGTTCCGGACAGCCTGACCAATGCGCTTGTTAGAGATCGTTTGTCACAGCCAGATGCCGCAGCCGGCTTTCTGCTAGACGGCTACCCACGGACTATCGATCAGGTTCACGAACTTGATGATGTTCTCCACGAAAACGGCACAAAGCTCGACGTTGTTGTGCAGCTAACTGCTGACAGCGATGAGCTAGTGACAAGACTTTCGTTGCGAGCAAGCCAGCAGGGCCGCACCGACGACACTCCGGATGTTATCCGCAAGCGCCAGGATGTTTATGAGGAGCAAACCGCTCCACTAATCGATGTTTACGCAGCCAGAGGCCTAGTTGCCATGGTTGACGGACTCGGCGCTGTTGATGAAGTCACCGCCAGAATTGCAGAAGTGCTCGGAGCGCGTGGCCTAAGCGAAGATGCGTAAGAGCTACGAACTAAAAACAAACGAGCAGATTCGCAAAATGCGCGCTGCCGGCCTGCTGACTGCCAAGGCGTTGGCAAACGTGAAGGCGGCTATCAAGCCCGGAGTGACCACTCTGGAGCTCGATCAGATTGCTGAAAAGACCATTCGCGATGGCGGCGGCATCCCAAACTTTCAACTGGTGCCTGGCTACTTTCACACCATCTGCGCATCGGTTAATTCGACTGTGGTTCATGGCATCCCCTCCAATCAGGTTTTGGAGGCGGGGGACATCGTCTCGATCGATTGCGGAGCCGAGATTGCTGGTTGGAACGGCGACAGTGCTTTCACTGTGATTGTTCCTGGAGCTCAGGGAGAACTAATAAAGCAGCGCCAGCAGCTCTCTGATGTTTGTCAGGGGTCGCTTTGGGCCGGTATTGCTGCGTTAGCCGGCGCCAAGAAGCTAAACGAAGTTGGAGTGGCAGTTCAGGAACACGTCCTGTCACAGGGCCCCTATGGCATTTTGGAACAGTATGTGGGCCACGGCATTGGGCGTTCGATGCATGAGGATCCAGCAGTGTTCAATTACCGGGTCCGCGATCAGGGCCCAAAGGTCGTGCCAGGGCTATGCGTAGCCATTGAGCCGATGATTACCTCTGGAGATCAAAAGACCTTTATTCAGGACGACGACTGGGGAGTTGCCACTGCCGACAGCTCAGATGGCGCGCACTGGGAACACTCGGTTGCCGTGCATGAAAAAGGCATTTGGGTGCTAACTGCTGAAGACGGTGGAGTTGAGGGACTCAAGCCTTTTGGAGTTACACCAGTTTCTTTGGATTAACCACTAGCAATCGCTAGAAAAACCCCCTAGTATTGTCCCTTGGCGTTTCTGCGTGAAAACCTTTTAGAAATTTGAGGATTTTTGCGCGTTTGTGACGCCGAAAAAGTAGCGATAAGTGAGTGCATGGCCAACAAAGATGGTGTAATCGAGATCGAGGGATCGGTCGTTGAAGCCCTACCCAACGCAATGTTTAGGGTGGAGCTGACAAATGGTCACTTAGTCTTGGCTCACATCTCAGGCAAAATGCGTCAGCATTACATCCGTATTCTCCCCGGAGACCGCGTGATTGTTGAGCTGTCAACTTATGACCTGACTCGCGGCCGCATTATTTATCGTTACAAGTAGAAAGTAAGAGCATGAAGGTTAACCCAAGCGTTAAGAAGATCTGCGACAAGTGCAAGGTCATTCGTCGTCACGGCAACGTGATGGTTATTTGCGAAAACCCTCGTCACAAGCAGCGCCAGGGCTAAACAAGCCCTAACCACAACTAAATAGCAAAAGACATCACCAAGCGAAAGCTAACCCTCGGTTTGAAGGCCGGGGCCCAACTAAGCCAAGTCGGGGCGGCGGTGTCACAGACCTTCAAAAAACGAAAGATAAACAACATGGCACGTATTTCCGGAGTGGACATTCCTCGCGAAAAGCGAGTGGTGATTTCCCTCACTTACATCTTTGGCATTGGCCCAACTCGTTCACGCGAGATTCTGAAGGCCACCAAGAT
>JGI26088J50261_1001843_pt1 | contig 11122 bp, 15 predicted proteins | sample SaaInl1SG_22_DNA_FD_50261 | JGI IMG/M metagenome (IMG submission 50261)
CAACGCCAGAACTGATAACGCGCCAAAAAAAGGCCGGGCTATTTGCCTGACCATTTCTTTTTCATCAGGCGATATATCAAAATACAGCCAATCCCCAGGATGAGATATAATAGCGGTTCAAGATTCATCTGGTTCCTGCTTTTACTAATGGCGATAAAATAGTCTCTATCATGAACGGCTGGCAGCGATCTGGCAATGGCTAAGGCGGGCAAAACGATAGGCGGCAAAACGCTGATAGAGCCAGCCAAGCATCGTATGTATTATCGGCAANCCAGCCAGAATGGCCAAAAAGCGCCAGCCAATATGCAACTGCTGCCATATCTGGATAAAGGCATCTACCCCGATATGCATTTTCCCATCTCTATCCCTGGCATGCAGCCATCGCAANGCATCCGCTTGCGAGACACCGAGCGGCACAAGCGGGGATGGGTCATGGGCAATATCACACCAGTTAAACAGCCCGGCAGGGGCCATTTTTTGATAATAGCGGATTTCTTTGGAACAGAGACCGCATTTGCCATCAAAATATACCGTTACCACGAAAATCTGCCTATCTGCTGTTACCATTACGTTCCAGAATGTTAACTGGTATAATATGCGCCATTGTCAATGGCTGCGAGCCGCATTGACCCTTTTTATGAAGAGAGGGGGGCTTGCGAGCCGCATTGNCCCTTTGCGGCAACAGGGCTTGTGAGNAGCATTGCCCCTTTTTAGCAGGACTGTTATGACACTATCAGGGTTTTGTTTTTCGCTCCGCCATCAAAAGGGCTGATNATGCATCGCTATATTTATAAAATCTGTACGCACGCGCTATGGGAAGAAGCGACGAGAAATGAGGTGTTCATTGGTGCGGAAATTGATATTCGCGATGGTTATATTCATTTCTCCAGCCCGGATCAGATAGCTGAAACGCTGGCGCTGCATTTTGCCCGGCAGCCAGATTTAGTATTGGTTGAGGTGGAGACAGCCCATCTGGATATTAAATGGGAACCGTCCAGAGGCGGACAGCTTTTTCCCCATCTTTATGACAGGCTGCCTCTTGGGCCTGTTCAGGCGGTATGGCCACTTGCCCTTGATGGCGATGGCCAGCATATTCTGCCGCCCCTGCCCCTTAGCACCGAACAAAAGGCCAGCAAAACATGACCCCAAACCCCTCTCCGGAACAAATGCGCGATATGATCGAAGCCCTTTTTGCCAAGACAGACGAATTCCGCGCCCTGCATGACCTAGACCCGCCAGGGGATCTGACCGGCTTTACCGAATTATTGCGGCTGATTTTTTCCGATGATGCGGCCGGGCAGGCGATTTTTGCCAGCTTTGATGAAAAATTGCTCACCGCCCTCTGGGATATGTATCAAAAACGTGTTCTGGTTGAAATGAAATAGATGACAGGTGAAATGCTCATCTATCTGGTGCTGGCCGGGCTGGCAGGCGGCTTTATCAACGGGCTGGCCGGATTTGGCACTGCTTTATTTGCGCTTGGCTTTTTGTTGCAAATCCTGCCACCTATCCAGGCAGTTGGACTGGTTCTTGTCCTGTCTGTCTTTAGCGGTCTGCAAGGATTATGGATAGTACGCCAGCAAATTTTNGAACATCCCAAGAGGTTGCTTCGCTTTATCTTGCCCGCGATAATCGGCATTCCTATTGGCGTTGCCAGCCTTAGCTTTATTGACACTGAAATATTAAAAATCCTTATTGGTCTGTTTATGTTGTTCTATGGCGGTTTTTTTGCGTTGCGGGCAAATCTGCCGACCCTGTCCTGGCCTGCGCCAATAACCGACGCGCTGGTCGGGCTGATAGGCGGCGTATTAGGCGGTGCGGCCGGGCTTTCCGGGGCCGTTATTACGGTCTGGCTATCGATGCGCCCCTATACCAAGAACGAAACACGTGCGGTTTTGCAGCCCTTTAATGTCAGCGTATTGGGTCTATCCATTATTATGCTGGCCTTAAATGGTGCCTATAGCCTTGCCAGCCTTGTTCATTTAGCGGTTATGATGCCAGCTGGTCTGGCAGCCGCACAATTCGGCATCTGGCTGTTTAAAAGGCTGGAAACGATGCAATTCAGGCGGCTATTGATCATTATGATGTTTGTTTCAGGCCTNATTCTGATTTTGCGGAGCCTGTTTGGGGTATAAAGCTGTTTTTTGCGTCTTAAATCAGCTCATCCTTGCGGTCATCCGTCTCGCCATAGCGTTTCAGGGTCGCAGGCTTTGTGCCTTCATACAGCCTTTCCAGATTATCAGCGATTTTTGCATTTTCACGTTCAAACAGGCTATTGCCCTTTAAATCGCTTTCCACAATAAAGGGGCCCATATTTTCCACCTCAATCACCCACATGGCCTGAGCCAGCCCCAGCTCTTCATGCCAGTGAACATCTTTTACCCGTACCACACCGCGCCCCAAAAGTGCGCCTGTACCATAGCCAACAGTGGTCAAATACACCGCGCCATTGGGAACAAAATGCTGGCGATAATCTTCTGCGCTCATCCCGCCCTTGCCAATAATCAGCTTGGCCCCCGATGCAGCCATCCAGTCGCCTATCCATTTGGAAAAGCGAAAAGAGGCAGTAGCGGTTACCGCCCCCAGATTAAACGAGCCATCTGCATTGATACTGGCCGCCGGCGANCAATGAAAGTTCGCCGCACTCTGCATGGGTAAATCCATCGGGATATTGGCTTTTTCTTCTAGCGCGCGNATATAAACGCCTTCCCGTGCGGTATAGATAGTCCCATCCAGATAAACCACATCGCCCAGCCGTAATTCGGCCAGGGCTTCCGGTGTCGGATTGGTGCTTAACCTTAATTTGCGTGGGCTTTTTCCAGCCATGTGCTGTCCTCCCATTCGACTGTTTCGCGGCGCTGATAGGGGGTAAACCAGTCAGGGTCGGTGCGATATTCTACCTGCCCATCGGCATAGATACGTGCCACCGCCCGCCGCGAGGATAAACAAAAAGCATGCACAGACATCTGCATCCCGCCGGTATGGCAATAGCCCACCTCGATATTGCAATCAATCACCATAGAGCTGCCAACAAAGCCCATCGCGCCCATGCCGATATTATTGCCCAGTTCGGTAAACTCAGCTTCCAGGGCAGCGATTTTAGGGTCAGGGTTTTTATCGCCAACCACGCGCAGACAGGCCGCCCGTTTCCCCAACACCATACAGGCATCTTTTGTCCCGCCCAGCCCAATGCCGATAATGGCTGGCTGACAGGCAAGGCCGCGCTTGCCAAAGGCGACCAGACTATCCAGATAAAACCGCTTTATCCCGGCAATCCCGTCTGATGGAAACAGCATTCGGTAATCTGTGCCAAACAGGCCGCCCTTATGAACTGTTATCAGGTCAATCCATTCGCCGNCCGGCTCGAACGCATATTCGATTTCAGGGGCGCCAATACCCACATTGTTNTTATGATCCGTGCGCCAAAGCGGATGCACACGGTTCGGGCGCAGAGGCACATTTTGCGTGGCATTGGCCGTGGCCCGCCGCAAGGCGGTTTCCAGTGCGATAGGCCCGCCTTCTATGCGGGCTTCATTGCCCATTTTTACATACCAGCGCGGGGTGCCGGTATCGCCGCACATGGCCCGTCTATCTTCCTTGGCCGCCTCGTAATTTTCCAGCATGGCCTGCAGCACAAACGCAGACAGATCGCCATCCTCCTTTGCGGCAGCAGATTTCAGCCCATCCAGATAATCTTCCGGAATTTCAATGGCTGCCTTTTCCATCAAAATTTCAGCGGTTTTTTGAATAAGGGCAGTGGATATCATCTTGTGCTTCTTTCTTTTGTGCTACAGGCCCCTGGTTCAGGATACCAGTGTTGCAGGGGCATCTTCTGGCAATATCGTCTCGCCAGGCCGAACAATGGTAAAATCGACATTCTCGCGGCTTACCTCCAGCGTCTCGCCTGTTTGTTTGACCAGCGTGAAGTAAGAATCCTCCAGCGAGCCNTCTTCTGGAAAATCCTCACGGAAATGGGCGCCTCTGGAATTTTCCCGTGCCAGGGCAGCATGGGCGATCACTTGCGATATTTCTATCAGATTATCCATATTTAGCCAGTCATGCCAGGTCAGATTAAAGGCGCGCATCCCGTCTGTCACGCCAGTTTCATACAGATCATTTTTCAGCCTGGACAGTTCTGCCAGCCCGTTTTTAATGCCGGCCGCCTCGCGCATCACCCCGACATCATCCCACATGATCTGGCGCAATTGCTGGCGCAGGCTGTTTAAATCCCCGCCTGTTCTGGCAAAAGGACGGCACGCTCTGTCAATCTCGTCTTGCAGGATACCTTCATCCGGATCGCGCAATGCCCCCGTTTTCAGTGCATCGCGCCCCATCACATCACCAGCCACCCCGCCATAGACAGTGGAATTGGCCACCCCGTTGCCGCCCAGCCGGTTAGAGCCATGCGCCCCGCCGGCATCCTCGCCTGCGACATACAGGCCGGGCATTTGGGTTTTTGTATCCACATCCACCACCACCCCGCCCATAAAATAATGCGCGGTTGGCACAACCTCTACCTTGCCAGCGGCCAGATCAAATCCGCTATCGGCACAGCGTTTGACCATACCCGGGAAAAGCTGGCGCACCTTGTCAGGGCCCAAATGCGACATAGAAATATACACACCGCCATTCGGGCTGGCATTGGATTTCCGCATTTCTGCATAAATGCCGCGGCTGACCACATCACGGGTGGCGCGCTCGCCTCTGGCATCATACTCAAACATGAAGCGGTCATCATAATTATTCAATANATGCCCGCCTGCCCCGCGCAAGCCTTCTTCCAGCACTGTGCCGGTCATACGGGTATGATCGCCTGCCAGCAAGCCGGTAGGGTGAAATTGCACCATTTCCATATCGCGCAAGGGCAGACCGCGCCGCAAAGCCATCGCCAGCCCATCCATTGTTTTATCCCCGGAAGGGGTGTGATAGCGATACATGGTGGGCCCGCCACCTGTGGACATCAAAACCGTCCTGGCACGCACAAAGCGGAATTTGCCGGTACGCATATCGATAAACAACACCCCTGCCAGCCCCTCGCCGCCGGTGGCCGGAATAAAGGCGATAGCACGATGTTCCTGCAGCTTTTCAACAGGCCTGCGCAAGACCTGTTCCATCAGNCGGCTGATAATCTCGATACCTGTTAAATCGCCCTTATGGACGGTTCTGTCTGCGGTTTGNCCGGCAAAGGCCTTTTGATGCAGACTGCCATCAGGATTGCGATCAAAAAAGCACCCCACCTCATTTTCCAACTCGGTAATCCGTTCAACAGCCAGATTACAAAGCCGCCAGGCCATATCCTGATCCGGCAGCCATTTGCCGCCAATAATCGTATCCATGAAATGACGTTCAACCGTATCGCCGCCGCCCAGGGCCACGTTATAGCCGCCCTGAACCATACGGGTACAGCCGCATTTGCCAATAAGCCCCTTTACCGCAAGAGTAATCTTTAAATCCGGGGCGGTGCGCTGGGCGTGCAGGGCAGCAAACAGGCCTGCCCCGCCCGAGCCAAGAATAAGAATATCGGTATCTTGCCGTTCAATTTCGGTCATGTTCACTCAGCCATAAATTGTTGCACTTAGAAAAAAACTTGTTGCCAGAGCAAATCCGGCTGCAAGCGCGCTCGCAGCATAGGTTTTCTGGGCTGGCGACCAGGGCAGCCATTCCAGCGCCATAAGGCGCAAACCGCCAAAAAAATGTACCGATAATAAAAAGACCAGCCCATATTCGGCCAGCTTTACATACCAGAAATCTGTCCAGGACAAAAACCCGTCCAGCGCAGCCGGATCGCGTAAAGCCAGCGATAACACCCAAAAATGCAAGGGCAGAAACAGCGCCAGCACAAGCCCGGAAATACGGTGCAGGATAAAGGCAAACCAGAGCGATTGTTTTCTGTGACCTGAAAGTTTCATTATCTATTATCCTGTCACACTATAGACAGCCTGCAAGCCAAGCCCGCCCAGCCCCAGCGCAATCCCCCAGCAGATAGCGGTTAATAGCGCCCCTTTCAGCCCTGCCCATTCATGCAATATAGCGCGCAATCCAATCGCCGCATGAATAGCCACTGCCAGCGCAAATAGCCCGTAAAACGCTGCCCAGAAAAAACTGCCTTGTGTGCGTGATAAAATCTCCGCCGCGCTTAGCCCGTTTTGCACCGCATAAATCATCACCGCGATATGGCCGATGACCAGCGGTGCCATTATCAGCGCGGTGGCGCGTTGCAAAATATATAATCGCGCGCTTATCATGCTTTTTCCCCTTTTTTACCGCTGCCCGCCAGCGATAACAGGCTGCGCATCGCATATTTGGCACTCTCGCGCTTTAGCCCGGCAATAGAGGCGGTCGGGTTCAGCTCATTCGGACAATATTTCTGACAGGATTGCTGGGAATGACAATTATGACAGCCGCCTGTGCCGCTAACTGCTTGCAAAATTGCCTCACGCCCGCCATCGCGTACATCATTCACCAGCGACCATGCCCGGTTCAGCGCTGCAGGCCCCAGATAGTCCGGATTACTGGCCACCACATCACAGGCCGCATAACAGACCGCACAATTGATACATTCGATGGCCGCGTTGGCTGCCTGGCGCTCGGCTGTTTCCTCCTCTACAGGCTGAATGGCATCGCGCGCGGTTCGGGTGGGGTGATGCACCGCTTCTGCCCGTACCCATTTATCAAAAAACAGATCCATATCCACGACCAAATCCTTGATAACCGGCAGATTACGCAACGGGCTGATGGTCAGGCCATCGGCAGGCCTCATCCCATCGGTGATTTTTTTCACATGAGTCCGGCACGTCCAGCGCGGCACGCCATTGACCATCATCGCACATGACCCGCACATCCCCACACGGCAGGCAAAGCGATAACTCAGGCCGGTATCGATATATTGCTGAATATAGCTGACCACATCCAGAATGGTCTGGCTTTCCTGCAACGGTACCTGAAAGGTTTGATAGCTGCCTTCCTCGCCGCTACCGCGCCAAATATGCACATCCAGAAGCTGTTCTTTTGCCGGCAGACTATCGGGCATCTATTTTTCCATTTTACTATTTCAGCGAACCGTAAATTTATCTCGAAATAATGGCGATAAAAATTTAGGGATGCAAAGAGAATTCGCAAATTTTTTCGCCCTATGCACAAGATTTTTTTACCAGATTAATCCTGGAAAATATGACGGGCGATTTCATATAATCCGGCACAGCTTGCCGCCTCGCCATCGATCAGCTGATAGCCGATATCAAAATGGATCAGGGCAGTTTGATATAAGCCTGCCATCACCCCGGCAGCATTCAGATATACCGTCCCGTTTTGCGCGGCCGCCATCGGCGCGATATGCACCATCTCTGTCCCGATAGACAGCCCGGAGAGCAATGCCGNAGCCGAAGAGGCGGCAAATTTTCCGGTCAAAATACCTGCCCGGATGGCAAACAGGTGATGCAGCAAACCAAGCGATCCCCTTGCCAGCTCCAGCCCGTGTAAAAAAGCCTCTCTATCTTTTTCCTCCTCGCTATCTTTTGGCTGTTCCATAAAGGGGCTGAGGATAGAATGGCGGCGCATCAGATCAAACACCTCGCCGGTCATAAAGCTGGACAGGCTGGTGATTTCTGCCCCCCTTACCGTCACCCATTTTGAATGGGTACCGGGCAGACAAAATAATCCATCCCTTATCTGATATTGTGCCAGAATACCGGCAAGGGCGGTTTCCTCGCCGCGCATCACATCGGCCAGCCCGTCATCTGAAACAGATTGAATACCGGGCACAATCCAGATATTTTCTGCGCTTTTTATTTTGGATGCCGCTGCGGCCAATGCGCTAATACCAGCTGTTTTTTGCAAATATCCTGCATCTTGCCAGCCCTGGGCAGAGCCTATCATACCGCACATAATCACTGGCAGCGCGCGCGCGCCTGCCCCCAGCGCATGACGGGCATCTGCCAGAATATCGGCAAAGGATTTATCGGCTATCTGGCGGATACCATAGGGCCCGGCATGATGGGCAAGGCACTGGCCTGCGCCATCCAGAAGCCAGCTTCGAAATGAGGAAGTACCCCAGTCAACCGCGACACAAAAAGGGGTGTTATCTGTCATCTGTCTTTTTTTAACCTGGTTGCTGGCGGATATTGTCGGGAAGCCATGTCGCCAGCTCTGGAAAGGCGATAAGCACAAATACCATCAACACCATAATCAGGAACATGGCAAACCCTGCCCGGGCGATAAAGCTCATCTCATGCCCGGTCATCCCTTGCAAGACAAACAGATTAAATCCGATTGGCGGTGTAATTTGTGCCATTTCGACCACCACCACGATGAAAATGCCAAACCAAATCAGGTCTATGCCTGCCTGCCGGATCATCGGCTCGACAACCGCCATTGTCAGCACAACAGACGAGATACCATCCAAAAACATACCCAGAATGATATAGAAAACCAGCAATACCATCAGCAATTCAAATTTGGTCAAATTGAAATCTGCGATAAGGTTTGCCAGCCCTCGTGGCAATCCGGTAAAGCCCATGGACAGGGATAAAAACGCTGCCCCCGCCAAAATCAGTGCGATCATCGCCGAGGTGCGGGTAGCCCCCATCAGGCTGGCAGAAAAGGTTTGCGGTGTCAGGGTTCCCTGTGCGGCAGCCAGAATAAGCGCACCTATCACCCCGAATGCCGCTGCCTCTGTTGCGGTCGCAAAGCCGAAATACATCGACCCGATAACAACCGCAATCAAACACAGAACCGGTATCAGGAAGCGAGAATTTTTCAATTTTTCGGNAAACGTCATTACCGGATCAATTTTCGGATTCCATGTTTTTGACATTTTGGAATAAATCGCCACATAGGTCATAAACATCAACGCCAGAACAAGACCGGGCAGAATACCGGCAAAAAANAATTTTGTAATGGATTCNTTAATCGTCACCCCATAGACAATCAGGGTAAGCGAGGGCGGGATCATCAGCCCCAGCGTTGCCGCACCTGCCAACGTCCCAATGACAATAGGTTCGGGATACTCGCGCTTTCGCAATTCCGGTATCGACATCTTTCCCACGGTTGTCAGCGTGGCAGCAGACGAGCCGGAAACCGCAGCAAAGACAGTACAGCCCACAATATTTGTATGAACCAGCCCGCCTGGCAATCCCCGCATCCAGGGCGAAAGACCCTTAAACATATCTTCGGATAATCGCGTTCGGTATAAAATTTCGCCCATCCAGATAAATAGCGGCAGGGCCGTCAATGTCCAGGAAGACGAAGATGCCCAAACAGTCGTGATCATCACATCGCCAACAGGACGTGTGGTAAATAATTCCATCCCCACCCAGGCAACACCCATCAGCGCCAGGCCAACCCAAACCCCGGNGCCAAGAAGCGTGAATAAAATAAATAGAAAAAGAATTATAATAGACAAGTTTTCCATATCGTTATTCCCTGTTTCCTATTCACCTGNGGTGCCTATTTCAGACTTTACAACCCTGTCCTCACCATGAATTAGCAAATGTATCAGATTATCTGTAAGGGCAATGGCAAGAATAACAGACCCCACCACCATTGCCGATTGCGGTATCCATAGCGCGGTTGCATCCTGGCCTTGCGAGACCTCGTGAAACTTCCATGACCAATAGGTAAAGCGCGTAGCATAATAAACAAAATACCACGCGATGGCCGTGCCAACGATAAAACATGCTGTGTTAATTATCCGGTTCCAGAAAGGTGAAACAGCATTTAAAAGGATAGAGACCCGTATATGCGCCCCGCGATTAAGGGCATTGGCAAACGCAAGGAAACTGGCGGCTGCCATTGCATAGCCAGCATAATTTGGCGCCCCTGGAAACATCTCGCCAGTCCATCTGGCCAGCATCTGGATAACGATAAGAAATAAAATAGCAATAAGGCAAAACGCAGCAGCGATGCCAGAGGCCAGATACAGCCCATCCAGAATATTTCTCATTCTCTGCATAAACATAAAATCCCCCCGCCCCGATTTTAGTCAATTTATTTCAAATGATTTATCAAAAATTGGTAAATTAAATTTCTCATTACAGAGGAAAGCACACAAGCCTTCCTCTGTAATTTTAGATGGTATATTCAGAATTTACAGGTTAGTTCATTTTGCGAAAGGCATCTACAAGAGCCTGGCCGTCCTTGCCAGCATCTTTCAGCCAGTCTGCCATCATAACCTTGCCAATTTCTTCAAACTCGCTCTTTAGCCCGGCACCAGCTGGCTCAACTGTCATACCGCCGGCACGCAAACCTGCCAGTGTGAAGCCGGTATATTCCTTTGCCCGCCATGTACCGGCATATTCAGCNATNTCGGCACAGCCCTGAATAACATTTTTATTTGCCTGGCTTGTNCCATTCCAGACATCNCTGTTGATAATGACATANTTTCTTGGCATCCACGCATCCACTTCATAGAAATGTGTCAGCGATTCCCANACTTTTCTGTCATAGCCGGTTGCCCCGGAAGAAATCATCGATTCTGCCACACCTGTCGCAAAAGCCTGTGAAATTTCAGCNGCTTCGATAACAACTGGCAACATACCGGTTAATTCGGCAAAACGGGTGGTTGTGTTGTTATATGAACGGAATTTAATCCCCTTCATATCGGCAACAGATTTCACTTCTTTTTTGAAATATAATCCCTGTGGTGGCCACGGAACNGCATAAAGCAGGGTCAGATTTTGATCGGCCAGTGTTTTTTCCAGTATCGGCTTTGCCGCTTTCCATAATTTGTCTGACTGGTCAAAAGATGTCGCTAGAAACGGTACAGAGTCGAAACCAAAAATAGCGGCTTCATTCTGGTGGCCGGAAAGCAGTCTCTCGCCAATAGGCACCTGGCCTGTCTGGACAGCACGCTTGATATCCGCGCCCTTGAACAGTGACCCTGACGGATGCGTGGTAATCTCGATATCCCCGCCTGTGCCGGTTGTTACACATTTTGCGAATTCAGCCCCGGTTACCGAATGGAAATTCGAGCCGGAATAGGCCATTGGCATATCCCATTTTTCAGCAGAAGCAGCGCTTGCTGCCATTACCGCAGCAGCGGCAATCATTGTGGTCTTGATAGCTTTCATTTTCTTCCTCCTTTTTCATCCCGATGCGGACGGCTTCAAAAACATTTCGACCTTAA
>JGI26088J50261_1001844_pt1 | contig 11111 bp, 11 predicted proteins | sample SaaInl1SG_22_DNA_FD_50261 | JGI IMG/M metagenome (IMG submission 50261)
GTCAGCTGCGAGGCCGTGTTTGCGGCACTGGGGATGACATCCGTGTGCGCGGGAAGCAACATTACGTCGTCGTAGGTCAATCCAATGAACCCGAACGGGTTTTCTTCTGCCATGGTTTTCCCTACATTTTTAGCGCTGTGGCGCTTGCTTAGCTCACATTTTGGTTGCAATCCATCGTAACCGGTTCGACCTGCGCGCCATACCTGGGCATAATGGGGCACTGCTACTTTTTGTCCCCCTGCGAAGTGAATACGATGACCTCAACCAGCGTCAACGATGATGCAAGGGCAATAAACGATGCCATTATGTTCCGAATCCCCGGAGGCCGTGTGAACACCCAGACCCGATCGCGTGCTCGCGTGGGAAAGCAGACTCTATGGTGTTTGTCACCATGCTGTTGGCTTTCTTCAGCGTGTTTGCCGCGCAGCCCGCTCTCGCTGACTCTGTCGGCGACGAATACTCCGACACGATCGTCGGAAACATCAAGAACGACGGAATCGCGCTTCAGGGCGTTCAGATCCTCGTGGAGGGCAACGGCTATAGCGCCGAAGTCGTCACCGATGCCGAAGGTAAGTGGTCGGTGGGCGTCCCCTCGAAGGGAACGTACTCGGTCACGCTCGTTGAGGACACTCTCCCCGACGGAATTGCTGTTCTCGAAGGTGGCGTCGTGCAGGAGGTGACGTTCGGTCTCACCGGCACCGTCGTGCAGAACTTCTTTATCGGAGAAGGACAGCGCACGCCGATCAGCGTTTTTGATCAGTTCATGATGCGCCTCTTCGATGGCTTAAACTTCGGTCTGCTCCTCGGCCTCGCCTCCATTGGCCTCTCACTCGTGTTTGGCACAACGGCACTTCCTAACTTCGCCCACGGCGAGATGGTGACCTTTGGTGCCGTCATGGCGTTGATGCTCGTCGGCTTTGGCTTGCCGTTCTGGATTGCTATCCCCGGTGCGGTCATCCTCGGTGGTGTATCGGGGTGGGCAATGGATTCCGGCCTCTGGAAGCCCCTGCGCGATCGACGAATGGGCATCGTCCAGCTGATGATCGTGAGCATTGGTCTTTCACTGAGCGTGCGCTACCTGTACCAGTTCTTCATCGGTGGTGACACCGCGCAGCTGCCCTATTCCAGTGGAACCGGCGAGATTAATCTGTTCCGCACCGTCTCACTGGGCGTTGTCGATTTGATCAGCATGGGCATCAGCCTTGTGGTGATCATTATTTTCGCTTGGTGGCTGACGAACACCAAGATTGGAAAAGCAACGCGCGCGGTGTCGGACAACGCCGCGCTCGCCTCGGCTTCCGGCATTGACGTCGACCGGGTCATCCGAGTGGTCTGGATTGCCGCGGCCGCACTCGCCGCTCTTGCCGGTGTGATGTGGGCCTACTTCCGCCCCGGCATCCGATGGGATATGGGAACCCAGATTTTGCTCTTCATCTTTGCCGCCGGAGTGCTCGGTGGGTTGGGTACCGCATTTGGCGCCCTGGTGGGAGCCATCATCGTCGGTGTGCTGATCGAAACCTCAGCGCTCTTTATTCCCTCCGACTTGAAATACGTTGGCGCGCTCGTCGTCATGATCGTCATTCTGATGTTCCGTCCCCAAGGAATCTTGGGCCGGAAAGAGCGAATAGGTTAAGGGGCTACAACCATGGACTGGGGATCAATCTTCACCAATACGGCGGCTTCAATGCTGAGCCCCGCAACGATGGCTTTTGCACTGGCTGCTCTCGGGCTTGCTATGCACTTTGGCTTCGTCGGACTGCTGAACTTCGGTATCGCAGGCTTCATGGCCGTCGGTGCCTACGGGTTCGCGATTTCTACGCTGACTTTTGGCTTCCCCTGGTGGGCAGCCATGATTGTCGGAATTGTCGCCTCGATCATCTTTGCCATCCTGCTGGGTATTCCTACGTTGCGGCTTCGTGGCGACTACCTCGCCATCGTGACTATTGGGGCGGCGGAAATTGTTCGCCTCCTTTTCACCTCTCAGGCCTGGCAACCCGTGACCGGTTCGGCTGACGGACTCTCGGGCTTCCAAGACAGCTTCCGCTCGGTGAACCCCTTCCCTGAGGGTGACTATGGCTTTGGTCCCTGGCAGTACACCGAAAACCAGCTGTGGGTCCTGGTCTTTGGAGCCATCATTCTTGCCCTGTGCGCCCTGCTGCTGTGGAGGCTCATCAACAGCCCCTGGGGTCGCGTCATCAAGGGCATCCGGGAAGACGAAGATGCTGTTCGCGCGCTCGGTAAGAACGTCTTTGCCTACAAGATGCAAGCACTCATCGTGGGTGGTGTCTTTGGTGGGCTTGCCGGAATCATCTACGTCCTGCCGTCTTCGACAAACCCGGGAGTCTTCATCACGTCGCTGACGTTCTTCGTCTGGACAGCTTTGCTTCTCGGTGGGGCCGCCACCGTATTTGGCCCCCTGCTTGGGGCCTTGATCTTCTGGGTGCTGCAGGCATTCCTCGGATCGTTCCTGCCGGCCCTGGTTTCTATCGGTGCTCTGGGAGACTTCACCTCTGCTCAGGCAGGCGCTTTGCGCTTTGTCCTGGTGGGAGTGGGCTTGATGCTGATTGTGATCTTCCGCCCGCAGGGAATCCTCGGCGACAAGAAGGAGTTGACCTTTGTCAAGTAACGCCTCATCACTGCCTACCCCCGAGAAGACCACGGGTCTTCACGTCGGTGAGGCTGCACCCGGTGTCGCCAAAGTAGACCCGATCATGGTGGTTGATAATGTCTCGCGCACCTTCGGTGGTCTGACCGCCGTGAACGTCGAGCACCTTGAGGTTCCTCGCGGAGCCATCACGGCCCTGATCGGACCCAATGGCGCTGGCAAGACCACCCTGTTCAACCTGATGACGGGCTTCGACACTCCCGACACCGGGACCTGGTCGTTTGATGGTTCCAGCCTGGCCGGCGTTCCTGCCTTCAAAGTGGCACAGCGCGGCCAGGTGCGCACCTTCCAGCTGACCAAAGCACTGGGTTTGCTCACGGTCATGGACAACATGAAGCTCGGGGCAAAGGACCAGCGCGGCGAAGGCATTTTCCGTTCGCTGTTTCCTTTCATTTGGCGCAAGCAGGATGCGGAAATCGAAGCCCGCGCCCTGGAGCTCCTCGAGCGCTTCAAACTCGCCAAGCTCAAGGACGAGTTTGCTGCCAGCCTCTCGGGCGGTCAGCGCAAGCTTTTGGAAATGGCACGGGCACTGATGTCTGTTCCCACCCTGGTGATGCTCGATGAGCCCATGGCCGGCGTGAACCCGGCGCTGACCGAATCCCTCCTCGGCCACATTCTGGATCTCAAGCAGCAGGGCATGACGGTGTTGTTTGTCGAGCACGACATGCACATGGTTCGCCACATCGCTGACTGGGTCGTCGTTATGGCTGAGGGTGCCGTGATTGCCGAAGGCCCACCGGACGAGGTTATGAAGAACCCGGCCGTCGTTGATGCCTATCTCGGCAGCCACCAGGAGGTCGACTTGGGTGTCGTCACCGGGCGGATTGAAGGCGACAGTGCCGCGGCCGCTGCTGCACTGTTTGAAGAGTTGCACGGTGATGAATCTGGAAAGGGCGGCAAGTAATGGCCGATAACACCCCCGTCGTCGAGGTCAAAGACGTCCACGCCGGTTACCTGCCAGGCGTCAACATTCTCAACGGCTGCAACCTTGTAGCTAACGAGGGTGAACTGATTGGCATCATCGGTCCCAACGGTGCCGGTAAGTCGACCCTGTTGAAAGCAATCTTTGGCCAGGTGAACGTCCGTGAGGGTGGCATCTTCCTGAAGGGCGAAGAAATCACCGGGCTGAAAGCCAACAAACTGGTGGCTAAAGGCGTCGGATTTGTCCCCCAGAACAACAACGTCTTCCCCAGCCTCACCATCGAAGAAAACCTCCAGATGGGGGTCTTTCAGAAACCCGAGATGTTTGACGAAGGCTTGGAGCTGGTGACCGGTTTGTTCGCCGAGCTCGGCAAACGTCTGAAGCAGCGAGCAGGCTCGCTTTCCGGCGGCGAACGCCAGATGGTGGCGATGGGGCGCGCCCTGATGATGAACCCTTCGGTGCTGCTGCTGGACGAGCCCTCCGCGGGTCTTTCACCGGTCCGTCAGGACGAAGCCTTCATTCGCGTCTCGGAAATCAACCAGGCGGGTGTCACCACGATCATGGTGGAGCAGAACGCCCGTCGTTGCCTCCAAATTTGTGACCGAGGATACGTCCTCGACCAGGGAACAGACGCTTACACCGGCTCAGGTCGTGAACTGTTGAACGACGAGAAGGTCATCAGCCTCTACCTCGGTAACCTCGGAGCCGACTAAACCCTCTACATACTCCCTAACGCCCTCAGCGGTCGCTGGGGGCGTTAGTTTGTGGGCCACCGCCTCAGAGGACCCATTCCACGGAGCCTCTCATTGTGCAAGCAGGGATGCCTCTGGGCCGCGGACTCATCTGTCACTGCCGGGGTGTGTTCCTTAAACGACTGTGGGGCCCGAGCTAATGCTCGAGCCCCACAGTGCTGTAACGAGAGTTACAAGCTGATCGTTCTTAGCCCTGGTAGGTCTGAGGACGGTTGTCAGCGTCGAACTCGTAGATACCGATAGCGGTCTCCGTGGGGTCACCGGCCTCGTTGAGGGCGATACCACCGGACAGACCGTCATAGTCAGCAACTCCGCCGCCGTTGATGATTCTGCACACTCAGCGAAGGTGCCACACTTGGTGCCACCGCCGGAGAAGCCAGAAACCTCAGACATCTTGGCAGCCATGTCAGCAGGCTCAGTAGAACCAGCAGCCAGAGCAGCAAGTGCGAGGAGGACAACCGCGTCATACGACTCGGTGCTGTATGCCCATGAGGTCAGCTCGTCTCCACCGTTCTCGGTCCACAAGGCCTGTGCGCGCTCCTTGAAGTCATCCGAGATGGTGTCGGAGGGGGGACCGGGGAGAGTTCCCTTGGAACCTTCGATGAGACCGGCTTCAAAGTCAGCCGAGTAGTCAGCGAGGTTACCGTCGGTGAAGTACAGGCCAGAGTTGCTGAAGCCTGCGTCAATCAGCGCGGGAACGATGGTCTTGGTCTCGTCGAAGGCCAGGACGACAATGGCGTCAGGGTCTTCTGCGAGCATCTCGTTGATCTGCGAGGTGAAGTTGGTGTCACCCACGTTGTAAGACGGGGTTGCCACAACAGATCCACCTGCTGCTTCGAACGCCAAGGTGGCGTTGTCGCGCAGACCGGTGCCGTAAGCGTCGTTGATGACGATCATGGCGACAGTCTCGTGACCATCAGCAGCGAGCAGGTTACCGAGAACTTCACCCTGCAGAACGTCCGAAGGAGCGGTACGGAAGTACAGTCCATCGTCGTCGTAGTCAGTGAAGTTAGGCGAGGTGTTGGCGGGCGAAATCTGGATCACGCCTGCTTCCTTGGTCACCTGGTCGATGAACTGGAAGGACACACCAGAAGAAGCTGCACCAACAATGGCGGAAACGTCTTCGTTCAGCAGACGAGGAATTTCAGTCTCGTAGGCCTTGTTGTCGGTGTCACCGGAGTCTCCGAGGACAACTTCCAGGTCGATTCCAGCGTCAGCAGCGTTAACATCTGCCTGTGCCAAAAGCACACCAGCTTCTTCGGGGGGTCCGAGGAATGCGAGGTTACCGGTGACGGGCAGAGCCGTACCGATCTTGAGAGCCAACGACTCAACAGCTGCCGACGTAGTGTCGTCTTCTGTCGTGGTTGCGGCCTCATCGTCAGCGGCTGCACAGCCGCTGAGCACTAGCGCTGAAGCAGCAAGAATGGCAAAACCACTCCCTGCCTTCGAAAGTACGCTCATGATGCTCCTTATTTGTTTACATTGGGAAAAGTGGACGCGCTAGCGCGCACCCACGCCNTCTAACTTAAGCGCAAAATGTTTCGGTGACAAGCCAGTTTCATCACATCCCGGTAACGGACGCGGACCGGGTTTCCCGCTCAAAGAANGCGAACTACGGAGTNTGNGTCGGTCGGAGCAACCGGTTGCGGCGTGAGGTGAGCGCATCAGCGCTCAAAAGAACCAAAGCAACCCACACGAGAGCGAACCCAATCCACCGCTCCACGGGCATCGGTTCGCCCATGATGAAGACTCCAAACGCAAATTGCATGATCGGTGCGATGTATTGCATCAGGCCCATAATCGACAACGGAAGTCTCCTGGCAGCAGCCCCGAAGAACAGAAGAGGGACACTCGTCACGGCGCCGGCGGACAACAGCAGGAGCGTGTGGCCTGCGCCGAGTGTTCCCAGGCTTAGGCCCTCGGTTACGGCCACCCACACCAGGAGTCCTCCGGCAACGGGGCTTAGCCAGAGAGTTTCCAGCGTCAAACTGTCCACGGCTTTCACCCGCGGACCCATACGATTCTTCACGAATCCGTAGAAACCAAAAGACAGTGCCAGCGTCAGCGAAATAATGGGCACGGATCCGTAGCCCACCGCGAGCACAACGACGGCAACCACCGCTAAGGACAGCGACACCCACTGCAAGGGGCGAAGCTTCTCCCGAAGCACGACAACCCCCAGCGCCACGGTTACCAGCGGGTTAATGAAGTACCCCAGTGCCGCTTCAACGATGAACTCATTGAGAGAGGCGAAAACATACACCGCCCAGTTGATCAGGATCAACACAGCCGCCAGTGCTGATAGCCGCCGAATCGTCCGGTTTTTCATCAAACCCAGAGTAAGCCTGACGCGTTTCAGGAAAAAGAGAATACCGAGGCAAAACACGAGGGAAAGCGCAATACGCCAGCCCAAAATTTCCACGGGGCCACTGGGGTCCAGCGCCACAAAGAACGCCGGCAAAAGGCCCCACAACCCGTAGGCAGCAGCCGCTGCGAGGAACCCCTCTCTGAGGGCTTTCGAGTCATCCACCGGGCAAGGCTATACCCGCACAGGCGTCGTTAACGACGAGAAGGCCCGCACGGGTGCGGGCCTTCTGCGTGAGTGATTCGCGCTGTTAGCGCTCCACGATGGCGAGAACGTCGCGAGCGGAGAGGACGAGGTACTCGTCTGCCCCAAACTTCACTTCGGTTCCGCCGTACTTGGAGTACAACACCACATTGCCCACGGCAACATCCATGGGAACGCGGTTACCGTTGTCGTCGAAACGACCCGGTCCAACAGCAACAACTTCGCCTTCCTGAGGCTTTTCTTTAGCGGTATCAGGAATGACAAGGCCGGAAGCAGTGGTCTGTTCTGCTTCGACCTGCTTGATCACGATGCGATCTTCGAGCGGTTTAATGGAGACCGACACGGTTGACCTCTTTCTGAGACTTGGGTTAGCACACTCACTTCTCGAGTGCTAACCCAACTGTATCGAAACCATTAGCACTCATGCAATACGAGTGCCAGAATTCTCTCAGCTGGCAGACTAGGCGCATGGAGCGCAGCGAACTCGAAGCACTCCTGCACCCGGAGTCCCTGCGGTTGCTCGCAAGCCTCCGGGAGAATGATTCTCCTCGAGATCCCGCACAACTCGTTCCCCAGCTGCGTAAAGCAGGGCACAGCGCCGAGCGCGTCGCCGCTGTGTTGGGCCAGTGGGCCTTGCGCCCCAAAGCACTCGAGAAGTTTGGTCCCTTCGCGGACCGGATGCTGTTCACCAAACCTGGTCTCGAACAGGCCACCAGGCTGGCTATCGCCAGCCACCACGCCACTCGGTTGGACCAGGCCAACTTCCACCACGTCGCGGACCTTGGCTGTGGAATCGGCGGCGACTCCCTCGCTTTTGCGGGTTTGTCGATGACTGTCACAGCAATCGACGCGGACCCGGTAACCGTCGCCATTGCCGGCTACAACCTGCAGCCCTTCGAGACCGTCACTGTGTCCCCTGGGCGTGCGGAGGAGACATCACTCGATTCGGTCGATGCGCTCTGGCTAGACCCCGCGCGACGTCGTGGCTCTCAGCGGCTCACTAACCCCGAGGACTGGTCCCCCCACCTTGAGTGGGTAATCGAACAGGCGCAGAATTACCCAGCGGGCATCAAACTTGCTCCGGGGATGGACCGAGGCTTGATCCCCCCGGGCATGGAAGCCCAATGGATTTCCCACCACGGTTCGGTGGCCGAAATGGTGCTGTGGTCGCGTGAGCTTGCGCGGCCAGAAATCACTCGAAGCGCCCTCGTGCTTTCCCCCCGGGGCGCGGCGGAACTGACCGGCGCTGCTGATGCGGCGGATGCGCCGGTCGATGAGCTTGGTCCCTACCTCGTCGAACCCGATGGGGCCGTGATTCGTGCCCGGTTGATTGGCGACCTAGCCAGGCAGCATGATGGCGCGATGCTGGATGATTCGATTGCCTATTTCAGCACCCACCAGCCCGTCACCTCTCCGCTCGCGCAGTGCTTTGCCATCGAAGCGGTTGTCCCCTACAACCTCAAGCGCGTGAAAGACCTCGTTGCTAGCGCCGAAGTGGGATCGCTCGAAATCAAAAAGCGGGGCATTGATGTGGACCCGGCCGAACTGCGAAAAGAGCTGTCTCTCGGAGGGTCCGGAGAACAAACCCTCATCCTTACCCGCCATCGCGGGGACCGGATCGCGATACTTGCCAGCCGAATGGCCTAGTTGTCGAGAATGTAGCCAGCGCTCACTAAAAAGGCGAGCGACAGCGGAAGTGTCAGGAACACCAACACCGCGGTGGAAATCACAACACCCACCGCACTGATAGCGACCGCCACGGTGGAGCGCACTCGACCAGAGGGCGCTGAGCGACGCCCAATTTGCCCAAGGATCATGCCAAGAATTCCCGGGATAACCCCCAGCCCGAAGACCGGGGCGAGGACAAGGGCGCCGACGGCTGCGCCCAGCGCAATTTTTGATAGCCGGGTGCCCTGGCCAGGAGCTGGCGCCTCCTTCATGAGGCCCGTGGTCTCAACAGATACCTCCGTCACCGACACCTGGGTGATAGGTCCGGTATCCCGCGGGGTGAGGGGGCCGATCTGATTCATCAATTCAGCCTACCGACCTACTCCATGAGCTGGATGGTGGCGGGGCTCAAGCTGGAAAAAACCCCGGTTCCCGTGCTCGAGGGGCCATAACCTCGAGACATCCGGAGTGAGCCCAATGCCGCGATCATTGCCCCATTGTCGGTACACAACGCCAGGGGAGGAACGCGAAGCTCCACTCCTGCCTTNTCGCACCGCTGTGCAGCGAGCCCCCGCACTCGAGAGTTTGCGGCAACACCACCGCCGAGAAGCAGTGCCGGCACCCCGTGCTGCTCACACGCGGCTAGCGCCTTAGAAATCAACACATCAGCCACTGCCTCCTGGAACGACGCCGCGATATCTGCTGTGGCGATCTCTTCTCCCGCAGCCCTTCGGGCTTCGACGTACCGGGCCACCGCCGTTTTGAGCCCGGAAAACGAGAAGTTGTAGCGATGTTTTTCCTGGTCTTTGGGGCTGGTGAGACCCCGCGGAAACGCTATTGCCTCAGAGTTTCCCTCCTTGGCAACCCGGTCGATGTGAGGGCCGCCAGGATAGGGAAGACCAAGCACGCGGGCTACCTTGTCGAAAGCTTCCCCCGCAGCGTCGTCGATGGTCTCGCCCAACAGTTCCACGTCCCCGGCAAGATCCCGGACCAACAGCAAAGAAGTGTGACCCCCCGACACCAACAATGCCACTGTGGGCATCGTGAGCTCTCGCTCACTATTCACATACTCGACCGCGACGTGGCCCACCAGGTGGTTCAGCGCATACAGCGGGATACCCAGACTGACCGCCAGGGCTTTTGCGGCCCCCACTCCCACCATGAGGGCGCCCGCAAGACCCGGTCCGGTGGTGACGGCGATCGCATCAAGGTCCCCGAAGCCAACACCAGCTTCAGCCAGCGCCTGCGCCATCACTGCCGGCAGGGCCTCCACGTGAGCTCGGGCCGCCACCTCCGGAACAACACCCCCAAAAACCGCATGCTCCTCCATGGAGGACGCCACTGCATGAGCCAAGAGTGTGGTGCCGCGGACAATCCCGACACCTGTTTCATCGCAACTGGTTTCAATTCCCAGTACTAGCGGTTCGTTCACTCGTCACTCCCCACGGGTTTTCCGCGCGGAGCGGTTCTCATCACCAGGGCGTCAACGCCATCGGGTTGGTAGTAACCCACCCGGCGATCCAGGGTGACAAACCCCTCAGATTCGTAGAGGGCAATGGCTGCCGTGTTGTCCGCCCGAACCTCGAGGAAGACATCTCGCGCACCGCGCAGCCGTGCTTGATCGAGAAGAGCACGCAACAGTGTCCGCCCTAGGCCACGACCCCGATGGCCTTCCACCACAGCAATGGTCTGAATGTCTCCGGAGTCCGCCGTGTGCGGGGCTGCGCGCACGCCGGCATACCCAGCAAACGCCTGGTCCTCGTCAGCTCGGGCCACCAGGTAATAGTTCAGCGGGTGAGAGACCTCTTCCACCATCAGCTCCGGGGACCAGGCGTCGGAACCAAAAATCGTCGCTTCGTTCTCGATCATGTCGGGCAGGTCTTCCAAGACCGCTAGAGAAAGTGTGTACGTCATTTCGGCATCGTCACATCCGGTGAGCGCAAATACTGAGGTGCGGGGTCGGGAAACTCACGGCCGCTGGCCAAAAAATCTCTCGCAACCTTCGCCAGCGTCGCCGCCGGAATCTCGTCAGCGACGAAACGCCTCACAGAAGCGTGCGCGCCCAGGTCGTCATCGAGTGTTTCTGGGCGTGCCAGCAGTGGTCCCACTACTCTCTCGAGGGAGTCCGACGCGCGGTACACCGAATAAGCCACCTCGCCGCGCCTCGCATCAGTGACGACAACCGTGTCCTCGCTCACACCCCACCCCCAGGCGTCATGGGAGATCACGGGGAGCAGGGGAAGCGATCGCGATTGTGCAAAAGCTGACGCTGCCGCCATTCCCACGCGCAGTCCCGTGAAAGGACCAGGGCCAATTCCCATGACGACGTGGGTGAGCTCCGAAGGCGTCAGCGCAGCCTCGGCAAACACCCGCTCGAGCAAGACCCCCACCACCTCGGCGTGCCCGCGGGGGTTGTCGCTCGATGCCTCGGCTCGGGTGACACCCCGGGGGTCCACCAGCGCCACCTGCGTTCCCGCAGAAGAATCAATCGCCAGAAACATCATCACCCGCTTCACTGTCGGCAATTCTGCGCAT
>JGI26088J50261_1001847_pt1 | contig 11107 bp, 10 predicted proteins | sample SaaInl1SG_22_DNA_FD_50261 | JGI IMG/M metagenome (IMG submission 50261)
TGCGGAACGGAGGCGTTCTTTGGCTTCGGAACCGGCTTTGTCTGGCAGTCGAACAACGGAGAACGATGGCATACCTGCCGTCACAGCGCATTGCACCTCAACGAGCCGCCCTTCGACACCTTCAAATGCAACCGTGTAGGTGCGCGCAACCATTTCTTTACCGTTATACTTGTTAACCAAATGCGCACCANGTACCGGCAGCGCGCTTATGTTTAGGTATGTGCGGTTAATGGTTTACGATTGGTAAATTCCCATGAACTCTGGCCACGCTTCGGGATCATACATGGTTTTGTCGCGGCACATTGCATTGCAAAATCCGTATGTATGATCACCAAGCCGCATAAAGTGTTCAACGGGCGTGCCAGAATAGGGGCAGTGCGTATTCACAGTTTGCGAACCGTCCTGTGTCGCGGTTCCGATCTGTGCGGGCACGAAAGGCCAAGGCGCACGTTCAAAGTCCCTTTCACAGTCCTGAACCACTGCACCTTTTGCAAGACCCGCCGCCCGTAACCGGCGCAGGGCAGGGTCGCTCAAATGTGCACTGACATACGCCTGTGATGTTGGGCCAAGCTCAAAACCATACGTGGTGAGCCGCGTTGCCATCGGCGCATAGATCGCATCTGCGATACTATATTCACCACACAGCCACGGCGTCCGGCTGCCCGTTGTTTGACGCGCGTGTGTCCAGATCAGCTCAAGTCGGTCCAGCTCGGCTTGGACATCCTCAGGGCCGGTTAACCCTTTGCAACTATGTCGTAGGTTAACGGGCCAGCTGCTTCGCAATGCCCTAAAGCTGGAGTGCATCTCGTTGGCCAAATAGCGCGCAATCGCGCGGGCCTTGGGGTCCCCAGGCCACATGTTGCGGTCTGGATGACGGCTGGCCAGCTCTTCTGCAATGGCCATCGAGTCCCCAAGCTGCGTTCCGCAGGGAAGTGTCAAAGTAGGCAGAGTGCGCGCAGGTGCCAGATGTGGGATGCGTGGTCTCACGTCTGCTTCATGATCGGGGTAGACAGTGGTGATGTCGACCAACTCCATCAATTCTGCGTGTTCGATCATCATTACGGCCGCGATGGACCAACTAAAATACAGGCGATTGCCTATGGTGAGCTGATATTTCATCCCATAAGTCTACGTGGTTTGTATGGTTATGTCAGTGGCAATTGTTCCGCCCATAGACGCAATTTCAGCTGGGATAGCTTAGGGACAAAAATTGATAACGGGTGCAGCTTCATCGTCGATATGGGTCACAGACAGATTGTCTATCCGGTGCCCGAACGCTTCATAGGCGGAGATTCCAAGGGCCCGCTGAACTTGGGTCAAAATCACCCCAAAGTGGCATACCACAATCAAATCGCCGTGCGGGCGAAGTGCGTCAATTGAGGCCGTGACACGGCGGTAAACCGCGTTCCAGCTTTCACCGTTTGGTGGCGCGATGTTGCCGGGGTTTTCCCAATACTGACGGATGTGATGGTCTTCTATCTCGTCAAAGCGCTTCATATCCCAATCGCCAAAGTCAATCTCGCGTAACCCGTTGTCATGGGGAAGACGTGTGCGGCTGGCTTGAATGGCGTCCGCTGTTGCACTTGCGCGCACTAGGTCCGATGAAATGACAGGCACGTCTGGCAAATACTCGGACAACCGCCTGAGAGCGGCGGTATCGCTCAGATCAGCGGGAATATCCGCGTGGCCAACCATGGTTTTTGCGTGGGTAGGGCCGTGTCGCACCATATAAAGGGTCATAGGAGGCCTTTCAGAATTTGCGGCAATCCTGCGATGACGTTCACCACTGTGTCTGCGCGTGCTGCGACTGCTTGGTTGAGTTTGCCTTGCGCATTGCGAAACTGGCGGGACAACGCGTTTTCTGGGACAATGCCTTGGCCGACTTCATTACTGACAAACACAATATGTGACGCACATTCAGCCAGCGCCGTTTCAACTTGGGCCCAGGGTGCGCGCCAACTGTCAGGACTATCGTCGTCCATCATGATGTTGTTGAGCCACATGGTCAGGCAATCAACCAACACAACACTTCCCGCAGGTGCTGCCAGCAGCGCCTTTGAAATATCGTGCGGCTCTTCGATGGTTTGCCAATCAACACCGCGCTGAATTTTATGTGCTTCCATTTTTGCGCGCATTTCATCATCCCAAATCAGGGATGTCGCCAGATAAATCCGCGTTAACCCACTGTTAACACATAGGCTTTCTGCAAATATGGATTTTCCTGAAGCTGCTCCGCCTAGGACAAAAGTTATTTTTGACAAGTTTTTCTGCACGCTTAGTGATCCAACCCCGAATGCCCCGCGTAATCAATACAATAGCAGCAAATCAAGCTGCCGCACAGACTGTAAAACAGGGGTTAAGACATGGCATTTGATGGCTACGCGGATCAATCCTTTTCTCGCCGGGCGATGAAAGCAGAACTACTTGATGCTGAGACGGAATTGCGTCTGGCATATGCGTGGCGCGATCAGCGTTGTGAAAAGTCGCTTCATCGCTTGATCACTGCTTACATGCGGCTGGCCATTTCGATGGCATCTAAGTTTAAGCGCTACGGAGCGCCGATGAATGATTTGATCCAAGAGGCGTCTCTTGGTCTGATGAAGGCTGCAGATAAATTTGATCCTGACCGCGGCGTGCGCTTTTCAACCTATGCTGTTTGGTGGATCAAAGCGTCCATTCAAGATCATGTGATGCGGAACTGGTCCATGGTGCGGACGGGGTCGACAAGCAGCCAAAAGTCACTGTTTTTCAACATGCGCCGTGTGCAAGCCCGTCTTGAGCGTGAAGCGGCTGCGGTTGGTGAAAAGCTTGAAGGGCACACATTGCGTGCCATGATTGCGACCGAAGTTGGCGTGCCGCTTCACGACGTAGAGATGATGCAGGGACGCTTGTCCGGTTCTGATTTCTCGCTCAACGCGACGCAGTCCACCGAGGATGAGGGACGCGAGTGGATTGATGCGCTTGAAGACGACAGTCCCCAAGCTGCTGAGCGGGTGGAATATGAGCACGATATGAGCTGCATGCGGACGTGGTTGATGGAAGCCATGAGCGCGCTGAATGAGCGCGAGCAGTTCATCGTGCGTGAACGCAAGTTGCGTGATGATCCGCGCACGTTGGAAAGCCTCGGAACCGAGCTGAGCCTGTCAAAAGAACGCGTACGGCAGCTTGAAGCGGCGGCATTTGGTAAGATGCGCAAGTCGCTTGAAGCGAAAAGCGGAGAGGTTGCTGCCTTTTTGATGTGATGTCAGGGTCCCGTCTTTAAGGCTAAAGCAAGAGCGCTCAGTCACGCGATGACTGGGCGCTTTTGCCGTTTTGGGTTTGTCACTTTGCGACGCTATGGCTACATCTGTTGCCAAAGGGAGGCCGCCTATGCTGTCTGGACGTCATATTCTGTTGATCATCGGTGGTGGGATTGCCGCCTATAAATCGCTTGAGTTGATCCGCCGTTACCAAGATGCGGGTGCGCAGGTCACGCCTGTTTTGACACGCGCAGGCAGCGAATTTGTGACGCCTCTAAGCGTGTCAGCTCTTGCAGGGCGCAAAGTGCACCAAGACTTGTTTGATCTGACGGCCGAAGCCGAGATGGGTCATATTGAGTTGTCACGAGCGGCGGATTTGGTGGTGGTTGCACCGGCGACAGCTGATTTGATGGGCAAAATGGCGGCGGGATTGGCCAACGATTTGGGCTCAACTTTGTTGATGGCTACGGACAAGCCCGTGCTCCTTGCCCCTGCAATGAACGTGAAAATGTGGGAGCACCCCGCCACTCAGCGCAATTTGGCGACGTTGAAAAATGACGGTATTCTGTTTGTGGGGCCCGAAGAGGGTGGCATGGCATGTGGCGAATTTGGCGCGGGCCGCATGGCAGAGGTGCCGCAGATCATTGAGGCTACGGCCACCGCGTTTGCAGATGGACCAATGTCGGGAAAACATGTCATTGTCACTTCGGGCCCGACCCACGAACCGATTGATCCTGTCCGCTATATTGCCAACCGTTCAAGCGGTGCACAGGGCACAGCGATTGCACGCGCCTTGGCAGCCCTTGGCGCGGATGTGACATTTATCACAGGACCTGCAGATGTACCGGCACCGGAAGGTGTGCGTGTGGTTGCGGTCAACACTGCACGCGAAATGGCAGATGCGGTGGATGCAGCGTTGCCAGCACAGGCAGCGGTGTTTGCCGCAGCCGTCGCGGATTGGCGGGTTGCTTCAGCGAGCGACAGGAAAATTAAGAAAACTGCTGGTGGTCTTCCCGAATTAGAGTTTGCAGAGAACACAGATATTCTGGCACGTGTTTCACAGATGACTGAGGGGCGGCCAGCCCTTGTTGTGGGGTTCGCGGCGGAAACATATGATGTGATTGCCAATGCAACGGCAAAACGGGCGCGCAAAATGTGCGATTGGATCATCGCCAATGATGTGTCACCTGAAACGGGCATCATGGGGGGCGGCGAAAACGCTGTGACCGTGATTTCTGAGAACCGTGCAGATAGCTGGCCGCGGATGGATAAGACGCAAGTCGCACAGCGTCTCGCCCAGCTAATGAGTGATGCTTTAGCTTAACAACGTGCCGTTTGGACATTTTTGAATAAAAGAATGGCGGGCTTCGTTAGTACCCTGCTGTTCTGTCCACAAGGCCGATAGGCGTTTGGCCATTTTCGATACGAATGATATTGCGTGCGATCGCATCCGCAGCCGTGGCCGCGCGTGTGACGCTGGCGATATGAGGCGTGACAGTCACTTGGCTGTGGGCCCAANATGGGTGATCCGTTGGCAATGGTTCTGTGTTGAACACATCAAGAGTCGCATGCGCGATATTTTTGTCCAATGCAGCAAGCAGCGCTTCGTCATCGATCAATGGCCCGCGGCCGGGGTTCAGCAGGAAAGCACCGTCCGGCAGCAGTGCTAGTTTTTCTGCGTCCAGCAGATTGTTCGTTTCATCTGTGAGCGGCAGGAGNAGGACAAGAATATCAGCGGTGCGAAGTGCTTGATCCAGGCCCACATCACCTGAAAGACAATTTATACCATCGATCGTTTTTTGTGTACGGCTCCAACCGGTGACGGGAAAGCCAATTGATCGTAAAGCTTGGGCACAGGCCGTTCCCAACGCCCCCATGCCAAGGACTGTGACGCGGCGCGTCTCAGCCAAAGGTGGCCAACTTGTGTTGCGCCATGTCCCGTCTTGGCCGTGAATATGAGCATCCATTCCTACGTGATAACGCAGGCTATGGGCGCTGACCCATTCGACCATGCCTTGGGTTAGACCGTGATCAATCATCCGCACTAGCGGTTGGGTCAGAGTTGCGTTGCCAACAATCGTTTCGACACCGGCCCAAAGGTTCAGGACGGCCTTGGCTTTGGTGTAGGGCGTGAAGTCACTTAATGGGCCATTGGGTGCGAAAATGATGTAGTCTGCGTCATGGGTTTCAATATCACGGGTGATGGACGCATCAATTTCGGCGCGTTTGAAGGCCGCAGGTAGGGTGGTTTGATAATGGCTCCAATGGTCGTCAGTACCTGCAAAGATGATCTTCATTTATCGTGCCCTGTGTACGTGTGCTGATTGCACAATTCCGAATGCGAGGAGCAGCACCAACATGGCTGATCCGCCGTAGCTTACCAACGGTAGTGGGACGCCGACCACTGGTGCAAGCCCCATCACCATTGCCATGTTGACGGCGAAAAACAAAAAGAACGTACCGGCAATTCCAAGGCTGACCAATTGTGCAAAACGGTCTTTTGTTTTGGCCGCTGAGACCACACAAAAAATAACAATCAGCCCGTAGAGCAGCAGCAATGAAAACGCGCCTACGAATCCGAATTCTTCGGCCAGCGTGGTGAAAATAAAGTCTGTGTGTTTCTCGGGCAAAAAGTTAAGCCGCGATTGGGTGCCCTGCATAAAGCCCCGTCCGGTCCAGCCGCCAGACCCGAGCGCAATCTTGGACTGGGTGATGTGGTATCCGGTGCCAAGTGGGTTAGATGAAGGGTCCAGAAATGTATCAATACGNTCATATTGGTAGTTTTTCAAAAGCTGCCAATTAGTGCCGCGTGATTNGAAAACAGCAAATACGACCCCAACTGCGCTGCTGATCACAGCTGCAAAATATCCCCAGTGCACACCGGCGAACCACATCATCATACCGCCGCCCATAATCAACAAAAGCGATGTTCCGAGGTCGGGTTGTCGCAATACCAAAAAGACNGGTAGCATGATGAAAAAGAGGGGTANGACAATCCAAAATAGTCGCGAGGTTTTCTCGCGGGGTAGCCAATCATAGTAGGCGGCAAGCAACATCACGAGGGTGATTTTAGCCAGTTCTGAGGGTTGCAGCCGCATAAAGCCAAGGTCGATCCAGCGTTGTGACCCGCCACCGACGTNGCCCAAAAACTCAACGATCAAGAGCAACACTAGCGTTCCCGCAAATGCCAATCCTGCGGTATTGCGCCAAAACCAAATGGGAACCATGGCGACAATAAACATTANGGTCATGCCCAAGGCGAAGCGCTGAACTTGGGCCATTGCCCAAGGTGTCCACGACCCACCAGCCACCGAATAAAGCATCAAGAAGCCGATGCTCGCGACGGCTGTGATCATCAGAACCAAAGGCCAGTTCAGATACAGCAATTTGCGCGGACCTGTGGGGATTTGGCGCACAGAGTATTCAAGATAGCTCATGCTTTTGTCCCCTGATTGCGGTCGCTATCAAGGCTGCGCAAAAGCGCCTCCATCTGACGGAACGTGTTGCGCACATCAGCGCGGGCCGCATTGGGGTAGGCGCTGAGCGGCGGTGTGTCTCCGTAAAGCGCACGCAGAGTTATATCGCGGCCAATGGGTGCGGCCGCAGTTGACCCACCACCGCCGTGTTCCACGATCACGCTGACAGCGATCCGAGGGTTATCAAATGGCGCATAATTGACCCAAAGGGCGTGGTCACGCCGTTCCCTTGGCAACTCTTGGTTGCGCGTGACGCCCCGTGCACGTTCCGCCGCAGTGATCCGCCGGACCTGACTGGTACCGGTTTTGCCAGCCATTTTGAACGCAGCATTCACGGTTCTTGAGCGGTATCCGGTCCCACGGCGCTCGTTTGAAACAGCATACATGGACCGGCGAATTGTATCGAGTGTGCTGCCTGTGATGCCAAGGTCCTGACCGCCTGAGATATCCGTCTCAACGCCGTCACGGGATTTGATCAATCGTGGCTCAACACTTTTGCCCGTTGCAAGGCGTGCTGTCATAACTGCCAGTTGCAGCGGGGAAGACAAGACATAACCTTGCCCGATTGAGGCGTTGACCGTGTCGCCGATGCGCCATTCTTGATCGCGCACTTCACGCTTCCACGCTTTGTCAGGAGCCAGCCCGCTGGCCACCGCAGACATCGGGATATCATGACGGACACCAACTCCAAGTTTGCGCGCCATTTCGGCGATGTTATCGATGCCCACTCGAAGAGCCAGATCGTAGTAGTAGACGTCACAGCTTTCGGTGATTGACTTGAACAAATCCACATCACCATGGCCCGCGCGCTTCCAGCAATGAAACCGTGTATCCGCGACTTCTTTATGCCCGACGCAGCGCACAGTTTCATTGGCATCCACAAGCCCTGCTTCAAAAGCGGCAAGCGCAGTGATCATTTTGAACGTGGACCCTGGTGGGTAAATGTCTTGAACCGCTTTCGATCTGAACGGGCGGTAGGGATCATTTAGTAGGGCATTGTAGTCGGTGGTGGAAATCCCGCGAACAAACAAGTTGGGGTCAAACGTGGGCGCAGAGCCAATTGCCAACAAATCGCCGGTCTGCACATCCATAATGACTGCGGATGCGGCCTCTCCGGCGAGGCGCGCTTGCACCCAGTTTTGAAGCTCTGTGTCGATGGTCANCTGTATGTCTTGTCCCGCAAGCGCTTCTTCGCGGTCCAACTCACGGATCACGCGGCCCACGGCGTTAACTTCGATGCGTTTGGTGCCGGCTTTACCGCGCAGCTCACGCTCTTCTTTTAACTCAACACCCGTTTTGCCAATCTGAAAACGCGGGATCTGCAACAGCGGATCAGGGTCCTCAATGCGGTTAAGATCAAAGTCCGACACAGGACCAACGTAGCCAATCACATGGGCAAAATCGGCCCCCATAGGGTATGCACGTGAAAGGCCTAAATCCGCAGTAACACCAGGCAAAGCGGGCGCGTTTGCAGACACCTCGGCCACATCATCCCAGCTTAGCCGGTCCAGAATTGTCACCGGCACAAACGGAGAGCGGCGCTTTAGCTCGGCTTTGGTCTCATCAATTTTCTCGGGGCTGAGTGATACGATCCGTGAAAGCCGATAGAGCACTTCGTCGATGTCGCCCGTATCCTCGCGCACGATTGTGATGCGGTAGTTCGGCTCATTCACCGCGATCGGAAAGCCTGTGCGGTCAAATATCTGGCCGCGTGCGGGGGGCAAAAGCCGAATATTGATACGGTTTTCTTCGGCCAAAAGACGATATTGATCCGCCTGTTTGACCTGTAACTCGCGCATTCTCAGGCCCAAGACGCCCATAACAGCCATTTGCGCGCCACCCATGATGACGGCCCGCCGCGTGGTGAGACCGGTATTCTCGGAGGGATCGTTACGGGGCTTCTTCATTGGATCGCCCCCTCCATCCGCACATCGGAGGGTGATTGAAACCGCAGTTTCAGGGCAAAGTGGCAAAACGCAGCAACGGCGGGGTAGGCAAGCAAAGTGATCACAAGTTGGGTCAGCGTAAGGCGGAGCGGATTGGTGTCGACCAAAGTGATGTTGAGCAGCACGCGCTCAAAAAGCACAGCGGCGGTGAGCGCCAGCGCAACATAAGCCCATTCAACCGTAAATGTGCCGGTGCTGATGTCTGCGGCACGACTGCGCAAAAACTCAATGGCGATCAGAAAAGCTGCCGCAAAAAGACCCGGTGGGCGTTGCAGGATCATGTCTGCGCTGAATGCGATCAAAGCGACCAAGATCGTTGGGGCATAACTTGGACGGCGCAGGGTCCACGAAAATATCAGACATGGGATTAAATCAGGCGCACCCCATGCCCGTGGCGCTGTGTTGATTGGCAAAAGGTTTAAAAACAGAATGACTGCGCACAACAGTAAAAGCAAAAACCGATAGCCCCATTTAGGATTGAGCAAAACATCAGCCATCTGTGGCCCCCGTTTGTGCATCAGCCTTTTCATCGCTCTGCTGCATTTTTGGGCCAGCCAACAGGGTGCCTTGGTCCTCGATCAGTTCCCCGTCATGACTGCGCAAGACGCGTAGAAATTTAAGCCGTTCGTAATCGGCTGCAAGCCGCGCGCGCAAACGGCGATCGGGGCTTTGAGCAACTTGGCCTACCAACAAACCAGCAGGGAAAACTTTGCCGTCGCCGCTTGTTACAACGCGATCACCTGGGCGCACCAGATCGCGGTTTTCGATCAACTCAAGAGTTGGCGCCGCCTCATTATCGCCCACCAGAATGGCGCGCTGACCGGATGGCTGGACTGTCACGGGAATGCGGCTGTTGGTATCTGTCAACAAAATCACCCGCGACGTGTTTTGGCCTACGCCGCTGATCCGCCCAACAAGGCCAATGCCGTCCATCGTGGCCCAGCCGTCCATAATGCCATCGCGTGCCCCAACGTTCAGCAGCACTGATTGGCGAAACGGCGAGCCGCTATCGGCGGTCACAACACCCGTAACATGGGTTAGCTTTGGATCAATACGGACTTTGTTCAGATCAAGCAGGCGCGCGTTTTCTTGCTCAAGCTGCAACGCGGCCTCACGCCACGCTTTCATCTGCTGCAATTCACGGCGCAGGTCTTGGTTTTGCTCATAGATACGGGTGTAGCTTTGAAAATCTCGCGCAATATTGGTAAGCCCCGTCACCGGTGCCATGGCCCAATCCATCGATGGTACAAAACGGTCGATCATCGCGATGCGCAGCCGTTCAACACGCGGGCTATCGATGCGCCAGAGCAAGTACATCCCAAGTAACAACACCACCAAAATCCCCACAAGCATACGCCGGAGGGGGCGGGAATAATCGTCAGCCGTGGTGCGGTCTCGTGCCAAGGGTCACCCCTTTGGTGATGAAGAATTAGCTATCGTAATCAATGACGTGGCGTAGCTTGTGCTCATATTCAAGCGCCTTACCAGTGCCAAGCGCCACACAGTTCAGACTTTCATCGGCGACAGAAATAGCCAGTCCTGTTTGCTCACGCAGGGCAAGATCCAGCTCACCCAAAAGGGCACCACCACCAGTCAGCATTACGCCGCGGTCGACAATGTCTGCGGCCAGATCGGGGGGGGTTGCTTCAAGGGCGGTCATGACGCTGTCACAGATTTGTTGCACAGGTTCAGCCAGCGCTTCGGCGACTTGTGCCTGAGAAAACTCGATCTCTTTGGGCACACCGTTCAGCAAGTCGCGTCCGCGAATTGGGATCGACTGGCCGCGCCCGTCATCAGGCATCCGTGCGGTGCCAATGGTTGTTTTGATGCGCTCAGCGGTTGCCTCACCGATCAGAAGGTTTTGCTGTCGGCGCAGGTAGTTGATGATTGCCTCGTCCATCCGGTCACCACCAACGCGCACAGAACGGGCGTAAACGATGTCACCCAGCGACAGAACCGCCACCTCGGTCGTTCCGCCGCCGATGTCGACAACCATGTTGCCTGTCGGGTCCGTAATGGGCATGCCAGCACCGATAGCGGCGGCGATAGGCTCGGCAATCAGACCCGCGCGGCGTGCACCTGCAGACAAAACTGACTGGCGAATTGCGCGTTTCTCAACAGGCGTGGCGCCATGAGGAACGCAGACAATAATCTTTGGTTTGGAAAGGGTTGAGCGTTTGTGCACTTTGCGAATGAAGTGCTTAATCATTTCCTCGGCCACATCAAAATCGGCAATTACACCGTCCCGCATGGGGCGGATGGCCTCAATCGAGCCGGGCGTACGACCCAGCATCAGTTTGGCGTCCTCGCCAACCGCCAACACTTTCTTAACACCGTCTTTGACTTGGTAGGCCACAACAGAAGGCTCAGACAAGATAACACCCTTGCCTTTGACATAGACCAGCGTGTTAGCAGTGCCCAAATCGATCGCCATATCCGACGAAAA